>Ga0316207_10003521_pt1 | contig 14444 bp, 14 predicted proteins | sample 6weekpyrite_MG_FD_204943 | JGI IMG/M metagenome (GOLD analysis project Ga0316207, IMG submission 204943) | Microbial mat bacterial communities from mineral coupon in-situ incubated in ocean water Damariscotta River, Maine, United States -... | ecosystem: Environmental > Aquatic > Marine >... | reverse complement strand
TCATCTGGCGTATTTACGACAAAAAATAACATAAACGTAACAAGGTTGACGCCAATTAGAATTGGAATAGCATATAAGGTTCGTCGAATTATATAGCTCAGCATTTGTTAAGCCACTCGTTGTGTTTTTGTTTTGAGCGCACTATGCTCTCGTTGCTTATAGGTCGCAACAGCGGGAATAGTACCAATAATTAAAATAATAAAAAGAACAATAATTGGCCACACAATAGGCTGGTTCCATTCAGCTCGCTTTTGGTTTCTCAGCTGTGGATCTATTCGTTTATATTGAAGTGTATTGTGTGCCATTAAGTTTGGTTTTGCATTTTTAAACCACTTATGAAATAAACCAAAACCTTTCGGATTAAAACCAAATAACCAAGGCGTGTCTTTTCGAATAATGCTAATCATGTCATCAATCACTTTTTGACGCGCTTCACCACTCGGCATATTTTTCATTTTATTGAACAACAAATCAAATTCAGCATTACTATAATTTGCTGCATTTTCACCGTTTACCTTAACCTTACTATTTGGTCCATAAAGTAAAAATAAAAAGTTTTCGGGGTCGGGATAGTCAGCATTCCATCCCCAAGAAAAAATCTGCGCAGTGCCTTTATGCATTTTATCTTGAAAGCGATTGTAATCCGTATTTCTCACAGTGAGTTGAATATCCAACTTTTTAAATTGCTTTCGATACCAATTAAATACCGCTTTCGAATCTGGGCCAGAACCCGTTACATCATAATACAATACTAGTGGCTTCCCAGTTTTTTCATCAATTCCATCGGTATATCCGGCGCTAGCTAATAATTGCTTAGCTTCATCAATGTTCTTGCGTTTTGGTTTTCCGTTTTCCCAATTATATACATAAGGATTAATACCTGCTTCACCTTCCTTGAAACCAAAAATACCAGGAGGTATTGGCCCTTGTGCAGCGACTCCACGACCATTAGCAAAAATACTAATATATTCTTCGTAATCGACCGCGATAGCAATTGCTTGCCGCAGTTTACGTGCCCGGTCAGATTTACCCCCGATAACAGGATCGAGCATATTAAAACCCATATAATATACACTGGCAGCGATGGAGGTAGATAGGCGAATACCTTTTTGCGCCATTTCATCGCTCAACTGTGCCTCTCCATCACCTTCGAAACTAATGGCTTGATCAAAACTTTCAGAATTGACCGCAGATACATCATAATAACCTTGTAAAAATTTATTCCAATATGGAATACTTTCTTTTTCTAATTTATATATGACTTTATCAATAAATGGCATCATTTTTCCCGCATCCTGCAGCAAACCATTTTTTTCGTCTTCAAGTTCACCCTCTCGGGGATATTTTACACCACGAAAGTTTGGGTTTTTTTCTAAAACCATTTGTTTATTTGGATTATTTTCTGAAAGCATATAAGCGCCAGAACCTACTGGATACCAGTCCAAGACAATATTTTTATCGATGAGACCAGGTTGCGAGTAAAATTGAATAGCTTCTTTAGGCATCGGCGCGAAAAACGGCATGGACAACCAATAAATTAACTGGGGATAAAGACCTTTAATTTTGATTTGGTAAGTATAACGATCCAAAATCTTTACACCGCTCAAATCGAATTTATCTAGGTCAATAAATGGATGCTCTTCGCCTTGTTTTTTAAATTTTTCTTCCTCTTTTTTGATGTTTTTTGATAATTCTTTTAATCCATCAATATATTGCCCCATAATGCCTAATATAGGTGAATGTAAAGACGGTTGAGCAATGCGTTTAATCTGATATACATAATCTGCAGCATTAACCTCTCGCTGCGAAACAAATTCAAAATCACTCAAGCGATGAATATCTTCCAGTTCCTCATCTGTTAATCGATGATAACGAAATCCCCCTGAATCATTTATCACAAATGCCGGATGCGGTTGGAACTGAATTCCGGGACGGATACGAATCGTATATATGCTGTGATCAACCTCGCTTGGCGCTGTGTCCTTGGGTATACGTTTTCCTTGTTTATTAAAAAGTGTTAGCTCAGGAATTTTAAGCGCGGTGAGTGGCTCAAGTTCATACGGCCGCTTTAAGTAATGATATTGTAATGGTGGCTCATATATTTGACCAAGAAACCGGTATTCATTAGAACTATACGAACGAACGGGATCAAGATGTTTAGGTCTTTCAGAAAATGATTCATATTGAATATTTTGCCCAGCGTGCTCTTTTGGATAAGGGTTATTCCATTCAGAATCTCCGCAAGCTGATAACAAAGCGATCAATATAGATACAACGAGTAGTTTGCAATCAGATAGATCTATCTTCATTGGTAATTAACGAATTTGCCCTGTGATTTCTAAATAATGCCATGTAAACCAATATATTACTAGATAAGTAAAAATGATTATAAATAATCTACATTGAGCAATTCTGACGCCGTTTTTGGTCGAATTATCGATTATTTTGCTATACTCCTCGCCATAAGCCGCAAACCATCTATATTTGCGCGATAAATAAACAATTCAAAGACTCAAAGGAAAATTTATGGGATTTCTCGCAGGCAAAAAAGCCTTAATTGTTGGATTAGCCAGCAATCGCTCCATCGCTTATGGTATTGCACAAGCCATGCATCGCGAAGGTGCTGAACTCGCCTTCTCTTATCAAACAGAAAAATTACAACCCCGTGTAGAAAAAATGGCTGCCGAATTTGACTCTACGATTACTATGCCCTGCGATGTGAGTAGTGATGATGAAATCAACGCCGTATTTGATCATCTCGCAAAGCATTGGGATAAAGTGGACATCATTATTCACTCTGTGGGTTTTGCACCAAAAGAAGAATTGGCGGGTGATTATGTGGAAATGACTAGCCGGGAAGGATTTAATGTTGCGCATGAAATAAGCTCATACAGTTTTACTGCGCTTGCAAAAGCAGGCCGCAAAATGATGGAGGGAACTAATGGCTCATTGATGACATTAAGCTACCTTGGTGCTGAACGCGCGATGCCTAATTACAATGTCATGGGTTTAGCTAAAGCCAGTTTAGAAGCGAATGTCCGGTATATGGCTCAAGCTATGGGCCCGGAAGGTATTCGCGTCAACAGTGTTTCCGCTGGCCCAATTCGCACACTGGCTGCTGCCGGTATTGGTGATTTTAGAAAAATGTTGCACCAAGTCGAAGAAAACGCACCTTTACGAAAAAATGTCACCATTGAAGAAGTTGGAAATACCTGTGCATTTCTATGCTCTGATTTGGCATCAGGTATCACTGGCCAAAATATCTATGTTGATTCTGGATACAACATTATTGGTATGCCTGTTTTATAATCTACCCTGAATTTCCTGCAGTGAAAACCGGGGTAAATCTCCTGCTTTCATTGCAGATAAACGCCCGATTTAACCCAGTTTTTACGCGTTTAATATCTATATCTAAAAAATTAATTTTAGCTAGAATCTATCTCAAAATACTCTAACTTGTTAATATTATTTATTTTTCTAAAAGCTCGAAGGCTTATCTATAATCTCAACTCAATTATTCCCCTCATTTCTTTCTGGAATTAGACGATAGTATTAAAGCTATTAATATATTTGTCGCTCATTTATATAACAGAACTATGTTCTCGTTTCGGATTTATCAAGTATTGAATGCTGAAAACTTGCAGGACCTCGTCACTGTTATTAAATCTAGATTTTGCAGTGACAGCATAAAGTTGGTAAATATATATGCTAGCGAATAAATCGATTTTTTTAGGAAAATAAAGTGAACAATTTGATGACATTAAATGCATCGATTAAAAATAATAATACTTTTTTGAGCAAAGCGTGTTTTGTGAAATATCAAGGCAAATATACTACTTTATGTTTTTTTCTATTTTTGATTAGCTTTAGTACTGTGAGCTATTGTGCAAGCAAGCAAGAAATATTACTCGGATCGGTGGCCATGGATAAACCAGCGATCATGTATAAAAGATTGTCTCCATTAACGACATACTTAAGTGAAAGACTGGGGTTACCGGTAAGCCTTAAACTTTCTCCCAACATGGGAGCAGCGATAAATGAGATTGCTTCAAATAGTGTGGATATTGCTTATTTAACACCTGTCGCTTACTTAAAAGCGAACGAAAAAGGGAATGCGCAAATCATTGCTAAAACAGTTACTAAAGGTAAAGCATCGTTCAAATTAATGGTCGTTGTAAAAGAAGATAGCCCCATAAAATCAATCCGTGATTTGGCTGGAAAAAGTTTCGCTTTTGGAGACAAGCGCGCTTTATTGCAACGTGCGGCTTTGGTTGGTGGAGGAATGCCACTAAAAAAATTGGGATCATATGAATTCATAGGTCACTATGACAAAATCGCCAATGGCGTAATGGCCGGGTATTACGATGCGGGTATTCTAAAAGATACCATGGCCTATAAATGGGAGAATAAAGGATTGAGAATTTTGTATTCAACACCCGATTTACCACCTTACAACATCTCAGTCAATGGAATTATCGACTCAGATTTAAAAAAGAAAATCAAATCTTCGTTTCTAGAACTAAACGGTAGCAACCCAAATCATTTAAAAGTAATAAGAGCACTTGATCCAAAATATAATGGGTTTGCAGACACTAATGATGCAGAATATGATGTCGTTAGAAAATTAATTAAACCATTCACAAAATAAAGCTAAATTATTTCTGAAAATGCCTGCAGACCTCTGTTATGTACAGATGTTTTTCATTTATGACTCGCTTCATTGAAGCATTTAATATTAAATTAATGTCATTTCTTCCCACTTGAACCATAGAAAATAAGCTCTATAATGTCTAATAAAAACTAGTAACGAGTGGAATAAAAAAATGGGCAATTCTTTCCAAGATCAGTTTCTCAAAGCAGGTTTAACCACAGAAAAAAAAGTTAAAAAGGCAAAAAAAGCGAAACATAAGCAATCAAAACAAAAGAAAAAAGGCGATACGCAACAATTAGATGAAGCAAAATTACTTGCCCAAAAAGCAGAGGCCGAAAAACGCCAACGTGATAAAGAATTAAATCAGAAAAAAGAAGACGCCGCCAAGCAAAAAGCAATTATTGCTCAAATTAAACAACTAATCGAAATGAATAAATCCAATTTAAACGAAGGCGACATGACTTATAATTTTGAAGATAACAACCTCATTAAACATATCTATGTTACCGACAAACTGCACGAACAAATCTCACAAGGAAGTTTTGCTATTGTTAAGTTTGAAGAAAAATACAACGCGGTACCATCAATTGTCGCAAATAAAATAAAAGATAGAGATCCAAGTTACATTGTTGTTTTAAATGACACTGATTCGACGGAAGAAATTGATGACCAATACGCAGATTATACTATTCCAGATGATTTGATGTGGTAATAACCAGCAAGCTATTTATCTTTGGTATTTAAATTTCATCTATAAGATAGTCAATAAAAACTCTAACTTTCGGTGGTAAATACTGCCCAGCGGGATATAAAGCATATATTGCACTATCCCTCATCGCTGGTAATATGATTTCGTAATCTGGCAACACTCTTTCCAAGGTTCCGTGTTTTATGTCTTCGCCTACATACCAAGTTGGCAATGCAGCAATTCCTAAATTCGATAACATTGCACTGTATAGCGCACCACCTGAATTGGCTTTAAAATTTCCTGTAACAGAAATATCCTGCGATAAACTCTCTTTAGTAAATTGCCAGATATTACTATGGTAAATATTTTTATTAGTAATGCAGTTATGCTGAATCAATTCATCCGGTGTACTCGGCACACCATGGGTCTCAAGATATTTTGAACTAGCGCATGCTACAAATTGATTATCTGCAAGCTTACGTGCAACAATAGAAGAATCATCCAAGCGGCCAATACGAATCGCCAGGTCCACTCGTTCTTCTACCAGGTCAATTTTCCTATCCTCTAAGGTAAGATCAATTTTCAAGTCAGGATACAACGCCAAAAAACCTGGAATCAACGGCACAATGTTACGCTCACCGAATGGGATGGCGACATTTATGCGTAATAAACCCTTGGGACTAGCTTGTAGCTGTGTAATGGCGAGTTGTGCTTCATCTAAATCGCTGAGAATTTTTCTGGCTTTCTCATAATAGATTTGCCCAGCTTCAGTCAAATTAATTCTACGCGTTGTACGCTGCAACAAACGCACACCTAGCTCTTCTTCCAGCCCATTGATTTGACGGGATATTGATGATGGCGCCATTTGCAATTGGCGACCTAATTCTGAAAAACTCCCAACTTCTATCGTCCTAACAAACAACTCAATACTGCTAAAAAGATTCATTTTACTCTCCTAATCCCCCAAAACTTAGCCTATTTTTGCATTTTTTGCAAAGGTTATATGTAATTATTTCCTATTCACTTATATAAATGCATAGACGATAATTGTATTAGCAATAGTTAATATACTAAGAAGGAAGTATAAAAACCTCACCTGAAAATTTTGAAGTAGATGCACTCTTGGCTATAGGCCATTTGAGTTCAATGGACTGGTAAAATCTCATATCGAGTTTTGCCGATAGTAGCTTTAAAATATTTCATTAAACAAGGGAACGATATCATGTGCAGAATCTGTTGGATTTTAGTTGTCATTTTTGGAATAAGCTCAGGTAGTATGGCTTACAAATTTATTTTATCTGGAGATGCAATCAAAAGTGAAGATGGGCGATTCTCCGTGCAACTCACTGCCGCTGAAAGAGATCTTGTTTTAGCTGAGATGCGGACTTTTCTTGACAGTGTTCAAAAAATTACACTAGCTGTTGCCAAAAATGATTTTGAAACTGCTGGGAAAGCTGCCCGCAAAGTTGGACGAGCGGCCCAACAGGATATGCCAGGATCTCTGGTAGGCAAACTGCCATTGGAATTTAAAAAATTGGGATTTGACACTCATTCCAAATTTACTCAATTAGCACTAGACGCTGAACAAATGGCTGACACCGAACATACGATGAAACAACTCGGTAGACTGTTAGAAAACTGCGTGGCTTGTCATGCAACCTTTAAACTTGAAGTAGTTGAAAATCAGTAAATTAGTTTTTAATTAACCAAAACTAAGTTGCTTAGGAGCGTTAAATTTCGCTTCAGAAACGGTGTTAGTCCTCACAAAATGAACGTGTGCGGCCTGAACAAATACAATTCGTTCAGAAAGTATTTACTAAAGCCCAATGGGATTTTTAATACGAAATAGCAACGCTTTTGAAGTTAAAGATAAATACCTTGAGCAATTAGAAGGAGAATATTATGAAAAGCAATGTAGGTAGTATAGATCGATTTATGCGAGTTATCCTGGGTTTAATAATCATCGCTGCAGGTGTGTTTTATAATAGCTATTGGGCCGCTGTTGGCGCCATACCGTTAGTTACTGGATTAATTGGCTGGTGCCCTGCTTACTTATCTTTTGGTATATCCACTTGCAGCGTTAAACCGGAAAATAGCAATAAAATTCAGTAATAGCCATCTACTCTCCATGGCATATATGACAAGTAACATATATGCCATCCTGAATTATATATGTACAACCAAGTCCTTTAAATATATTCAATCCAATTTTTCATTGGTAGCGTGCTAAAATATCATTAATGGGTTCTCCTTAAGCCCTATTTTCTAAAAACGAAAAAATATTTTGACAGTTTGCAGATTCCGGCTCAAGATATATACTATATGTATCTATACATTATTTGCCAAGCCTTATGCTCAACTATAATTGGTGAATATATTAATTTAATGATAAACAACAAAGAACTCATCACATAAATTTATAAAAACCACACTTTTAAATTCACTGGGTTAATTAAAAGTCTTAACAGCGATTGCTGTTGTCAAAAAGGTAGTCAATTTACATGAAAAAAGATAACCGAGCAGTTCAAAAGTTAATTGAACATGATGAGGATATGACAACAATACTCAATGTAATTGATGCGCTGGTATATGTTTCAGACATGAAGACCCATGAAATGATATTCATGAACCAATATGGTGTTGATCGTTGGGGCACCCCAGGAAACAAACGATGCTGGCAAGTATTACAATCCGATCAAACAGGACCTTGTGAATTTTGTACAAATGATCGACTTATTAACGAAAAAGGGGATTCTACTGGTGTTTATGTTTGGGAATTTCAAAATACCGTTGATAAGCGATGGTATCAATGCCGTGATCAAGCCATTCCCTGGACCGATGGCAGAACTGTAAGACTCGAAATAGCTTCAGATATCACCGACCGAATAAAAGCTGAACGCAAATTAAAAGTAGCAAAACAAAAAGCGGATAAATTAGCACACACCGATGATTTAACTGGCACTCGAAATCGACGTTCCTTCTTTAAGGAAGGCACACAAGTATTCAATCTTGCCAAACGTTATAATCACTCCACCTCAATCATTATGATGGACATCGATTGCTTTAAAAAAATAAATGATAAATATGGACACATTACAGGTGACAAAGTACTAAGGAAATTCGTTAATAATATTCATCACAATATTCGCGAAGTAGATATATTTGGTCGAATCGGTGGTGAAGAGTTTGCCTTAATTCTTCCCGAAACAAATAAAGATGAGGCTTTAAAAACTGCTGAAAAGCTGCGCATTAAAGTATCCAATATGAATTTTGATGAGATCGATAATCAATTGGCAATCTCATCAAGTTTTGGTGTAGCAATGATAAATTCTGCTGAACTTACATTTGATCAAATATTGTCTCGAGCCGATAAAGCACTTTACTGCGCTAAAAATAAAGGGCGAAATTGCGTGGAATACTATTCTGAAAATAAAACAACAAGCTAAAATTTGTATTATTGATGTTTTCAAGGCATAAAATCCCCGCGGTTCAAAAGCGAGGATTTTATTTGGTAGCACTTTAATTGGGTATTGCGTGCTAAGCTGATACTGGGTTTAAATATGAGTTTAAGCTTGGGTCACATACCCATGCCGCCGCCCATGCCACGCATACCGCCCATGCCACCACCCATACCACCCATACCGCCGCCCATGCCCATTCCACCCATGACCTTATCCTCCTCACATCGTTTTGATGTTTTATAATATTAAATTGAAATTTGTGTTTAATTTTTACTACGTGATCATTATCTCTATAAGGTATTACGGGTAAATTTCTAAAACATTAACATTTAGTAATGTTTTAATTAATCGGTTTAAGGTGGAATAATGATCATTCATTGGATGGTATTGCTAAAGATGAGATAAGTTCTATTTTAAGCAGTTGAAGCAAGATATTTTCTTCAAATCTTCTAGTTTTTTCATTATGCATTAAGATGGCTTAGCATATTTTGCAAATACTTCCGCCTCAGTCATATTCTCAGTGTTATTCTTAAACTCGTAATAAGCAGGTTTTTTATCAATAAACACTTGATGATTAAAAACGAAGTCATCAGTATTTTCAAATAGTCCAACTGACATAATATATTTCTGATTGCCTTTTAAGCGGTAAAATAAATGACTGCCACATTCTTTGCAAAATCCACGCTCTGCCCATTCAGAAGAATTATACACCGTTATGTTTTCTTCACCTTCAAAAGAAACATCTGTGCCACAATCTATTGCCATCAATGGTCCACCACCCCACTTTCTACACATTCCACAATGACATGCACCTACTTTATCTCCAATATTGGCCGCACTTATCCGTACTTTGCCGCATAGACAACTCCCTTCTCCCTTAACCATAAAAACTCTCCTTTATCATCCTATACTAGCCATTAATTGGCGCTTTATCTGACCATACCGCATATTCATTTCCATTAGGATCTGAAAAATGAAAACGGCGCCCTCCAGGAAACGAAAAAACCGGTTTGATAATTGTCCCCCCTGCATTCTCGATTTTTGACTGAGTTTGTTCTAGTGTTTGACTATAAAAAACAATCAGTGCACTGCCATTATCCGTTGAGCAAGACAACGCTGAATGGAAAAAACCACCATTGATATTCTGGTCTGAAAAAGCCGCATATTCAGGTCCATAATCCACAAATGACCAAGAAAACACTGAACTAAAGAATGTTTTTGTTACAGTTAAGTCCTTTGAGGGTAATTCAATATAATCTATTTTCTCGTGTCTCATTATCGAAGAAACTCCGTCGGTTTTTCAATTTCATAAATAGCTTCTGTAATGCCTTCCACCTTACTCTCTAAGATTGTTTGAGCATCATATAATCCACGATTATAATAATACACCCCAACTTCTTCAGAGAAGAAGTCCAACAAAAACTCAGCATCAAACTGACCGATTTTCTGATCAAGTTCATCATTAAAATAATGTTGAATCTTCTGAATTAGTAATTCTTTTTCTTCTTTTTTAAACGTTATTGTTGACATTTTACTGAACTTTCCATTATTTTCTGTGTATCTAACATCATAACTTAGGCATCAAATATTTTGCCAGAATTAATTCAAACAGTCGCGCACGAAATAACCGACATAGAAAATATTAAAGATTCCACCGAATACTGCTTTATAAAGTACTTCAAAATCAAAAAACTTAATATCGATATCTGTCCACTTGGCAAAACCATCACAATCGATTTCAAGTCTAAATAAAATCTAATATGTATCAGAGATGCCTAAGTCAACACTGATAATTATTGATGAAAATTAACCTCTATGATTTCACTACATTCAACTGACATTTCCGCCTGGAAAAGACATTTCAAACTCCCCACACTATCCCGTATCAACATCGTTTTCTGCATTAAATAACATAGTTATTGAGACTTGAATAAGCTGAAAAGATTAAGAATCTTCTTATAATTTCTAATGTCCTTATAAATATTAATTATATGGATCCCATTTCGTGTCTTTAAACTTCTTTTTAAACCAAACAGGACTATATTCATAAATTTTTAATGGCTATTTTTACCTATTCAAAATAGAGCAATAACACATTGTAAGTCATTTATTTTTCCAATAATTTTTAAAAATTTTAAGAATATGAATCAAAATCAAAAAGTGACAACTACATCACAGTTATATGGCATTCACATAATCTATGTGAACCAGTGCTCATTATTTTTGAGATATCCGTTGTATATTTTGACACATCGTTTGAAGCCTAAAAACTTTTATTGATAAGAGAAATTTATATGACAAGATATGGAAAAAAAATAGCATTCTTATTACTCGCAGGAAACCCTCTTGTTGCATTTTCTGACAATGAAAACTGGCTAAAGGACGTATCTTCCTTACTTAAAAATAACGAAGCTGATAAAGCCATGTCTATATTAGAGCCTGAGATGGAAAACCACGCTGGAGAACTAGAATACGACTTTATATTAGGTCAAGCGGCTTTGGCAAATAACCAACCTAATCTGGCTATATTCGCTTTAGAAAGAGCAATTCTAAGTAATCCTACACAAGACGGTGTTCGTTACACACTTGCACGTGCCTACGCTGAGTTAGGGGAAATTAAACAAGCTAAGAAAGAATTACGCTATATTGTAAAAACTTCAGATAATCCACATTATAAAAAAATAAGTTCAAACTTGGCAAACAAGCTACAGGAACCAAGCAAAGCAAAATATAGTTTCATTGTTAAATCCGGTGTAGGAAATGATAGCAATGCAAATAGTGCGACAGAAAATGAAAGCTTTTTGGGCATTATTCTCAGCAAAAATAGTAAAGCCACTTCATCATCGACATTTATGGGTCAAATGACCGCTGGATTATCCTACCCGCTTTCACGGAGAATTAATTTCAACGCAAATGCCGACACTTTCAAACTCGATTATCAGGATGCGAGTTTTGTTAACACTTCAGCAACGAGTGTTGGTACAGGCTTAAGCTTCAAAACAAATAATAATAATCAAGAAAAATTACAAGCTTTTGCACGTTATGTAAAAGTCAATGATAAAAAGAACAGCCAACAAGTTGGCGCGCAGTTTACTCATAAATTATCACTAAACCAAAATAATATTATCAGTGCTTCCTTACGTGGCGCACAAACCAAATATGCTAAAGATTTTTCTGTAAAAGACGTTAATCAAATCAGCGGCGGACTTCAATTTCAACATAGAAAAAGAACTAAATTAAAAGACTTTATTGGCACATCAGTAACAGCAATAACAGGTAAAGACTTACCACTAGAGCCTGACTCAGAATATGAACGAACTTATATTGGCGCACAAGCCGGACTATTTATATCTGATCATCGAGGTAAAGTTAATCTCATTACAAATCTTAACTATATAAACTCATCTTACAATAAAAATTTTTTTGGTAAAGAAAGAACTGAAAACAGCATCGGAAGCACAGTAAAAGTTGACATTAAACTTCACTCAAAATGGAAAATCAGCCCAAATATTAGTTATACACGAAATTTTTCGAGTATAGATTTATATGATTTTGAACGGGTACAAATGAACGTTGCATTAAGTTACAAGATTATTTAGGGAGTATGTTATGTATAAGCCAAAATTATCTTCTTTAACACTCATTATAAGTCTATTACTGATTTTCATTCCCACATCAGTACTAGCTTATGCAGGTAAAGCTCTTTATGTCATCGGCAAAGTAATGGTTGTAAGTGATTCTGGTGATGAAAATCGCGTTAAACGTACTGATGAGTTTTATCTAGGTGACACCGTTGTCACCAACAATCGCAGTCAGATTCAAATCCGAATGAGTGATGGCACTCTTCTAGCGGTACGCCCTAATAGTCAATTTCGAATCGACGACTATCAACATGAAAAAAATGTGCAAACCGATAAAAGTCACTATCGACTTATTAAAGGCGCTTTTCGTTCAATTACCGGTTCCATCGGAAAGAAAAATAAAGCATCTTATATGGTAAGCACACCTGTGGGAACAATTGGAATTCGTGGTACAGATTTTAGTGCTCGTTTATGTGATAGCGACTGTGGTGATGCCAATGATGGTTTATATGTAGGTGTAATGGAAGGTGGGATTACACTTTATAATGATGGTGGTGAGCTCGATATTTCCCCGGGTGATTTTGGATTTATACAGGATCAATCAGTTGAACCAAGCCAACTAGAAGGTTCTCCAGGTGATTTATTATTTGCGCATACTGATACAGAAACGCATACAGAAGTTATCGTATCTAATGCAGAATCAAACAATATTGTAGAGTCTTTTGAGTCCGAAAGCTCGGTATCAACAGTAATCAACAACCTAATTTCTACCATAACTCCCGTTGAGTCTGCAAAACAGGAAACTGAAATTACCGAAGAAGATGAATTAATAGTGGTATCTGATGATACAGATATAGATATCATTGACCCAATTATCCCAGATCCAGCTGATACAAGCATCGCCCTACCCTCAACCGGTATCGCCATTTACTCTGTTGCTAGCAATACTGATCCAACTGATGGTGTAACTACCGGTACACTAGATGTGATTAATACGCATTTAACCGTTGATTTTGTTGATCCAAGCGCAACTGCAAGTATTCAAGCCAACTTCAACAGTAACGACTGGACTGGCACAACAACTCAAGCCATGGCAATAGACAGCGACGGTAAATTCGCTGGTGATTTAGCAGTATCTATTGCTGATCCTTTCGCACCTAGTACGGGTACCGGCAGCTTAAACGGAAGTTTAAGTGGAGATACTGAAGCAACTATCGATGCACCTTCTAATGCAAGCCTATCCTACAACATGAACGATGGATCAACCAACTTAACAGGGGACATTACACTGGACGTAAGTACAACTGGACCTTCAAATTAATCGAATCTCTTATCGAAGGAAAAACTTATGCTTAAATACTATGGTTTCTTGACATTACTGCTGGTTACAATGTGCTTAACTGTTAGTCTTGCAACTGCAAACGACCAATTAACGTTAAAACATGAAGTCATTGATGCTGAAAAGAACGGTTCATATCAAACAGTCAGCTTCATGCTTACTATTAATAATTTCAGTGATAAAAACCTGTATCGCGTAAAACTTTCACTCTCCAGCAGTGAATTTTCTAGCTTTAATCATAAAAAAATAATCAACGTTGGCCACCTACCATCTATGGGTCAAGTTGTCATCGATTGGTCAGTAAGAACACCAATTGATGTCAGTTATTTTCAATCAGATATGCCTATCTTCTACATCATTCATGCTAAACAAAATAATGGTGAAAATATTGAGATACCGGTTTACAGTTCTGGGAGTACTGCGCTATGAAATCAAATACATTCAAACTCAGCGCCTTAACACTTGGATTACTATTGGCTGGACAGACATTTGCCGCAAACACGTCGCTCATCAGTGGCATCACTGGAAAATCTATTTTAGGCACCAGTAGTCAACCTTCGATTAGCCATGATGGCCAATATGTAACGTTTATTTCCAACTCAGGTACGTTAGTGGGTGATTCATCCAATTTGCAACATATTTACGTTAAAAATCTAAGTAATAACTCAATACAGAGAGTGAGTGTTGCAAGTAATGGAACAAAAGCCAATAGCATTAGCTTCAA
>Ga0316207_10003520_pt1 | contig 14447 bp, 14 predicted proteins | sample 6weekpyrite_MG_FD_204943 | JGI IMG/M metagenome (GOLD analysis project Ga0316207, IMG submission 204943) | Microbial mat bacterial communities from mineral coupon in-situ incubated in ocean water Damariscotta River, Maine, United States -... | ecosystem: Environmental > Aquatic > Marine >... | reverse complement strand
GGTTCGCCGCATGGCATAACGGGTTTAAGCAATGAAGATGGGCGTTTTACCATTATGATGCCTCATCCTGAACGTATCTTTAGAAAAGTGCAATTTTCCTATTACCCGGATACGGAAAGTAATACCGATGAAAGTCCATGGATGCGGATGTTCCAGAATGCTCGTCAGTGGGTAGATTAAGCCTTTACATTAGTATCTGTCGCACTAAACAGGATTGCCGCTTTTACGGGAATAATATTCTCAACTGAGTATATGTTTACTGTTAAAGTCATTTCTATCTACACAAGAAGCCTGGCACCGTTGATAGCGAGCGTGACGCTATTTTGCATATGCGGTGTTTAAAAATGATCACCTATTTCGGATTGTATATTTAATTTATACTCCCAGTATCAAAGAGAATCACTAACTAGCTATTAAAATAAATGACAAAAGCACTTACCATTCGTAATCTTTCCAAAACCTATGCCAATAATGTAAAGGCATTAAATGGTATTAATCTGGAAATTGAAAAAGGTGATTTTTTTGCATTGCTAGGTCCTAATGGTGCAGGTAAATCGACTGCTATCGGCATCGTGTCATCGCTAGTCAATAAAACAGCGGGTATGGTAGAAGTGCATGGTTTTGATCTGGATACGCAAAAAGATCAAGCCAAGAGTTGCATTGGCTTAGTCCCACAAGAATTTAACTTCAATGTCTTTGAGCCAGTGTTTGAAATTGTGGTTAACCAGGCAGGATACTACGGTATCCCGCGTAAAAAGGCACAACAACGTGCAGAAGAATTATTAAAGCAACTCGGCTTATGGGAAAAACGCCGCGATATGGCGCGTGAGTTGTCAGGTGGTATGAAGCGTCGCTTAATGATTGCACGCGCGCTAGTGCATGACCCCGAATTATTAATTCTAGATGAACCGACTGCGGGTGTTGATATCGAAATTCGCCGTTCGATGTGGGTTTTTCTTGAAGAAATTAATAAACAGGGCACCACTATAATCTTAACAACCCATTACCTCGAAGAAGCAGAAGCGTTATGTCGAAACATTGCAATTATTAATAAGGGTGAAATAATCGAAAACACCACAATGAAAACATTGCTGGCACAACTCGATATCGAAACCTTTGTACTGGACTTAAAAGAAAGTATTGAACAGGTTCCCGTGGTAGAGGGTTATACTATTTCAATGCGAGACAGTTCAACTTTAAGCGTTGAAGTTAATAAAACACAAACCATTAACGAAGTCTTTGATGAATTAACCCGTTTAAATTTACACGTAACCAGTATGCGGAATAAATCGAATCGACTGGAAGAATTGTTTGTTCGATTAACCGGTGAACATGTGGTGGAAGATTAGGATGACTTTACAGCAACAATACATTGCATTTAAGACTATCGTCATTAAAGAAATTTTGCGCTTCTCGCGTATATGGGTGCAAACACTGGTGCCAGCGGTTATTACAACCAGTTTGTATTTCTTAATCTTTGGGAATTTAATTGGTTCACAACTTAGTGCGATAGATGGGTATAGTTATGTTGATTATATCGTGCCGGGTATTATCTTAATGTCAGTTATTACCAATTCGTATGGTAATGTCGTCTCTTCATTTTATGGGCATAAGTTCCAACACCATGTCGAAGAAATGCTGGTTTCACCTATGCCAAATATTGTGTTGCTCGGCGGTTTTGTCGTGGGTGGTGTTGCTCGCGGTATTGTCGTTGGTAGTGTCGTTACGATTGTTGCCATGTTTTTTACAGAACTACATTTTGAAAATACTCTGGTAATTTCTGCTGTTGTAATTTTAACCGCTATCTTATTTTCACTGGCAGGTTTTGTTAATGCGGTTTACGCCAATAGCTTTGACGATATATCGATTATCCCCACCTTTGTATTAACACCATTAACCTATTTAGGTGGAATCTTCTTCTCAATCGAAATGTTAAACAGTTTCTGGCAAAACATCGCCCTGTTTAACCCGATACTCTATATGATCAACGCCATGCGCTACGGCATGTTAGGAGTGTCAGACATTAATATAACAACGGCGTTTATAATTATTGTTTTATTTACGGTAACGTTGTTGTGGTTTTGTTTGTATTTGTTAAAGAATGGAATAGGCTTAAGAACCTAAAATTTTGATTGACAAATATGGTCACATTTCGACATAAATTCTGCAAAACTTTTTCAGGAGCTTGTCTTAAATTTTGATTAATTCGCAGCTTGTTTTAATGTAACCCATTGAAATTTTAGCATTTTCAAACTTATCTTGTCTGTTGGCATAGTTACTGCACCTGAGCATAGTAGTTCGCCATTTAATTTTAGTATTCATTAGAAAATTATTGGCAAAATAATGAAGTTTCTCATGGTCATTCTATATAGTTAGGAGTTTTAAAATGAAAAAGAGTCAATCCGGTTTTACATTAATTGAATTGATGATCGTAATTGCGATTATCGGTATTTTAGCGGCAATCGCAATACCAGCGTATAATGGTTACATTGATACCGCCAAGAAAACTAAAGTAACCACATCCTTTGAAGATGGTTTTAAGCAAGTTTCAAACGAAATTAAAAAAGATACCACCGCATTTGCATTAGGCCAGACAGAAGGAAATTTTTTCCGTACAGATAGAACTGACCCCGAAAAATCGACTACAGATCTGGATGGGTTGGTTGATTACCTAAATGGTATACATGATGGTCAAGCTGACGCAGTCAATTTTGCACCCGATTTAAATGGTGATAATGAGCAGGTAGAGGCTTATGTGGCGGCTGGTGCCGGTCCTGGTTGTGATGATCTACCTGATGACGCAGCAACGACTGGTCAAATTGGTATTGCCTGGGATGGAAATCGCAATAACACAAGTGACGGTGTATTCTTTTGTATCCCAGAGTATGGCCCAGCAGATGACCAACTTGTGGCTCGAGCTAAAAGTGTAAGTTGGGAATAAGTAACGCCCATTTAGCTTGCTTTAAAAAACCTCCTCTATTTTAGAGGAGGTTTTTTTTCGCGTGTTATTTTTTATACTTTCCTTAATAACCAGTCCAGCGCCCGGGTAGAAAGGATTCTTTTTAAATAACAGAATAAATAGGTTGGAAAAGTCACGTAATAGTGTGCTCGTGGTTTATTTGTAGTAAGAGCTTTTTTTACTTTCGAATAAACGGCATCAGCAGGCAAGGTAAAGGGTACCACCGGGCCTTCGGTTTCGAGTTTATCGATGAGTTGTTGATAACGTGCTTTATGTGGGCTGTTATCTTTATCGATATTCTTTTTAAAGTATAACGCGGCGTTTGCCCTAAACTTGCTTTCGATAGGGCCGGGTTCAACCATAGATACATGTATATTAGTGTTGTGTAACTCCAGCCGTAAGGTATCGTTCAATCCTTCAATGGCATACTTGCTGGCGTTGTAGGCACCGCGCATGGGCATGGCAACTAAGCCGAGTATCGAGCTGTTTTGGATAATGCGCCCATAACCTTGTTTGCGCATTACCGGGAGTACCAGGTTGGTAAGTTCGTGCCAGCCAAAGAAATTGGACTCAAATTGTTCTCGTAAAACCTCGCGACTTAGGTCTTCAACAGCACCGGGTTGGCCGTAGGCACCATTATTGAACAGCGCATATAAGCTGCCGCCGGTTGCCTGTAGCACTTGTTGCACGGTGGACTGAATGCTGGCGGAGTCGGTGTAGTCGAGGTAAAAGCTTTCAAACCCCATTTCCTTGAGTTTTTGTACATCATTGTGTTTTCTGGCGGTTGCAAACACCCGGTATCCGTCTTTTTTTAGGGCGGTAGCGCAACATAGGCCAATACCACTGGAACATCCGGTGATAAGAATTGATTGTTTATCCATTATTTAAGTTCTTGTCTTTTTTATTGGGTTAAGTCTAACGATAAGTTTGTCTGGGTAATAGAGGTGTTGGTGAGATAAAAGTTTCTAACAATTGAGGTTTAATAGCTCTATCATGTTGATTTTTAGAGCCCTTATTGGCGAATAGGGCTTTAAATGGATAGTTAAAACGGGCTAAAAACAGGTATAATGCGCGGCTTGCTCATAAATGGGCAATATTAAAGGTTGTTTAGGAGTTTTAGTATTATGCCAATCTATGAATATGAATGTGGAGCCTGTGGGCACACGATGGAAGCCATCCAGAAAATGTCGGATGAACCGCTTAAAGACTGTCCTGAGTGCAAAAAAGCGGCATTGAAAAAATTAATTTCAGCGGCTGGCTTTCGTTTAAAAGGTGCTGGTTGGTACGAAACTGACTTTAAGACAGGGAGTAAGAAAAATCTGGCAACTAAGTCGGATAAAGGTTCAGATGGTAAGACTGCTAGCAGCGCATCGGATAAAGCGAAGTAAATAGTGGTGTATCTAAAGAGCTTGAGCGCTTAAATATTTAATGTGTCATTCCCGCCTTCGCGAGAATGACAGATAGAGTCGAAGAGGTTCTAACGAGGTTTTAGGCCGATTAAATTTAATTCTGATACCGATTTCTGTATTAGCTGCTATATGACTTAAATCTTGTAAATTTGTTAGAAATTTTAATTGTAATTAGTTTGTTTGAAAGGAACATTTTTTATGCGTACCCATTATTGTGGTGAAGTAAACGAGTCTTTAATCGACCAGGAAGTGACAGTATGTGGTTGGGTGCATCGTCGTCGAGACCATGGTGGGGTTATCTTTATTGATTTACGTGATCGTGAAGGTTTACTTCAGGTCGTTTATGACCCTGATATTGAAGATGTTTTTGCTCGCGCAGAAAGTGTTCGAAATGAATTTGTTTTACGCGTGCGGGGCAAAGTGCGTCATCGTCCAGAAGGGACTAAAAATGACAACCTGGCAACTGGTCAGGTAGAAGTGCTTGGTTTAGATCTAGAAATCTTAAGCGTTGCCGATACGCCGCCGTTTCAAATTGACGATGACGATGTATCCGAAGAACACCGCTTGAAGTATCGCTATGTTGATTTACGCCGTCCAGAAATGCTTAAGCGCCTGCAATTACGCTCAAAAATATCTAACCTGTTCCGTCGTTATTTAGATGAAAATGGTTTTCTGGATATCGAAACGCCAATGTTAACCAAGGCAACGCCAGAAGGTGCGCGTGATTACCTGGTGCCCAGCCGTACCCATGAGGGTAATTTTTTCGCATTGCCTCAATCACCGCAAATATTTAAACAGCTACTAATGATGTCGGGAATGGATCGTTATTATCAAATCGTGCGCTGTTTCCGTGACGAAGATTTGCGCGCCGATCGTCAGCCAGAATTTACCCAGCTTGATATTGAAACATCTTTTCTGGATGAAGAAACATTGATGAATATGATGGAAGGCATGATGTGCCAGGTCTTTAAAGACGGTATTGGCGTTGATTTACCCAACCCATTCCCTCGTATGACACATGAAGAAGCGATGTTGCGTTATGGCTCCGATAAGCCTGATTTACGTATTCCGTTGGAATTAGTGGACTTAAAAGACGTGATGTCTGCCGTTGAGTTTAAGGTATTCAGTGGCCCGGCAAAAGATCCAAAAGGTCGAGTGGCTGCACTTCGAGTGCCACAGGGTAATGCGTTAAGTCGAAAGGAAATCGACAACTACACCGATTTTGTCGGTATTTATGGTGCCAAAGGTCTAGCCTATATTAAAGTGAATGAAACCGCTAAAGGTCGGGATGGTTTACAGTCACCTATTTTGAAATTTTTACCCGATGACGTCGTAACTGCCATTTTAGAGCGCACAAAGGCCGAAGACGGTGATTTAATCTTTTTCGGGGCCGATAAAGCCACAGTTGTTAATGAGGCGTTAGGTGCATTACGCTGCAAGGTAGGCGAAGATAGGGATCTTATTGCCGATGAATGGCAACCAATGTGGGTGGTGGATTTCCCCATGTTTGAAGAAGATGAAGCCAATAACCGCTGGCAGGCTTTACATCATCCGTTTACCGCACCGCAAACCGATGACCCTGCCGTATTGGAAGCCAATCCTGGCACAACCCTGTCGCGTGCCTACGATATGGTGTTAAACGGAACTGAATTAGGTGGCGGCTCGATTCGTATTCATCGCTCTGATATTCAGGAATCAGTCTTTAAACTGTTGGGTATTAGTGATGAAGAAGCAAAAGACAAATTCGGTTTCTTACTTGAGGCCCTCAAATATGGCTGTCCACCACACGGCGGTATCGCCTTTGGTTTAGATCGTCTAATCATGTTGATGACTGGCGCTCACTCAATTCGTGATGTCATGGCTTTCCCTAAAACACAATCGGCTAGTTGCTTGCTTACTCAGGCTCCATCCGAAGTAAGTACTAACCAATTACGTGATTTGCACATTAAACTGCGCAAGCCAACCAAGGTAGAGGCAGACTCTGAGACACAAAGTTAGTAACGAATACAACGAGACAACGCCTCCAGGCAAAAGCTAATATCCTGAGAGTGGATTAAAACAGGCTTTAGATTTCAAGCCGATAAAACTTTTGGTTAAATCCTGAAGATCGAAAAAAGGAATGGTTAAATTTTAATCATTCCTTTTTTTGTTTAATAAATAGACAAATGGCTGTTTTCCTTATAATAATGTATGCTCTTTAGATTCATGTTTAAGGCATTGATGCCGATAATAATTATTATAAATATCAGGTGTGATATGAGTCATTTAATATTAAAAATACAAAGTATTGATAGTCTTATCTTGAAATTTAACCCGGCTCGTATGACAGGACTGCAAAACGTAACTGAAAAGGACTAACAGTGCGATCTGCTTTTTGGAAATCAGATAGATTTATCGGTCTTCTAGTCGTACTTCTCGCCTACCTCTTTTCAGGTAGTGATTTCCTGCGCCAATTTGATAATGCCGCATTTGACCTCGGTGTAAAGTTTTCCTCTTCGCGTTTAGCCAGTCCCGATGTGGTGGTAGTGGCCATCGATGACGCCTCATTGGATGAGCTGGGTGCCTGGCCGTGGCAACGAGATATACTGGCAGATATTGTTCGTCGTATTTCGCAGGCGAAACCGGCTGTAATCGGATTAACGCTTCCGTTTGACAAAAAACAAAGCTCACCGGGACTGGAGTATATCCAGCAACTCAAGATTTTATTTGAACAAGATAAGCAAGCCTATAATCGTAGTGCGCGCAGTTTATTAAATCGTGCCGAAAATAATTTAGATACGGACAAGCTTTTAGTCGACTCATTTCGTCATGCCGGGCGAGTTGTGATGGCTTTACCATACCAGCTAGCAACAAAAGGCGACGACAGTCGTTCGCCACGGTTAAATAGATACTTAACTCGCTATGAACTTAAGAAGGTGACAGGGATTCCCGACGAACTAAACTGGTGGAGTAATTTATGGGATGATAAACCCGTACCTGAAGCTGGCATTATCTATCCACCCATTAAGGAGCTTGCGCGTTATGTCGGTGCAATAGGCCATATTGACCTAGGGTTTGGGGATGTATCGACTTTTCGCAGCGAACCGTTGGTATTACAATACGGTAAACATTACCTACCATCTTTTTCATTAATGCTGGCTATACGCAACAGCAATAAATCAACCCGCGATATTGCAGTCGATCTGGAGCATGGTGTGAAGATGGATGGCATCAAGGTTGCAACCGATAAACACCTGAGAGTGTTTCCGCGTTTCTATCAGGGCAAAGATAGTGGCGAAGCATTTAAAACAATTTCGGCCAGTGCAATTTATAACAACCGGGTACTGCGCAAGCACTTGCACAATAAAATTGTTATCGTCGGGATAACCACCCGTCAACATACAAAAATTTTGCCGACTGCATTAGGCAAACCGATGGCACCGGCACTCGTGTCTGCGCATACAGTATCGAGCTTGGTAAATGGTGAACAGTACCATTTTCTGGAAGATACTAAACTGATTCAAATACTCTGTTATTTGTTAGTGGCGTTGTATCTTATTCTGTTATTACCAAAACTTAGGATCACAACCGGCTTTGTGGTGAGCCTTTTACTGTTGATTGCTTTTATCAATGCTCACTTTATCGCGATGATTGCAAGCTCTACCTGGTTGCCAATCATGATCCCGGCATTTGCGCTGGTCGTTGGGCACATTTTGTTGGGCTTTAAGCATTTATTTGAACAACGTTTTTCCGGTGTTAAGCAGGAATTGTCTGAAGCAAACCTGTCACTCGGCAAGTCGTACCATGAACAGGGTCAACTGGATCAGGCGTTTGAAAAATATCGTAAGTGTATTAAAACACCGGATACGCTTCATAGCCTGTATAACCTGGGGCTGGATTATGAGCGCAAACGTCAACTAAACAAGGCAACCTCGGTTTTTAAATATATTGAAGGCTATGATGCGGATTACAGTGATATCCAGGATCGTATAGATCGCAACATAGAAGCAGCCGATGCATTGGCCTTTGGTGGTAGCGCGAAAAAAGCCAGTAACTTAAATGGCACCCTTATTCTTAGTAGTCCTGGCATACAAAAGCCAACCATTGGCCGGTATAGTATTGACGAAGAAATTGGTCGCGGCGCGATGGGAATGGTGTACTTAGGGCACGATCCTAAAATAGGTCGTACGGTGGCGATTAAAACCATGATGCTGTCTCAGGAGTTTGAAGGCGACAAATTAGATGATGTCAAACGACGTTTTTTCCGTGAAGCTGAAACAGCCGGGCGTCTGGATCATCCGAATATCGTGACTATCTACGATGTTGGCGAGGATCAGGATTTATCTTATATCGCGATGGATTATATAAAAGGTCAGCCACTCAGTAATTACTGTAAGCCGGATAATTTACTGCAAGCCGAAGAAGTCTTTGATGTCATTGTTAAGGTTACTCAAGGGCTGGACTATGCAATGGGTAAGAATGTTGTACACCGGGATATCAAGCCGGCCAATATTATATATGACAGAGAAACCCGTTCAGTCAAGATTACCGATTTTGGTGTGGCCTGTTTAACCGATACCAGTAAAACCAAGACGGGAACTATTCTTGGTAGCCCGTCTTATATGTCGCCAGAACAATTAGCGGGTAAAAAGGTCGATGGGCGATCAGACCTGTTTTCGCTAGGGATTACTTTTTATCAGTTATTAACGGGTGAGTTACCCTTTATCGGTGAGTCGATGGCAAGCTTAATGTATAAAATCGCCAATGAAAAACACCCGGATATTCGTATGTTTCGACCAGATTTACCGGCCTGTACCAGTACGATAATGAATAAAGCATTACATAAAGATCTGGAAAAACGCTTCCAGACAGGGGAAAGAATGGCTAGTGCGTTAGAGCGCTGTCAGGATAGAATTGGTAAAAAACGAGGTAGTAAGAAAGCGTGAACGAAAAATCAATAAAAATAGACGCTTTTGGACTAACAGATGTTGGTCGGGTAAGGGAGCATAACGAGGACAGTATCGACTGGGATACTGAACGCGGCATGTTTATTCTTGCCGATGGGATGGGCGGACATAATGCAGGCGAAGTAGCCAGTGCACTGGCCATCGAAAGTATTAAACATGCGTTATACGATGTACTCACCCCCGAAATTATTAGCTCTGAGATTGTTGATTACAACGATGCCCTGTATGAAGCGATAACCTATGCCAATACGGAAATTTTTGAGCAGGCCCTGGAAAATACAGAATATGCTGGCATGGGAACGACCCTGGTAATGAGCCTGATACAAAACGATAAAGCCCTTATTGCTAATGTTGGTGACTCACGAATGTACGTGAATAATGCTGACAAATTAACACAATTAACAACCGATCACTCATTGGTGCAGGAGATGGTTGATAATGGTTACCTGTCAGAAGAAGAGGCTTATTCAGCCGTAAGTCGTAACCTGATTACCCGTGCGCTGGGAATTAGTGAAGAAGTCGATATCGATCTGATAGAACATGAAATCCAGCCCGGTGATGTGTTCTTATTATGTTCGGATGGGCTTTCAGATCTTGTGCTAGATGAAGAAATTTCAGCTATTCTTAATAAACATGCGGGGAGTTTAAACGAAGCGGCGACAGAATTAGTGGCTACAGCGAATGCCCGAGGTGGTAAAGATAATATTTCTGTTATCCTTATGACTATGCGAGTAGCGTTTTGTGACGATAGTGGCTATGAAGGCTCCATCGCTTAAAGGGCCTTGTTAAAAAATTAAAATGATTCTAATAGCAATAATAAGCAAAATAAAAATAATTCTTATTTAGACGGGAAAATAGAATGCCTAAATTAATTTTGACTCATGATGGCGCTGTAATTAAAGAGTTTGTTCTGGAGGAAGAACGCATAACGATTGGGCGCAAGGCTTCGAATGCAATTCACATCGATGATCCTACCGTCAGTGGTGAACATGCTGCCATTTTAATGTTGCAAAACGCCTATGTAGAAGATTTAAACAGTACTAACGGCACCAGTTTAAATGGCAGACCAGTTACCAAGCGACAGTTAAACCATGGCGATTTGATTAAAATAGGGCGACATGAATTTAAATTTGTTGATGATAAAGTCAATGAATTTGAACAAACCGTGATGATTCCCCCCAAGTCAACTAAAAAAGAAACGACTGACATTCCAAAGAAGTACCAGGTGTCGATTATCTCTGGACCCAAAACTGGTGAAGTCATTGCCTTAAACAAACCTTATACCACACTTGGTTCGCCCGGTGGGCAGGTTGCGGTTATTGCTAAACGGGGTAACAATTTTTATCTTATGCCAATGAGTGGTACTACTAATGCAAAACCACCGGTTCTTAACGACAATGCTATTGGTGTAAAAAGCGAGCTATTAAATGCGGGCGATGTTATTGAAGTTTCAGGTACTCAGCTTGAATTTCAGGAGCAGCTTTAATTCACTTCGTTATAGTTTTAAGGCAGTGTTTTATAAATTAAAGTATAAAATATTTCTCACGACAGGTTACGGGTTTGGCAAAACTAATTCTGAAACACGATGGTATTAATATACGTTCGTATCTACTGGAAAAAGCCGCAACTACCATTGGTCGAAATACCGATAACGACATTCATCTTGATGATTATGCAATTAGTGGTTTGCACACCGTCATCGTGGCTGAAAAAAATCCTTATTTAGATGATGCCCAGGATTTTTATGCCCAGGATATGGAATCCACCAATGGAACCTTTGTTAATAATGATCGGGTGACGCGACACCTGTTAAAGCAGGGCGATATTGTCAAAGTTGGCAGTCACGAGTTTACATTTGATACCGGACAAAACCCAACCCTGGAACGAACCGCTATTTATCTTCCGGATGGAGAAGAATAATTCCACAATAAGCCTGGTTTCTGATAAAGGTTTCAACTCAGAAAGACGTTGATACAGTGCTTAATTAGACCTTTTGTACGATCTCTTTCCTGAAAAATTGCTTCACTTTCTGTCATTTTGCCACTGCGCAATCTTATGAGTAATGGTAAAATCGGCCGATATTTTTAGAATTTTACCAAGATAGCAGGTTTTCGGAGACAACATGGCAGGTCATAGTAAATGGGCAAATATTCAACACCGCAAAAAAGCACAGGACGCCAAACGGGGTAAATTATTTACTAAATTAATTCGGGAAATCGTTGTGGCTGCGAAAATGGGAGGCGGCGATCCTGATGCGAATCCTCGTTTACGCGCGGCTATCGATAAAGGCCTGAGTGGCAATATGACTCGCGATACAATCGAGCGAGCTGTAAAACGCGGAGCCGGGGCGGGCGATAGCGAAAACTATGATGAAGTACGTTATGAAGGATATGGTCCAAGTGGTGTTGCTGTGTTGGTCGAATGTCTAACGGACAATATCAACCGAACTGTTTCAGAAGTCAGACATGCCTTTTCAAAATCGGGCGGTAATTTGGGTACCGACGGTTCGGTTGCATACTTGTTTACTAAACAAGGCATATTAAGTTACCCCAGCGGTAGCGATGAAGAACAGATTATGGATGCGGCACTGGAATCAGGTGCTGAAGATGTCGTAACGAATGACGATGGTAGCATTGATGTTACTACGGCATGGGAAGATTTTTTATCGGTCAAGGATACAATGATTGCCGCATCACTTGAACCCGAACATGCTGAAGTGACTATGACGGCATCGACCAGTGTTGATTTGGAAATAGATGATGCACAAAAAGTTATGCGCCTGATTGATGTACTTGAAGATCTGGATGATGTACAGAATGTCTATACAAATGCTGATTTTTCAGAAGAAGTCATGCAGGCATTAACCGAATAAAGACAAAAAGAGAAAAGACAACGACTACGCAAACAACAGAACCTTTAGACAGTAGTTCAGTAACGCGAATCATTGGTATCGATCCAGGTTCGCGTATTACCGGCTATGGAATCATTGACGTTGTAAAAAATAAAAGTTGTTGGGTTAATAGTGGTTGTATCCGAACCCCGGATGAATCATTACCGTTGCGGCTTAAAACTATATTTCAAAGCTTATCGCAACTTATTTCTGAATATCAGCCAACTGAAATGGCGATTGAAAAAGTGTTTATGCATCGCAACCCAGATTCGGCGCTTAAACTCGGTCAGGCGCGTGGCACAGCGATTTGTGTGGTCGCCAACCAGGATATTCCTGTTAGTGAATATACGCCACGTGAAATCAAACAGGCTATAGTGGGTAAAGGTAACGCCAACAAAGTACAAATGCAGCATATGGTTAAAGTCTTGCTCGGTTTAAATAAATTTCCACAAGAAGATGCAGCCGATGCATTGGCAATAGCTCTGTGTCATTCTCATTTACGTACCAGCCTGAACAACTATAAACAGGCGGCGCAAAGAACGCATACGCATTCAAACGACAAGCTAGATCTGAATGAAATAAATCTTTTTAAACGTTCTGCGCGTAAGCGTAGAACCAGAATATAAAGTATACGAAGAACTAAAATGATTGGACGATTAAGTGGAATAGTCATTGAAAAAAATCCACCCATGCTGGTGATTGATGTGCAAGGTGTTGGTTATGAAGTGGAAGTACCCATGAATACTTTTTATAACCTGCCGGACTTAAATGAAAAAATCTGTTTGTTTACCCATATGATTGTACGTGAAGATGCACAGTTTTTATGTGGATTTTTATCGGATGAAGAACGAAGACTGTTTCGTACATTAATTAAAGTTAACGGTGTCGGCGCAAAGTTAGCGCTATCTATTCTCTCGAGCATAAGTGCTCAGGAGTTTGCCCGTTGCGTAAAAGAAGACGACAGTAAAGCTCTGGTGAAATTACCCGGCATTGGTAAGAAAACAGCTGAACGACTTATTATCGAAGTGCGTGATAAGTTAAAAGACTGGTTACCAGCCAGCCTACCTGTGCAAGAGGTTGAAACTACCTCAACAAGTCATCCGGATGATAGTGCAGAAGCCACCAGTGCCTTGATTGCTTTGGGGTATAAACCGCAAGAGGCGAGTATGATGGTGCAACAAGCGATGTCCGAATTTGAGTCGGATAATTCAGAAGCAACGGTTACCAGTAGTGAGCTGATCCGTGCGGCACTTAAAAACAAGGCGACGGTTTAAAAATGATAGAAAATGATCGTATCGTAACTGCATCTGAACAAAGTAAAGAAGATTCGCTCGACAGAGCTATACGCCCTAAAAAGCTGGCAGACTATATTGGCCAACCTAAAGTGCGAGAGCAGATGGAAATTTTTATTCATGCTGCGCTAAAACGTGAAGATGCGCTGGATCACGTTTTAATTTTCGGGCCGCCGGGTTTGGGAAAAACAACCTTATCTAATATTATTGCCAACGAACTCAGTGTTAATTTAAAGCATACGTCCGGGCCGGTACTGGAACGGCCGGGCGATTTAGCGGCGCTGCTGACAAACCTGGAACCACATGATGTATTATTCGTCGATGAAATACATCGTTTAAGCCCGGTGGTCGAAGAAATTTTATACCCGGCTATGGAAGATTATCAGTTGGATATCATGATAGGCGAAGGTCCGGCTGCTCGTTCTATTAAACTCGACCTGCCACCTTTTACCTTGATAGGTGCAACGACACGGGCAGGCTCATTAACCTCTCCTTTGCGTGATCGATTTGGTATTGTTCAACGGTTGGAGTTTTACCATCATAATGATCTGGTAAGTATTGTGCAGCGTTCAGCTAAGATTTTAGGTGTAAGCCTCGATATGCAAGGCGCAGTAGAAATTGCCAAACGTTCACGTGGTACTCCCCGAATAACCAACCGGTTATTAAGACGGGTGCGTGATTATGCCGAAGTGAAATCAGACGGACAAATCTCCGGTGACATTGCTGAAAAAGCTTTAAACATGCTGGATGTCGATGTTGAAGGCTTTGATATGATGGATAGAAAGTTATTGCTGGCGATTATGCAAAAATTCGATGGTGGTCCTGTTGGTGTCGAAAGCCTGGCAGCCGCGATTGGTGAAGAACGTGGCACCATTGAAGATGTACTGGAACCTTTTCTGATTCAACAGGGGTTTATGATGCGAACGCCGCGAGGTCGTACTGCCACACAAC
>Ga0316207_10003519_pt1 | contig 14452 bp, 11 predicted proteins | sample 6weekpyrite_MG_FD_204943 | JGI IMG/M metagenome (GOLD analysis project Ga0316207, IMG submission 204943) | Microbial mat bacterial communities from mineral coupon in-situ incubated in ocean water Damariscotta River, Maine, United States -... | ecosystem: Environmental > Aquatic > Marine >... | reverse complement strand
ATATTTGCCTATGTAGTCCTTTTCGTGGATAATACCTGACCAAATTAGTCAAGATTATTTATTTTTTACGAGGTGATGTAATGGAAGCGATTGTTGACGGTAAAACAATTGAATTAAGCGAAGCAGGCTGGCTGTTAAATTTAGACGAGTGGAGCGAAGAATTAGCTGCACAAATTGCAATAAATGAAAAAGTTCCCGAGCTTACTGAAGAGCACTGGAACATTATCAAGATGGCACGTGATTATTTTCAGGCCAATGGAACGGTATGTGAGCCACGTGCTTTTTCTAAATTAATGAAGAAAGAATATGGCAAAGACAAGAGTGACCAGAAGTATATCTACTCTCTGTTCCCAACAGGTCTAATCAAGTGTGCAAATAAAATTGCAGGCTTACCACGTCCTAAGGGCTGTAGTTAATAAACTACCTCTCTAAATGGAAACCAGAAAGGGTGACTTCAAGTCACCCTTTTTATTGTCTGAAATTAACCACTGGAAAAACAGGGCTCTCTTTATAGTAGTTTCTGAATAAACTAAAGCACTCTATTTTTTAAATAAATTATTATCGAGTAATTATAATATCTAACAAATCTTATACGGGTAGCTGCCTGTGCAATAAGATTAAATTTGAAATCACTGATACGATTTCAAATATTGTATATTGCCACTGTTCTAAATGCAGAAAAACTCAGGGAAGTGCTTTTGTAACTAATGGAAATGTTGGTGCAGACAAATTGAATTATAATTCTATATATTTTACACCGAAGCATAATCATGAAGTAAATGCTTTACCATAACGAGAGTAATACCACTTCATTACAAAAGGTGGCAATATTGTTGTTAACGCAATAACAATGATCATACATGCATACACTTCATTGGTAAAAATTCCACTTTCTCGACCAAGTTCTGCAAAAATAAGACCTACTTCACCACGAGGAATCATCGCGGTTCCTATCATTAAACGACTCGGCCAGGACTCTCTTAAAAACATTGCTCCCAGAAGTTTTCCAGCTATCGCGATAACAACAAGAAACAGTGAAAATTGCCAGATGAAAGGTGACGACCAGTCTATTTCACGCAAATTTAGAGAAAGGCCAACCATTACAAAAAATATAGGTGTAAAGAGCTGCACTATAGGTTTCATCTGATTTTCAATTCTGTCTGCAAACGCTTCATCACTATGCAGCGCAATTCCAAGGGGCATAAAAAATCGCCTGGATAATGCAAGCCCTGCAGCAAATCCACCTAGCAATTCAGGGGCACCAATTGCATGAGCCAACCAGGCAAAAAACAGAACCAGAGAAACAATTGTGGTTGGTATCAAACCGGGAATAGCACTAGATGCATCAAATCGTTTAATAATAATCGACATTAGCTTTGCTGCTATAGGTGCAAGGACAAAAAATGCAGTGATAAAAACCAGCACCTTGCCAGTATTCATAAAGCTGACACCACCACCGGTAGAGAATTCATATAAAAGTGCCAATAGGACAACACCCATAACATCATCAAGCACCGCTGCTCCCAGCACTATTTGACCCTCTTTTGAATTTTGCCGCTTAAGATCAGACAAAACACGAACAGTTATACCAATACTGGTCGCAGTAAGAGTTCCACCTATAAATAATGAAACAAGAAGTGATAGATTAAATACATAGTATGCTAGAAAAAAACCAAATAATAATGGTAGAACAAAGCCAGATACTGCCACCAGTACGGATGAACCGCCAGTACGAACAAGGCGCTTTACATCCGTTCCCAGACCCACCTCAAATAACAGAAGAATGATGCCAATACCGGCCATTAAACGAATAGCCTGCGTTGGCTCTATCCAGCCGAACAAACTGGGGCCTAAGACAACCCCTGCAAATAGTTCTCCAATTACTGCTGGGGCATTAATCCGCGTCGCCAACTCAGCAAAAATTCTTGCTGTTAACAGTACTATTAATAGTGTCAGGAAAAAATCATGGGCTTGCATTCAATATCCTGTCGTTAATATATGAAATTCAATCGCAATTGGTATTAGTAATTCTGTGCCTTTTGTTACTCTATAACTATTCAACGATTATTATATCGATACAGATCAAATATACCGTGCTCTATAGGTTCCTGTTTTGCAAATTGCTCACTGAAATAGTCGGCCTCTTTCCAGAAGTTTGATGCTGTTCTTCGAATTCCGTATCTTCCAACAAATTGCTCATATTCATCTCTACTATTTATTGCAATGATCTGATCTGCAAAATCTTTTAGTTCATTTTCTTCAACAATAAAAAAGAAGTTTGGATAGGAACCCAATAGGCCTTTATAAATAGTCAGGGTATCTGATTCTTTGTCTCTGTTTGTAACTTCACTCAACAGAGAGCTTATATTTTTATAGCCCTTATTATTAATGAGTGTATAGACCTGAGATTTATTTTTCCCTATTACTTTAATGAAACTCAAATCTGGAAATACCATTAAGCTACTTCCTTTAATCTTTGCAATCCTTTGTATATGCTCATCGATTTTAGAAAGTTGATTCTCTGACCTGCACTGTAAACTTTCACAGCGATTAATTACATCAGTTATGAAGTCGTTATTATTTAGTCTTTTGGATATTTTGTCATATAACTCTTTTTGCGGATCATCTGTTTCAAATCCATTAACTATTTGAACATCTAGCCATTTTTCAGGCTCTTCAAAGTATTTTATTAAACTCTCTCTAATCCCTTCGTACCAGGATGCGCGTATTTTTTTGCGATCTTCTGGCGGCAAAAACGCTAAAAAAGTATTTTCTGCCTCCATTCTTAAAAAATCCATATATATTCTTGTATTAAACTGATGGCCGATATTTCCATGAACATCGTAACCAGCCACCAGTAAATAATGAATTCTTTCAAACACAGGGTAATCTATAACCCAGGCAGACTCAGGATAATCTCCAATTAAACCCTGCTTTACCGTAGCACTATCAAAGTGCCTGAATACGGTTAGCGCATTATTATTCTTATCCATACTATTACTTCCATCCCATATAAATGAAAGTGCAGCATTTAAATCTACTGGCGGCAACTTAATAAATTCTTCCTGCCTGATCTCCATATTTTTATGCTGTAAACCCCAGTATTTTGTCCAGGTACTAAACAGGTTTAATGTATTTCCCTGTTCAGCAGGCAAACTGAAATCGGATGCCATTGCTTTAAGGTATTCTGTGTCACGATTTACCTTCAACTTTTCCGGATCTGCAAAAAAAACCCAAAAATTATCCTCTATAACATTTAAGGCAACCTGACCACGGCATACTGGTCCTTTTATAAATCCTTCTATAAAAAATTTTGAATCATCAAGTAGAAATTTATATCTTGATTTTACGGGTATATCCGAAAATGCCTCTATAGGATTCGATGCAACGACCGGATTATAAGAAGGTAATTTTTTTACCTGATAATCTGGTTTGATGAATAACTCTTTCAAACGTTCTATTCGCTTATCTGATAACTCGTATACCACGTGCGACTTATCAACAATAGAAGATTTTTCATACTTGAACCTGTAATAGAATGTATCAAGCCCTTTCTCCTTGTACGGGTCATCATAGGGTCTAATCGTAGCAATTTCGTTTATTGCCGTTCCCGGTGGTGTAGAAGATCGAACTAATCGGAAAAATTCACGAGTATTTTCACCTTTAAAATGAAGATGAGCAATAAACAAGTGCTCGTATATATAACGACTGAAAAGTTTGTGTTTTAAATCGGATTGATTTAAAAAAGCCTCCCATTTTTTAATTTGTTCTTTTGTGGATTCTGAATATTTTTCCTGACTATCATCAGGCATACCCTGAGAAATCCATTTAACCAATATATGATATTCATCATCTGATAAATTTGGCGTGGCAAATGGCATTCCCTGCAAGGGAAAGTCATCCGCGTAGTCCTGAAAATCTTCATTTACTGGGCAGGTCTGCTCTCTATTTAAAGACAAATCAAAACTATCATCAATCATACCCACTCTGGGCTGTGGGTTGAGTTGCTTTAAACGTAGCATTTTATATAAAACAGAATGCCGTAAATTATTTATTGCATTATTTTCCTGTTCATTTATTACAGAATGAAACCCTTTATCTCTCCATTCCTGTTCTGTTTTTGCATCTATATAAAGGCGTGTTGGTTCTGTTGATAATATACGTTCAGCATCATATATTTTTTTTGGATTAGCCCCCCGCTTGATGCCATCTATTGACGTTAATTTCAATTGGCAAGGAGCATCGTAACAACCATGACAAACGATACATCTCTTTTCCAGTACAGGTCGCGCTTCATTAATATACGAAATATTTTTTTCACCTCCCTTCAATAGTATATGGTACTCGATGTCAGCCTGGCCCTTAGTCATACTTTCCTTTTCACCGCTACACGAAATCGCCAAAATTGAAACAAGTAATATAAAACTAAATCTAACAACTTTTCCCGTCATTATACGTCCTCTAACTGCTCCCAACGTTTATATGCTTCTTTTAATTCATACTCTATTTCTGAAACACGTGATGTTGTAATTGCGATAATTTCTTTATTTTGCTGATAAAATTTTGCATCGGCCATTTTTTCTGTGATTTCTGCCATTTCAGTATCAAGTGCTTCAATCAGCTTTGGTAGTTCATCTAATTCCTTTTGTTCTTTAAAACTAATTTTCTTAATTGATGTTTTTTTTACAGCTTTATTATCTAATGCTTTATTCTGTTTTTCTTTAATTGGTAATTTTTTATTTCTTGCCATTTTATCTTTAAATTGTCTAAGCCAGTCTTCGTAACCTCCGACATATTCATTTACCTGACAATCTCCCTCAAATACTAATGTGCTAGTAACTACATTATCTAAAAATGCTCTGTCATGACTAATTAGAATCAACGTTCCTTCAAATTGCATTAAAAGATCTTCCAGTAACTCCAAAGTCTCAACATCTAGATCATTAGTTGGCTCATCCATTACCAGCAAATTAAATGGTCTTGCAAATAATTTTGCTAACATTAATCGATTACGTTCCCCACCAGATAATGTGCTTACGGGTGAATTTGCTCTGGCAGGTGCAAACAGGAAGTCACTTAAATAACTCATTACATGTTTTTCTTTACCGGCGACATCAATTTTATCTGTACCAGGCGCAAGATTATCTCGAACACTTTTCTTTAAATCCAGTTCCGCACGCAACTGATCAAAATAAGCGATTTCAAGTTTGGTTCCTAGCTCAACTGTACCTTGATCTGGTTTTAGTTCCCCTAACATCAATTTGATTAATGTAGATTTACCTACACCATTAGGACCAATTATACCTATTCGATCTCCGCGTGTTATTAAGGTACTAAAATTCTTTATGATCGGCGTGTCACCGTAACTATAATTTACATTTTCAGCTTCGATAACCCGCTTACCAGAGCTATCCTGTGCAGTAACCTGCATATTAACCTGGCCTTTTTGCTCACGTCGTTGCATTCGCTCATTACGCATGGCTTTCAATGCTCGGACTCTACCTTCATTTCTGGTTCGTCGTGCTTTTATGCCCTGTCGTATCCATACTTCTTCCTGAGCAAGACGTTTATCAAATAACGCATTTTCCTTTTCTTCATTTTCCAGAGCCTCTTGTTTACGTAATAAATATGTTTCATAGTTACCAGGCCATGAAGTTAATTTTCCCCTGTCCAGCTCAATAATTCTTGTAGCTAATCGTCTTAGAAACGACCTGTCGTGAGTAACAAAGAGTACGCTACCATTCCAGTTAAGCAAAAACTCCTCAATCCATTGGATAGCTTCCACGTCAAGATGGTTTGTTGGCTCGTCCAGTAGTAGTAAATCGGGCTCAGTCACTAATGCACGACCTAGCAATACTCGTCTCTTAAGGCCTCCTGATAGAGAATTGAACTCATCATCGGCGGGTAATTCTAGTAGGGATAGTGTCGTTTCTATCTGTTGTGACAAACTCCAGCCATCAACCGCTTCTAACTCATGCTGAATTCTGGATAGCTCCTCCATTTTTTGATCTGTATAATTTTCAGCTAATTGCAGACTACAGTGATGGTAATTTTTAAGTATTTCACCCACTCCTTCGAGTCCCGAAGCAACCACATCATATACACTGCCATCTACCTCATCCGGAATATCTTGTGTTAGATAGGCAATTTTCAGGTTTTGCTGCTGCTCAATACTGCCCTCATCTGCCTTAACCATGCCACCTATCAGCTTCATAAGTGTGGATTTGCCTTCACCATTTCGCCCTAACAGACAGAGCCTTTCTTTTGCTTCTATCTGTAAATTGAGTGAATCAAATAAATTAGGACCGCCAAAGCCCAGGTTGATATTACGTAATGTGAGAAGTGCCATATAGGTTATCGATAATTATCCTGTTGAGTAACATGTATTTTATCAGAGCCAGATAGTATTATTAGGTTTTTCACTAATTAGATTCATTATGAGCCTCACCATTCTATCTATTATCGAGTCGCCTACTCACCCTAAACTATCTGCTCTGTTTGAAAGTATTGGCGCCCGTGAAATTAAGGTGAACTCTAGCCGAAATGCTATAAAGGCGCTAAAAACTCATAAGCCAGATTTTATTGTTGCAGAGTTCTTTTACGGGTATGGGAATAACTATGCTGGTGTGAATGTAAGTAATCTTGATGTGCTTCTATCCAGCTTACCTAAATACTCACCGGATACTAAAACCATTGTATTTGTTCTAAAAGATGAAGCTCAATACATTGAAAAACTAAATAACCTTTATCCACTACATGCTGCTTTTCTCCATGACACGCCTGAATATGCCATTGAAGAGGTTCTAATAAAACCCGAAAAGACAGATTAAGCATAATTATCACAAATTATTAACATCAATGAACTTCGTATTCTGATACATATCGTAGTAATACAGGAGAAATATATGTTAAATCACCTTATACCTATCTGCTTTATAACAGGTTTACTTTTAAGTAGCAGCCTATCAGCCCAGTCCTTTCAAAGTGGAAAAACGCAGACTCAACTTCTTGAGCTTTATTCATCTCAGGGCTGTAGCAGTTGCCCCCCAGCTGAACGATGGATCTCTAAACAGCTTACTCATCCAGAGCTATGGAAACAATTTATACCCATCGTTTTCCATGTTGATTACTGGGATTATCTTGGCTGGAAAGATCCTTTTTCTTCCACTACACACTCACAACGACAGAGATTATACAAATATCAGGGAGGTATTAGTTCAGTATATACTCCTGGCATGCTTATGAACGGACAGGAATGGCGTGGCTGGTACCGAGGTCATGCAATACCAGTATCACAACTTAAACCTGGTATTCTTTCTGCTGAATTTAATGATGATACTTTAACCGTTAATTTTCAAAATAATAAACCCCTGATACTTAATGTATCTCTACTGGGTTTTGGTCTAAGTACAGATGTTAAAAGAGGTGAGAATCGCGGAAAATATTTTACTGAGAATTTTGTTGTTCTATACAATCAAAGCACTCGTTCTAATGATGGCAACTGGAAGCTTGATATACCTGACCTTAAAGACTATCCAGCCGATTCTCATGCTCTGGTAATTTGGGTGAGTAACACCGACAGTTTATATCCGTTACAAACAACAGGCGGATGGATTGTTAATAATTAACTATGCTAATATTTATACTTGGCTAGTCTATCTTTATTTAGTTTTTGTATTAGATAATTAGAATCGAATTTATTAATATAATTAGTCGTGACGATTAAACCGAGGAATTTTTTCAATTAGTTCATTCCAGGTATCCGCTAATCGAGGTTTTGTAGCTTTCACAGGTCTCGATAAAAATCTAGATAGCTCTTCTGCAAAAACATCTGCATCTTTTACCATACCTTTTATGCCACGATGATCTACAAATATAAGTTTGGCTTTGTCTTCTACTATTAGCGAAAGCATTAATCGATTAGCTGCTCGATCATCTGCTGTATATAGATCATACCATTCACCGACCTTTACTGATTCTGGCAACATATTTAATTTCTTCGACTTTTGATCTGCTCCAGCATTTATCGTATCTTTATTTTTATCAGAAGTTATAAAAAGTTCTGAATTACTGTTTCTAAATTGATTAATATTAACAGATATTGCTTTCCTTAAGGCATCTGTGTTTATTGTGATTCTATTTTTATTGATAGTCGAATCATTTAGTAAATCATTAACCGAATTTACAAAACATTCATGATCATTTTTAAGACTATACCATTGCTCAAGAGTCTTTACAGGTTGTAAACATTCAATTATTTTTTTAAATGTTTGAATTCCTTCAATCCAGTACGCACTATTAGTTCCATGTGCCACACATTTTTGATACATAAATTGCGGCCATATTTTAAGTGTTAACTCATGTGCCAATATTGGTATGGAATTATCTGATATAATTTCCTGTAATTCTGTTATAACTAATTGTTTAATTTCATCTGCTTTATTCTTTTTATCTTTTTCTCTATTCTGTTCCTCATATAATCTAATAATTTTATTTTTATCTTCCTCATTAATTATTTTTAGAAGCTCTCTATTCGCAATAATAAAACTTTGTTTATTAATATCTTCTACATGAATTAAATTATCAGTTATTTGACTTATTTTTATTGATATGTCACGAATATTTTTACCGGAACTACTTATTTTTGTAAGCAACATTAAACAGATTCTTGCGGGGTGAGTAGCTTCTGTAAACAAGCTTTTATCTTCAGATACTTTAATTAAAGGAATCTGCATCCCCATCAAATATGGTTTAACTTCACTCGGAATACTTGAATCTTCTGATATAGCTGTAAAAAGCATTTCTATAAAATCAAGTGCTTTGGTAGACATATAAATAACCAGTAATCAAATAACTAAATGACATTTCCTATATCATCATAGAATATAAAATCTTTACACATTCATATGTAAAGTACTTTTCTGATTATCAATTTGATTATGTCATTTCTCTAGATCTGAGAAGGTATAAGGCGTAGCACTAAATACTTACCCATTAAGATTACTTAGAATGTGAAGTTTATCAATTAAATACTGCTAATTTATGACGGTTTACCGACAAATGGTTGCGCCCATAAAGACAGTTTATTTTTATCTATCAAATATTAGTTTATTTTATCGCTTCTGCAGCACACCAGGCTGATGCCCATGCCCACTGAAAATTATATCCACCAAGTTGACCTGTAACGTCAAGAACCTCACCTATAAAGTATAAGTTTTCAGATAACTTGGACTCTAATGTTTTTGATGAAATCTGGTCTGTATTAACACCTCCTAATGTTACTTCAGCAGTTTTATATCCCTCAGTGCCAGCAGGTACTATTCGCCAGTGATGGACATTACTGGTTAAAGTCTCCATATCTTTTTTTTCTAATTGCTTAAGCTTTCTATCAAGCAAATTATCGCCACATACAAAACTCGCTAAACGCTTAGGCATGATAGAACTTAAACTATTTATGACTAACTTATCGGAATGTTTAAGTCGTTCATTTTTCAAATATTCAGTTATATTTTTAGATGGTAGTAAGTTTATTTCAATTTCTTCACCGTATTTCCATGTGGCAGACAAACGCAATATAGCCGGTCCGCTTATACCCCGATGTGTAAACAATAAATCATCCTCTATTGTACTTACACTATCACTAACCGAAACTTCCTGTGATACTCCAGCTAAATCTGCTATCTTTTCTAATATCTTTTTTGACAGGATAAAGGGAACTAAAGAAGCACTGGTTTCAACTATATTATGCTTAAACTGTTTAGCTATTTCATAGCCGAATCCTGATGCGCCCAGTGTTGGTATAGAAAGTCCGCCTGTTGCAATAACTAAAGATTTACTAGAGTAATTTTCAATGCTGGTTTCAATAAAATATAGATCTTTTTTTGTTATATTTTTAATCTCACATTTTTTAAATATCTTCACAGAAACTTTTGCACATTCATCTAGTAATAATTTTAAAATATCTTTTGAACTATTTTCACAAAATAGCTGACCCGGCCCTTTTTCAACATAGCCAATTTTTGCTTGTTCTACTAAGGATAGAAAACTATAGGGCGAATACTGATTTAGTGCAGATTTACAAAAATGCGGATTTTTCGATGTAAAATCTTCATGGGTGGTATTTAAGTTAGTAAAATTACAACGTCCTCCACCAGACATTAGTATTTTCTTACCAACTTTATTCGCATGATCTAGAACTAGTACGCGCTTTCCCCTTTGCCCGGCATTAAAGGCACAGAACAAACCAGCTGCGCCGGCACCGATTATAATTACGTCATAATAATTATCCACTTAAACGATTTACCAGTCGAGCAATTTGCGCCCAGTCATGTGAAACGATGTCCTGAGAATGAGCAAGATGATTTCTAAGTGACTCTAACTCTTTAATTACTTTTTTTGCCTGTTTTCCAGTTTCAAACCCCATTCTTTCTAATGACGGTTTATGTGTTATTAATATTCCAGCTTTATCTGAAAATTGTAAACAATCAATAAGCTTGCAGTGCAGATTTCTTCTTTTTCTTTCTATATATATTGATTCTGTTTTCTCTAAACGGCCTTCTGATAAAACGCTTTTCCAGGTGTTCTCCGGGAACACTCTCTCAATTAATTGAGTTAGTGCTGTTTCTATCATTGTTACAAGTCCAAACAACCACATCCTCACCTGTGGTTTATTAATATCTTCACGTGTTATTACTCCTGTAACATCACTGAATATATTTATGAAACAAAAATCATGACGTGTTAATACGTGAATGACGTCACTTAAACTCGCAGTACCATTTAATACCTGATCCACGGTGTAGTGCCGCATACTGTCACCACAAACATCACCTTTTAAAGATTCCTGCTTTATATATCCCTGTACCCTGCCATTTATTCTTATACTGGCTACATTTTGTTTATGATAATTCAACGCTTTTTCAGCTTTACTGACCTTAGTCTCACTATCAAAAGACAATAAATTATCTGCAATATCTCTGGCTGTAAATAGTTGTAAGTATTTATTTTTAAAATTTTTATCTGAAAACCCTGGTAGATTGATAATGGTATTATTTACTGGCTCAATATGTCTTTCTAATGAATTATCAATTCCAAGTTGCTGAGCACTTTTTTGCTGTAATTTTTGTGCACGTGAGTATAAATTTGAGTCACCATCCTTAAGTACATCTAATAAAGCTTTCATTTCTGAAACAAAAGTCATTGCAAATTTTTTGTCGTTTTTTACTATATCGGCGCAATTATGAATTAAATCAGCAAGCTTGATTGTTTTAGCTCTACGTGATGCTGTAGCTAAATGTTGGCGATCAATTTCTTTACGCGCTGCTCTATTTCCATCAGACGGCTTACTTAGATCAGTTAACTCTTCAACAAGTTCTGCAACCTGTTTACCAAAGGCATCTTCTATATCACCTAAAGTTGCGGGTGTATCTTCAACTGTATCGTGTAACCAGGCTGCTGCAATGACTTCTTCATCGTCAGTTACACTAGCAACTAATTTTGCTACAGCCTGTAAATGTGTTTGATAAGGTTTATTTGTGTACTTACGAACATGATTTATTCGCTGGTGCTCAGTTGTTGCAAAATCTTTTGCTTTTTCAATTAGGTCATTCATAATTTTTGCATGTAAGATTATGCCTGGAATTAGTTATATACACTTTTGAGACACTCAGTTTTTTTATTTCTTTTTCGGTCTTTCCCATCCAGATATAGACTTTTGTGGTGCACGACTAATAACCAGCATATCTTCATCAACATCTTTTGTAATGGTTGCTCCCGCTCCAATAGTTACACCGGCTGAAATATTTACAGGTGCGACTAGTTGCGTATCTGAGCCGACAAATACATCATCACCTATAATGGTTTTATGTTTATTAGCACCATCATAATTACAAGTAATTGTACCGGCACCAACATTTACATTCTCACCCATTTCCGTATCACCAATATATGATAAGTGATTTACTTTACTACCTTTACCTATATTGGCTTTTTTAATTTCAACAAAGTTACCGACTTTTGCATTCTTACTTAAGTGTGCTTCTGGTCTTAGTCTGGCATAAGGGCCCACTTCGCAATTATTGTCAACGACTGCATTTTCTATTACGCAGTTTGCTTTAATATTTACATTCTCACCTATTTTTGAATTAATAATGACACAGTTCGGCCCGATACTGGTTCCGCTTCCAATTTTCACGTCACCTTCAATCACCGCATTAATATCTATAAATACATCATTACTTATATCTGCATTTCCTCGAATATCTATTCGTGCAGGGTCAGCCAAGGCAACGCCATTTGTCATTAGTTCATTGGCTATATTTCTTTGATGTATTCTTTCCAGCGTACCTAATTGTAATCGATTATTTACACCTTCTACTTCATAACTAGATTCTGGTTGAGCTGTTTTTATTTCTATATTATCTTTTTCAGCTAGCTCAAATATATCGGTTAAATAATACTCACCCTGACTATTCTTATTATCTATGTTATTTAATAAGCGTTTTAGTGTTTCGCCATTACAGGAAAGTATGCCTGTATTTACTTCCTGTATTTTTTGCTGCTCCTCAGATGCATCTTTCTGTTCTACAATACCCGTTACCTGATTACTTTCATTTCTTATTATTCGACCATAACCAAAAGGGTTTTCTAAATTAACTGACAGTAATCCTACCTTACCTTCTGAACCATCTAATAAATCTTCTAATGTTTCTTTTTTGGTTAAAGGAACATCACCATAAAGAACTAATACATTATTCTTAAGGTTCAGCGAATCAAAGGCCTGCATGACTGCATGACCGGTCCCTAATTGCTCTTTTTGCTCAACCCATTTAGCATCGAAATGTTTACAGCTCTCTTTAACCTGATCACCTCCATGGCCATATATTACAATGACTTCTTCAGCTCCAAGACCTATAGCAGTGTCATATACATGTTCAACCAGGGGTTTATTAGCAAGTTTATGCAACACTTTTGGTATGCTAGATTTCATACGTGTGCCTTTACCGGCTGCAAGAATAACTACACTTAGAGGCATTTTTAATCCTTTTAATTAAAACTCATCTACGTCTATATATTGAGATGGACGTCATTTTATTTAGCTACTAATAATACAACATTTGAATTAATTTGCGTCTATTTGCATTTCTTTTTTCTACAGGCATAAAAAAAGCCGGACTAAGTCCGGCTTTTTTACGACTATTGACTGCAGGTTAACCGCGGCCTCTAATCTTCTTAATTGTTTCAACCAGTGCAGCGGCTTCAGCCAACTGAGCACTCGCTTTCGCAAAGTCCATATCAGAATTTTTATCCTGCATGGCTTCTTCAGCTCGTTGCTTAGCTTCTAATGCTGCTGCTTCGTCCAGATCATCTGCACGAATTGCGGTATCAGACAATATTGTTACTACATGTGGCTGAATCTCAAGCATACCACCGGAGATAAAGTAAGACTCATCTTCTCCATTTTGACCACGAACACGAACTTCACCTGCTTTAAGCTTGGTGAGTAGTGGTGTGTGGCGTGGCGCAATACCTAATTCACCCATGATACCTGGTGCGAATACCATAGTGGCTTCACCAGACCAGATTTCATTTTCTGCACTAACAATGTCTACATGTGTTGTCATAGCCATAAGAGCTTTTCCTTACATGTTTTTCGCTTTTTCTTTAACTTCGTCGATGCCGCCTACCATGTAGAACGCCTGCTCTGGAATATCATCCAGTTCACCATCAAGGATTGCTTTAAAGCTAGCTAAAGTTTCTTTTAAACCTACGTATTTACCTTCTGCACCGGTAAATACTTCAGCTACGAAGAATGGCTGTGATAAGAAACGCTGGATTTTACGAGCGCGGGCAACTGCCTGCTTATCTTCATCAGATAATTCGTCCATACCCAGAATCGCAATGATATCTTTTAGCTCTTTATAACGCTGCAATGTACCCTGTACACCACGAGCAATATCATAATGTTCCTGGCCAACAACCTGTGGGTCAAGTTGACGTGAAGTTGAGTCCAATGGATCAACCGCTGGGTAGATACCTAATTCAGCAATTTGACGAGACAGTACTAATGTCGCATCCAAGTGAGCGAATGTAGTAGCAGGAGATGGGTCAGTCAAGTCATCCGCAGGTACATATACTGCCTGGAACGAAGTAATCGAGCCAGTCTTTGTAGATGTAATACGTTCCTGAAGTACACCCATTTCTTCCGCTAGTGTTGGCTGGTAACCTACCGCTGAAGGCATACGACCTAACAGTGCAGAAACCTCTGTTCCAGCAAGTGTGTAACGGTAGATGTTATCTACGAACATTAATACGTCACGACCTTCATCACGGAAGTTTTCCGCAATAGTCAGACCTGTTAATGCAACACGTAGTCTGTTTCCTGGGGGCTCATTCATCTGGCCGTAAACTAGCGCTACTTTATCAAGTACGCCGCCTTCTTCCATCTCGTAGT
>Ga0316207_10003518_pt1 | contig 14453 bp, 15 predicted proteins | sample 6weekpyrite_MG_FD_204943 | JGI IMG/M metagenome (GOLD analysis project Ga0316207, IMG submission 204943) | Microbial mat bacterial communities from mineral coupon in-situ incubated in ocean water Damariscotta River, Maine, United States -... | ecosystem: Environmental > Aquatic > Marine >... | reverse complement strand
TTGCTGAAGAATTAAAAGCGCATGAAGGTACCATTGCGCGGGATTATGATGAAATAACGGTGTTGTTTGCTGATTTAGTCGGATTTACGCGGCTTTCAAGTCATCAAAGTGCGCAGGAAATTGTGACCCTGCTAAATGATATATTTTCAATGTTTGACAAATTGACCGATGAATATGGCTTGGAAAAAATTAAAACGATTGGCGATGCTTATATGGTTACCAGTAATATGAATATCAACAAATCGGAATCCGTGGAAGCTGTGGCAGATTTCGCTTTAGCTATGCATCAACGAGTAGCGGAATACAACGAACGAACGGGAAACAAAATTGAAATTAGAGTGGGTATGCATAGTGGTCCTGCGGTGGCCGGCGTCATCGGTGTTAAAAAATTTATTTATGATGTTTGGGGAAGTACCGTAAATATAGCCAGTCGAATGGAGTCGCATAGTATGCCTAATAAAACTCAGGTCTCACAGGCTAGTTATGAATTGTTAAAAAATCATTTTATATTTGAAGACCGTGGTGAGGTAGATATAAAGGGTATGGGAAAAATGCAAGCCTATATACTCATCGACAAGCGGCCAATCTAAAAACCTTAGTTATTAAGAAGTTTATCCGGTCTGGGATTTGCACATTACTTAATTAAGTGATCCATGTTTTATCAAGGATTGTTAATAGGTTTTGTTGGGTTCCTGACGGGAATAGTCTGCTCATCTTTTTTAGGGGTTGATGCTCTAGTAGGTTGTCCAAGAATGAATGGCCTGCTAGATGGGTAATGAACAAGTGCGGCAACACTTGTTCAAAAGATGATTCCCGCTGATGTAGCTACATGACACCCCGTCAGGATTCCTTTTAGCTGCAATTAATATTCCGTAGAAAGCTTTTGATAAAGCACATCGTAACCTATTGATTATAAGTGTTATCTCCCTTAAAAGTTTCAGTTAACTAAGTGACTGGAATTTGGCTTTAAATAAATTTTTTTTGACGTGATTAATCCGGTCAGAATTTTGGTGTGATAATTAATTTATCTAGGAAAGGATAAAATATGAGCAAATATTTCCAGTCAATTTTAATATTCATGATGATTTATTTTTGCTACAACATAGCAACACTTCAAGCCTCAGACCATCTATTTTTCTAATTACTTCAACCATTTTGGGCAAAGATATCGCTGTTAGATTGCCTAATGGTGTATCTAACGTTATTATTTACGCCATTTATCATGTAAATTAATCTGGGTGATTTTTAACAATTCTGGATTAGTAAAAGGATTCCTTTTGACAAATCTTTTAGCAATTGCGGTTGGTGGTGCCCTTGGTGCTGTTGGTCGGTTTGCTAGCTCCCAATGGATATATGGTTTATTGGGGCGATCATTCCCCTATGGAACATTGTTTGTCAATTTTATTGGCTCATTTGTGATGGGTTTTTTAGCAATTCTACTGATTGAACGCATAGCCGCTGGGCCTGAATTACGTGCATTTTTATTAATCGGTTTCTTGGGGTCGTTTACAACGTTTTCAACATTTTCTTTGGAAACGATTAATCTATTCTGTAGCGGTGAATCGTTAAAGGCATTTATCAATATGCTTATGAGTGTTTTTGTTTGTGTGACAGCCTGCTGGTTGGGCATGATATTGGGAAGACAGATATGAGAGCGGCTGAGATTACTGTAATGCGAGTTTATATTACGGAAGGTGAAGGGCAGTTAAATGAATTAATGTCATTTTTAAAAGATGCCAAAGAAGTACGAGGTTTGACTGTTTTTAGAGGTATCTCTGGATTTGGTCCATCGGGTAGTGTTCATGTGTCAACTTTATCAGATTTGTCATTGGATCTGCCATTGGTGATCGAAATGTTTGATGAACCTGGTAAAATGCAACGAATATTTATAGATTTGTGCAAGATGGTAAAACCAGGGCACATATTAACGTGGGCTGGAAAAACAAATATAGATGGGATTAGTGGTTAAAAAAGATGTTAGATAATAAATTATTGCGACAAGATATTGAAACTGTAGCACAACAATTGGCTCAACGAGGTTTTGATCTGGATAAAGGTCAAATTATTGAGTTGGAAAATGAAAGAAAACAACTTCAACAACGTACTCAAGAGTTGCAAACTGAGCGTAATGCAAAGTCTAAATCAATCGGTAAGGCAAAATCTCAAGGTGAAGATATAGCGCCACTGTTAAAAGAAGTGGATGGTTTAGGTGATCAGTTAAAAGTATCGGAGCAGGCTTTGTCTGCTTTACAAGATAAGTTTAATCAATTGGCCATGGCAATTCCGAATATTCCCCATGAATCAGTGCCTATGGGTAAAAATGAAGATGATAATGTTGAGGTTCGTCGATGGGGTGAGCCAAAGACTTTTGATTTTGAAATCAAAGATCATGTAGATCTTGGTGAGAATCTTGGTGCTATGAGTTTTGAGGTTGCAGCAAAAATTTCTGGATCTCGATTTGTCAATTTAACGGGTGACCTTGCTAGATTACATCGTGCATTAATTCAATTCATGTTAAATACGCATACCGAGCAACATGGCTATATAGAAACTTATGTGCCTTATCTGGTGAATGCAGATTCATTACGTGGTACAGGGCAGTTGCCAAAGTTTGAAGAAGATCTATTTGCGATTCGAGAAAATGAAGAAAGTAATCAACAGTTTTATCTAATCCCGACAGCAGAAGTCCCCGTAACTAATATTGTTCGGGATACGATTCAGGACGCAGAAGATTTACCTTTAAAGTTTGTTGCACATACTCCATGTTTTCGCAGTGAAGCAGGCTCTTATGGGCGAGATACTCGGGGTTTGATACGTCAACATCAATTTGAGAAAGTGGAGCTCGTGCAAGTTGTACAGCCTGAAGATTCTATGCAAGCTTTAGAAGAATTGACCGGGCATGCTGAAAGTATATTACAAGCTTTAGGTTTGTCGTACCGAGTCATGAATCTCTGTATGGGCGACATTGGTTTCTCTGCATGTAAAACTTATGATTTGGAAGTCTGGCTGCCAGGCCAGCAAAAATTTCGAGAGATTTCTTCATGCAGTAATTTTGTTGATTTTCAAGCGAGACGTATGAAAGCGCGTTGGCGTAACCCTGATACGGGTAAACCCGAATTGATGCATACTGTTAATGGTTCTGGATTGGCTGTTGGCCGAACTTTAGTCGCGATATTGGAAAATTATCAAACAGAAAATGGTGAAATTGAAGTGCCAGAAGTGTTGCAGCCCTACATGGGTGGTAAGACTCTAATTGTTTGTGGGTAGAGTATAAACAACACCTACTTGAAAAGTCTTACCTGTCTCTGATTCGCTTAAAGTAAATATGGCTGCAAATGAATTATCTTGCTCTTCTTCAGTTATCCATCCTCTGAGAACATAATCTCCAGGATTGAGTATGTTGTTATTTAGATCTTGCGCAGCAGTGGTGGAATATATTAATTTGGTTTGGGTTCCTAGTTGGAACTGAAGTAGATTAAACGGTCGGTTGGCATAATTGACAATAGCAAGTCCGAATGATGACCCTGGTTGTACTATATCATTTATCACTTTTGCTGAAAGTATCACACCGCGAGCAATAATTTCAGCAAAGTTATTAGTGCTATAAATCGAAACATAATTTGTAATTTCTGTACCATCAATTGTTGCTTTAACCGTAATAATACCTTTAGTTGAAGATGTTAGAGAAAAGGACGCGGAGCCATCAGTGGTTAATACACTTGAACTATCAAGCGTCGCTGAACCATTCAAAATACTGAGATTTATTTTCGTTCCGTCTGCAACGGTTAAAGAGTTGTCTATTGCTAATACATTAATTGAAATGGTTGAAGCATCATTGCCGTCGTTAAGAATAACATACGGTGTCGCGCTTAGAGATACTGATATTGGTGCTGTGGGATTTAACTCGACAGTCGCCGTAATTGCGCTTGATACGTTCTCTATTTTTGCGCTGATTGTTGTATTACCAGCACTTAAAGCACTTAAAAGACCCGCTTGGTCAGTATTATTGCTGATCGAAGCAATGAGATTGTCAGAACTTTCCCATAAAACGATTTGAGTGATGTCTTGAGTTGAGTCGTCAGTATATAAACCAGTTGCTCTTAGTGTTTTATTTAATCCTTTGCTGATTGTGAAAGAATCAGGAGAAATACTTATGCTTTTAAGTGTTTCGGAGGTGACGACAATATCAATACTATGTGTGAAGCCTGATAAGTCTGCTTGGACAGTTCCGTTTCCTATGGTTAGCGCTTTTACTAATCCCTGATTATCAATATTAATCACTGAAGAAGAGGATTGCCAACTTACCTGGTCGGTTAAATCCTGAGTACTGGAGTCTGAATAATTACCGGTTGCTTGAAGTTGTTGTTGTGTTCCTTTAGCTAATGAAATATTAGCTGGTGTAATTGTTATAGATTGTAAACTGGCCTCGGAAATAGTAAATAAGGCGGTAGTACTAATATTGTTAAAATGTGTGGTAATAGTGCATAAGCCGCTTTTGTGGCCAACTAATTTTCCAGAATTGTTTTCCGCAGTAGATACAGTGCAAATTGACGTATCTGCACTTTGCCATGTAACTTCTTGGCTCAAGTCTTGAATTGCTCCACTTGAATAATTACCTATTGCGTTTAATGTTTTTTGGCTACCAATTGCCATGGTACTTTCACCATCGAAAAGTATTGTGATGCCATTTATTATATCGGCGTTTACATCAATGGTTGTATTGGCTGTTAAGCTTCCAAACGTTGCGCTAATTATTGCTTGACCAGCACTTAAAGAGTAGATGTTACCTTTTTTCTCTTTAGCATTACTAACAAAAACAATATCAGATTGACCTGAAGACCATAATACCGATGAAGTAATATCTTGTGTATGGTCGTCGTTATAGATTCCTGTTGCAGTTAGATTTAAGTGTGTATTGTTTGCTAAGTTAATATTTTGAGGACTAATATTAATTGAGGTGAGAGTAGCACTGCTGACATTTAAACTAATTTCTGATGTAACATTGAGATATTCGAGTTGGATTATTGCTTCCCCGGCACTAACAGCAGACGCAATACCTTTATTATTTTTTAGATTTGAAATGGCTAAAACCTGAGAGTTATTTGACGTCCAATTTCCCAATGATGTAATGTCTGCAGAGGTATTATCAGAATAAAATGCAGTAGCGCTCAATTGCAACGAGCTGCCTACAGCAATGGATGTTTCGTTACTATGTATCACTATCTTGCTTAGGTCGCTTGCTACTGTTTTTATAATCTTTGAGCTGGATATATTGTTGAAAACAACGGTAATAGTTGCGTTACCAGAAGATATTGCAGAAAAAGCTCCAGGACTTGAAGAGTCGTTACTTATTGTTACAATTGAAGGATCTGAGGAATTCCAGATACCCAAGTGAGTGATATCTTGCTTTCTGCCATCACTAAATATCCCTATTGCCCGAAATTCGGACGTGAGTTCGGTATGAATAACTGGATTTATACTTTCGATATTTATACTTACCAAACTTGCATTGTTGATAATAAATTCTGCTGTGTTTTTAATATCGTTGTATGATGCTTCGACATTAGTTGTTCCGCTGTTTAACGCGGTAATTGTCCCTCGATTATTATTATCGTTACTGACATGAAGTAGATTGACATCTTGACTTTGCCAGGTCACAAGATTTGTTAAATCTCTAGTCGAATTATCTGAATATATTCCTGTAGCGTAAAGTTTTGTTGATGTTCCTAATGAAAGAGTTTGTCGTGGTAATGTGACTTCAATTCTTTGTAGATCTGCAGGGCTAACCGTTATTGCGATACTTGCCGTTAGGCTAGAAAATGCTGCGGTAATATTTGCGTGACCTGCTTGTAGCGCGAGTGCATTACCTTCATAATTAAGATTATTACTAATAGTAAGAACGTCCGCGTTATCACTTGTCCAGAGCGCTTTTTTGGTCAAGTCTAAACGTGAGCCATCTGAATATAAACCAATGACCTGGAATTGTTTATTCTCGTTCAGGGATAAGGATACATTATTGGCGATTAGCTCTAGACTTGCTAAGGTCGCTGTTTGTTGCTTGATAGTGATTGTTTCTGTAGCTTTGATGTCTCCTAATTGAGCAGTAAGAATGACGGCTCCGCTATCCAATGTTGAAGCCAATTGTGATGATGCTGTAATTGATAACTTTGAATCATCAGATACGATCCAATCTACCTCGTTACTAATATCTTGCTTATATCCTTCTGCATAGATCCCAATTGCACTTATGGGAATTTCATCGCCTACTATATTTAGATTGTCATCATATTCAATTTGGATGGCTGTTAACGTTCCCAATATTACATCAACGTATACGCTATTACTGATGTCGTTTAAAGTAGCTGATACTTCACTCTTTCCAACTTCCAAACCTTTAAAGTGATTGTTATCTATGTGACTTAATATAGTTGTTTTTTCCACATTCCAAGTGACTTGATTGCTGATATCCAATGTTGTTCCATTACTGAATATCCCAACTACATTTAATTCGAAATTTGTATTTTTGATAATGCTGGGGCTTGCTGGATTTATGTTAAGAGATTCTAAGGTAGCATCATTGATAGTGATATCAGTTTCTGCTGAAAATTCTTCGTAGTTGGCGGAAATAGTATGATTGCCAGCCGATATTGTAGTGAGAGTACCGTTACTATCGATTTTGGAAATATTAGTATCGCTAGAAGTCCATTGTGCCGATTTTGTGATATCAGCTTTTGATCCATCGTTGTAAAACGCTGTTGCCGACATTTGAAGCGTTATTCCTTGTGCTAGAGAACTAACTAAGGGAGCAATGGCGATTTTTTCGATTTTTGGGTTATTTGATGTATTGTTCGAATCACTGCTCAGTAATCCACAACCTGAAAGTATGAAAGAAATATAGAGAGCTAATGTGAATTGTATAAAAAATTTTATTTGGGATTGGAACATGAAAAATACCTCCCGGTTTGGCACCGGATATTTCATTACATTTGTATTGATTCTTTCTGTACCGTTTGGGCTGAAGAGCTACTTGTGTTGATCAAATAACCAGTGTGCTCTTGTTTTGTCTTTAGAGATTTTTCTGAAAGTAATTTTGGTTCCATAAGATGGTTTTGATTGTCTGCATAGGAGCCCACAGTAAGTACTGTTAAAACAAGAATAACTGCGCTAAGTATTCCAAGAACCATTGTTTCATCTGTTTCCTGATGAACGGTTCTTCCTTTTACCGGTTTTTGCATTGTATTTTAGTCACTTATAAAGGTTAATTTATTAAATTATGTATCGTTCGAAGAGAGCGAATCTTGATGTTCGGGTAACGATAATGCAAAAAATTGTCCGTTTGAAGAATCAATCTATGAAAATGAGGAGGTCGGTAGGTAAAGTGGTTAAAGGAATGGTGAATTTTATAAAATTATAGATCCATTGGCTCCAAGGCTAGAAACGCAGGTGTAAATTCATACTTGTCTTGACTAAGAATTGTGATTGTGTAAGTTTTAGGCACTTTTCTGTGCGCTTCACCGTGTTGATCTGGTTGTATGCTGATATGCATTTCTAAATCTTCAAGGACAATTGATGGGCCATCTTCAATGATTTCAATTACTTGGCAGTAAACTTCGTGATATTTCACACGCAGTCCTATCATGCTCCGCATTTGTTGGGTATCTAACTGAATCATGATTGTTTTCTCATGGTTTGAAAAGCTTTTAGAAAAACCTAGGCAACATGTTAAATTGTCTCTCTGATAGAAAAATTTAACAACATCAAATAATGCAAGGTTATTCACAGTATGGTAAAGGTTCTCTTTGTGTGTATGGGTAATATTTGTCGTTCTCCTACTGCGGAAGGTGTATTTCGGTATGTCGTTGAACAAGAAGGTTTATCACATTTAATTGAAATCGATTCTGCAGGAACTCATGCTTATCACATTGGTGAGCCACCTGATCCACGATCGACATCAACTGCCTTGCAGCGTGGCATTGATTTGAGATCTCAACGTGCTCGTCGAGCAATTGCTGAAGACTTCGAGGAATTCGACTTTGTTTTAGCGATGGACAGAGATAATTTTTCAAATTTGTCGAATATTTGTTCGCCTGAACATGCAGACAAATTACAGTTGTTTTTGGATTACGCTAAAGATCTTGCAGAATCAGAAGTACCTGATCCTTACTATGGTGGAGCAAGAGGTTTTGATCACGTCCTGGATTTAATTGAAGAAGCCTCCAAAGGGCTGCTTGAAGAGATTAAACAGCGACATATCTGAGTCCTGGTTCTTCGCAAATTCACGATTTCTAGCTTGATATCTTATCCTTCAGAAAATTATCTTCAATCGACCATACAGGTGAGTATGGCGCTCAATCAGATAATCTCCTGAAGGATAAGATCCCAGCGCTATAATCTCGTGAATTTACAAAGTACCAGGACTAGCCCCGTTGAATTTATTATATTTTCAGTTTTTCACTACATCATGTAAGACAAAGTCCTGTATATACGGTATTATTTGCGCTTTTTAAAGTGATTAAAATATTCAATGTTAGAAGTTAATCTTATCCAAACCCGCATCAAAGACTACTTAGCGCGAGCAAACGCGTTGAGGGGGTATCTTTGACTATGAGTCGAAAAAAGAACGTCTAGAAGAAGTTGTTGGAGAACTGGAAGATCCAGATGTCTGGAATGATCCAGAAAAAGCGCAGGCGTTGGGTCGTGAACGCTCGCAACTTGAAGAAACCGTTAATACCCTTGATCTTTTAAATGAGCAACTTGATGATGCCTCTGAGTTGGTTCAAATGGGGGCAGAAGAAGATGATGAAGATACGGTAACAGCCGTTGAATCTGATCTCGATGACCTACAAAGTCAGCTAGAAAAACTCGAGTTTCGTCGTATGTTTGCAGGTGAAATGGATCCAAATAATGCCTATTTAGATATTCAGGCAGGTTCCGGTGGAACCGAAGCTCAGGATTGGGCAGAAATGATTTTACGCATGTTTCTACGCTGGGGTGAAAGACGAGGTTTTAAAACTGAATTGGTGGAAGCTTCCGCGGGAGATGTTGCAGGAATAAAAAGTGCGACCATCCATTTTGTTGGGGAATATGCCTTTGGTTGGTTACGAACAGAAACGGGAGTACATCGTTTAGTTCGCAAATCACCTTTTGATTCAGGTAACCGTCGACATACCTCTTTTGCGTCCGTTTTTGTTTCGCCCGAAGTCTCAGATGATATTGAAATAGATATTAATCCAGCAGATTTACGTATTGATACCTATCGTGCCTCAGGTGCCGGTGGTCAGCACGTTAACAAAACCGATTCGGCCATTCGAATAACCCATGAGCCAACAAATACGGTTGTGCAATGTCAAAATGATCGCTCTCAACATAAAAATAAAGCGGCAGCGATGAAAATGCTAAAAGCGAAATTGTATGAGCTGGAGATCATGAAACAAAACGAAGAAAAACAAGCAATGGAAGATACAAAATCGGATATAGGCTGGGGAAGTCAGATTCGATCTTACGTCTTAGACGCATCACGGATAAAAGATTTACGTACCGGGCATGAAACAGGTAATACTCAAGCGGTATTGGATGGTGATTTAGATCCATTTATTGAAGCAAGTTTGAAAAGCGGTTTATAAGACTGGGCAAATAATTAGGAAAAAACATGAGCGAAGTGATAGAAACAAGTGAAACACCCGAAGTTGACGAAAACGAATTAATTGCCCAGCGTCGTGCAAAATTGACTGCTTTAAGAGAAGAGAGTAATCCTTTTCCTAACGATTTTCGCCGAAATGTTATGTCAGGTGAATTACTTGCAGAATATAAAGACGTGGATAAAGAAGCCCTGGAAGCCAATCCTATTCGAGTGAGTTTGGCGGGTAGAATGATGACACGGCGTATTATGGGTAAAGCCAGTTTTGCGCATATTCAAGATATGTCCGGCAAAATTCAGCTTTATGTTGCTCGGGATTCCTTGCCTGAAGGTGTCTATAACACGCAATTTAAAAAATGGGATATCGGTGACATCATCGGTGCGGAAGGTGTATTGTTTCGGACAAAAACCGATGAGCTGTCCGTAAAGATTGATACGATTCGATTATTAACAAAATCCGTTCGACCTTTGCCTGAGAAGTTTCACGGTTTGTCGGATCAGGAAGTTAAATATCGTCAACGTTATATTGATTTAATCATGAGTGAAGAATCTCGCGAAAAATTCCGTATACGCTCAGCCATAGTTTCTTATATTCGTAACTTTCTAATTGATCGTCAATATCTAGAAGTGGAAACACCCATGATGCAAGCCATTCCCGGTGGTGCTACTGCAAGACCGTTTACGACGTTTCATAATGCCTTAGATATGGATTTGTTTTTACGTATTGCGCCTGAGTTATACTTAAAACGTCTTGTTGTTGGTGGCTTTGAACGGGTGTTCGAAATTAATCGAAATTTTCGTAATGAAGGATTGTCAACGCGCCACAATCCAGAATTCACCATGTTGGAATTTTATCAGGCCTATGCAGATTTCAACGACTTGATGGATATCACCGAGGAAATGTTGCGGGGTATTGCAGAATCAGTTTTAGGTACTACTGATGTAAATTACCAGGGCGATACTTATGATTTTGGTAGTCCTTTTCAACGTATGACCATTAAAGAGTCCATTGTGCATTTTAATCCAGACGTAACTTCGGAACAACTGGATGATATGGCAAGTGCGACTAAGATTGCAGAAGGTTTGGGTATACCACTTAAACCAACTTATGGCTTAGGTAAAGTGCAAATTGAAATTTTTGAAAAAACAGTAGAACATCGATTAAAAGATCCAACATTTATTACGGAATATCCGACTGAAGTATCACCTTTGGCTCGTCGAAATGATGATAATCATTTTGTCACAGATCGATTTGAATTTTTTGTGGGTGGTCGTGAGATTGCTAACGGTTTTTCTGAGTTAAATGACTATGAAGATCAAGCGGAACGTTTTAAAGCACAAGTCGAAGAAAAAGAAGCCGGCGATGATGAAGCCATGCATTTTGACGAAGATTACATAACTGCACTTGAGCATGGTATGCCGCCCACGGCAGGTGAAGGTATTGGTATAGATCGCTTAGTCATGTTATTTACTGACGCGCCATCGATTCGCGACGTATTGCTATTCCCCCATATGCGTGCAAAAAATTAAAGTAAACAAAGAGTAAAGAATCCGGGTAGGGTGGATAAGCGAAAGCGCATCCACCAAAGCAAAACCGATGAACCAATACAAAGAATTACCATTCCAGCTGGCAATCACAATTTCAATATGTGAATAAAATATAAACTTGCACCCGTAGGGTGGATAAGCGCAGCGCATCCACCAGAATAAATCCCATGAGCCAATACAAAAGAACCTACATCCCAGGTGGCAGCTATTTTTTCACACTAGTCACACATCAACGTAATCTCATAATCAATTCCGAAGAAAATATCACAATATTAAGAAACGCATTTAAAAAAATAAAAATTACACGTCCATTCGATCTACAAGCCATTGTTATATTACCAGACCATTTACACTGCATAATACAACTACCCGAAAATGATATTGACTATTCAAATCGATGGCGAGAAATAAAGAAATCAGTCTCAAAACAAATTCACCCCGAAAGTAACGCTCGCAATGAGCGTCCCGTATGGCAGCGGCGATTTTGGGAGCACGCCATTCGTGACGAGGAAGATTGGCATCGGCATATGGACTACATTCATTACAATCCAGTGAAGCATGGTTATGTGAAAAACGTAAAAGATTGGCCATGGTCATCGTTTGAAAAGATGGTAGAAAAAGGATTTTATGACATCAATTGGGGAACCAATGAACCTGCAGGTATTTCTGATATGGAATTGGAATGAGGGGGGTTAACCAGGTGGATGCGTTAGCACTTATCCACCCTACAAAAAATCACACCTATTTTCGCGTATTGGTATCACCCGTAGGGTGGATAAGCGCAGCGCATCCACCAATAAAACTACGTAAGCTTCTCTACACGATAATCCAACAACACTACGAGCAGATGGGAAAGCGTCTGGTTATGGGTGACCCTCTAAAACACAAGTTTGAACTGTATAAATTTTAAGTGGTCTACATTAAACCAGTTAACAACATGCGACCAACCGCAGAATAACTATGGCTATTAAACGAAAGCTAAAGAAATTCTCACTATTTGTGCTCATTTTCATTTTAGTGCTTTTTACAGGGCCTGTTGTTTCGCTAGTTTCTATACAATCTGGCGGCTCAAAAGATAATGCGGTCTTTCAAGAGTTGGCAAACATTGATCCAACCCTCAATTCTGAACCTTTAATCCAAGTTTACGCTGCGAGAACATGGGGTATCAAGGGTGCGCTGGCTGTGCATACCTGGATTTCAACTAAACGACACAATGCAGAGCACTATACTAATACTCAGGTTATCGGCTGGCGCTATATGCATGGAAAACGTTCTCCGTTGGTAGAACACGTTACCACGCTACCACAAAGTGATTGGTTTGGCAGTCCTGCAACTTTATTGTTAGAGTTGCGGGGATCGCAATATGAAAAAACTATTGATGAAATAGAGCAAGCAATTACAAGCTACCCTTATGCTGATACATACACTATGTGGCCTGGCCCCAACAGTAATACCTTTACCGCCTATGTTGCGCGGCTTGTTCCAGAGTTAGGATTGGACTTGCCAGCAACGGCAATTGGCAAAGACTATCGGCCATGGAATTACCCCATTGGTCGTTCACCAAGTCGTACTGGAGTGCAAGCTTCGATCTTAGGTTTAGCAGGTGTGACTGTGGGCCTAGAGGAAGGTATAGAGCTGAACATATTGAGCATGAACTTTGAATTCGATATTTTTGATTTTGCCCTGGAGTTACCAGGTATCGGGCGAATTGGCGCTGAGCCAAACTAGCGTGAAAAATAAAAAATGATGACAAAAGGATTTTATGACGTCAATTAAGGAACAAAAACACACAATGGTATTTCAGGGGTGGGTTTAGATTGATGTGATGCTTTCCGGTCGATACTTTGGATAAAAAAGGGCAAAGCCCCTTTTGTGAAAGGCATTTCGTATATGAGTTTAGAGCGAGAATATACTCTCTGGTGGATGCGTTAGCACTTATCCACCCTACAAAAAATCACACCTATTTTCGCGCATTGATATCACCCCTAGGGTGGATATGCTTTAGCGCATCCACCGAGAATTGATTGATAAATTACTTAAAAGAATAGGGTAAATCAGCAAGGCTGACAGCAGGCCCATCCACTGAAGCTAAGCGAATGTTGCCTTTCTCGGTTGCGCTGGTTTGGATCACTGCCAGGGCATCTACTCCATTATTGTTATTTAATTGGGCATCTACAATTTGTCCAACGCTTTGTGTATTTTCACTATTACCCAGATATAAATTATCGCCTGGTGTAGGTGCTGAATCACTGTCGATGATAATGCGATACATGCGTTTTTTGAGTTTCCCCAAATAATGCATACGTGCAACCACTTCTTGACCGGGGTAACAACCTTTAGTAAAACTAACGCCGTTAACCTGTGGAAGATTGACCATTTGTGCCACAAAACTTTCTTGAGTAGTTGAATAGATATTGGGTAAACCCGCATGTATATCCAAGCGTTTCCAGTGATTAGAATCTGTTGGAGTGAGTTTTTTATTTAATTCATTGGTGACTTTATCAATTTCTTCGTTTGGGCCAACAATTAACACGCGTGTATCCAGGCCTGGAATACGTATGAATGAAGCTGGACCATCGTGAACGACTCCATCAGTATCTTCTGGAATTTGAGTAATTTCTTTTTTAATTGCAGGACCTGATAATCCGACTGATTTCCAACTGTCACTCAAATCTTCAAGGACTACTTTTGAGCGCATAACAAACATTCTAAGTCGTTTGATGATCGGTTCGATAATTTCCTCGGGCAATAATAAAAAATAGTCATTATCATTTTTAAATAAACGAAAACTGGCATACATACGCCCCTTCGGGCTATTGTAACTATTGAGTTGGCTGTTTGATTCGTTAAGCAGATTAATATCATTACTAAATTGGCCTTGTAAGAAGGTTGAGGCATCTTCGCCCGTCACTTTTATAATGCCAAGAAAAGTGGTATCGCAAATGACATTTTCATTGCTATCTATTTCAGTGGTCTGTTTCAAAATTATAATACTCGGTTTGTAATGTTTGCGTTAAATTCAATTTTATCGAAAAAAGCGCCAAAAAAATACTCGTTAATAATGTGTTTATATTCCACGGTATCAAATTTGCTTGGTAAGTTGTTGAATGATCAACTATATTTAGGCAATATCTTTAGATTATTGCAACAAGGACATGTTGGAAATAGTCGAATGACTATTTGATTGGTTAACTGATTAAGGAACGCTCATTTATATGAGGACATCAAGTCAAAAGGCACGCCCTAAATATCTCGATTTACGTCGAAT
>Ga0316207_10003517_pt1 | contig 14455 bp, 9 predicted proteins | sample 6weekpyrite_MG_FD_204943 | JGI IMG/M metagenome (GOLD analysis project Ga0316207, IMG submission 204943) | Microbial mat bacterial communities from mineral coupon in-situ incubated in ocean water Damariscotta River, Maine, United States -... | ecosystem: Environmental > Aquatic > Marine >... | reverse complement strand
TGTTTACAATGCTTGTGACAAGTACCATTTGCCTTTCTTTTTTTCCGAATTTTACGGGGTTCGACATGTTTCAAGGAAGTATGGTTGCTTTGGTCACACCGATGCAATCGGATGGTAGCGTAGATGACGCCGCATTAGCTCAACTCATTGAATTTCATGTAAAAAATGGTACTGATGCCATTATTGCAGTGGGGACAACGGGTGAGTCTGCAACATTAGACGAACATGAGCACTGTCAGCTGGTTAAACAGATTGTTGAGCTTGTTGCAGGACGTATTCCTGTGATTGCGGGAACGGGCGCTAATTCAACCACAGAAGCGATTACGTTAACGCGTTGTGCTAAAGATGCGGGGGCAGATGCCTGCCTGTTGGTCACGCCGTATTATAACAAGCCGACTCAAGAAGGTTTGTATTTACACCATAAAGCCATAGCTGAAGCGGTTGATATTCCTCAGATTCTGTACAATGTCCCCGGCCGAACTGCCGTGGATATGTTGCCCGAAACCATCGAACGTTTATCTAAAATTTCAAACATCATCGGTGTTAAAGAAGCGACGGGTGATGTTTCTCGCGTTAGCGACATAATTGCGCGTTGTGCTGATGATTTTGATGTTTATAGTGGTGATGATGCGACCGCGATGGAAGCTATTTTATTAGGTGCTAAAGGCGATATCTCTGTTACTGCAAATATTGCTCCAGCTGAAATGCATGAAATGTGTACGGCGGCATTAAAGGGGGATCGTGATAAAGCAGCATCAATTAATAAAAACTTAATGGGCTTACACGAAAACCTATTTCTTGAGGCAAACCCTATTCCCGTAAAATGGGCATTGTTAGAAATGGGAATAATCCCGGCGGGAATTCGTTTACCGCTTACAGTTTTTTCTAAGCAATATCATGAAACACTCCGCCAAGCTATGCTCCAGGCAAAAGTGTTATCTTAAATTCTAAGTGAGAAAGTATATGTTACGTGTTGTTATAGTTGTTGCCGTGTTAAGTAGTTTAGTGGCATGTTCAAGTTCGTCTGAATGGAAAGGGGTTTATAGCAGCAGCGATAGTAAACAAAAAAATACAGGTAAGCTTGAAGTTCCTCCAGACCTTTCTGAACCTAAGTCAAACCAGGTATTGGCTTTGCCAAATGTAGTAGGTATAGGGAGAACTTATTCAGCTTATAACAATATTGACTTGGGTTCAGCTGCAGAGACTAAAATTACTTCAGCCAAACCTCTCGGCGTTAAGGTTGTTCGTGATGGTGCGAATCAATGGTTAGAAGTTAATGAAAGTGCCGAGAATTTATGGCCTAAATTAAAAATCTTTTTTACTGAAGTCGGTTTTGAAATTAAGCGCGAAGATAAAACGGTTGGTATAATGGAAACCAATTGGTTAGAAAATAAAGTGGCGATTCCGGCTGGCTGGTTTTCGAAATTATTAAACCGAATTACCGCAACGGGCTTACGTGATAAATATCGTGCTCGATTAGAGAACACAGACAACCCGGATGTAACTCGAGTATTTATTACTCATCAAGGTTTAAAGGAACACGCCTTTGAAGAGCTATCTGCTATTAAAATTTGGTGGGAAACACGACCTTCTGATCCTGAGTTGGAAGCAGAAATGTACCAACGCTTTTTAATTTTTAGTGATATTAGTAAAGCTGAATCGATTAAATTAGTTACTAAAATCGCAGAAAAAGAACTCACCCAAATTATCGACAAAGATGGGACTAAATTACTACAAGTTGGAGAAGGTTTTGCGCGTACTTGGCGTCGAGTGGGCATCGCTTTAGATCGAATTGGCTTATTGGTTGAAGATCGAAATCGTTCAGGTGGTTTATATTATCTACGTATAACAGATGATTTCCGTGAAAAAGTAAAAGAAGAAAAAGGTTGGCTTTCTAACATATTCTCTAGTGGTGACAGTGCTAAATTGAGAGAGCGTTATTTGTTAAGTGTCAATGATGAAAATAACGGTATGACAATCATTAGTATTTATGAAACAACAGGTGCGAAAGCAGATGTTCGTTTTGTAACTCAGCTGTTAACTGATTTAAAGTCATATTTAAATTAAACCTGTTTTAGACTGGAATTTATAACGTGCAATTCGCATCTTTGGGCAGCGGTAGTCGTGGTAACTGCACCGTTGTCGAAACGGGTAGTACAATATTACTCATTGATTGCGGTTTTTCTATGCGTGAAACAGAGAAGCGTTTACAACGTATAGGACGCGATATTAAAGATATTTCAGCTATACTTGTGACGCATGAGCACGGCGATCATGTTAAAGGTGTAGCAAGTTTATCAAAGAAATATCAACTTCCTGTTTGGTCGAGTAGAGGAACAGCGAAAGTTGCCAAGTTGGAAGGTTTAGAGCATTGGAACTGTATCGATATACACCAAAAATTTGAAGTTAATAGTTTTCAAATTCAGCCTGTTCCCGTACCGCACGATGCTAGAGAACCTTGCCAATTTATTTTTACAGATGGAGACTGGCGTTTAGGTATTTTAACCGATACCGGTTCGATCACGGCTTACATCGAAGAACAATATTCAGCATGTGATGCTTTTATTTTAGAAGCTAACCATGATGAAAATATGCTAGCGAATGGGCCATACCCGCCATCGTTGAAACATCGTGTTGGTGGTAATTATGGGCATTTAAATAATGGCCAGGCAAAAGATTTATTGAGCAGTATTGATGTATCTAAATTACAATATTTAGTGGCATCACATATAAGCGATAAAAATAATACGGTTGCTTTGGCGCGAGATAAAATGAGTGAAGCGTTGGATATGGATGCTTCGTGGATTGATGTGGCATCACAAGATGAAGGCCTAGGCTGGCGTAGGTTAAAACACAGCTAACGAGAAGCGAGATTACGGCGTTGAAACCCGCCTCAAAATGCTCACTTACTTATTGTAAGCTCCGCTTTTTCGTTGGCTTTCGCCTTGTACTCTAGCTTCTCGTTAGCTGCTTAGAATTGTGTATATTATTAAGAAAGTTAATTAAAGGTTTATTTCGTTATGGAAAAAAAAGCAGAACTCTGTCGTGGTAAAGCAAAATCGGTTTACTTTACGGATGATGAGGATCTTTTAATTGTTCAGTTTCGAAATGATACTTCAGCTTTTGATGGTGAAAAAATTGAACAGCTTGATCGCAAAGGAATGATCAACAATAAGTTTACCGCATTCATTATGGAACAGCTTGAACAAGCTGGTATTAAAACACATCACGTTAAACTGCTTTCTGATGAAGAAGCTGTGGTGAAAAAATTAGACATGTTTCCGATTGAATGTGTGGTGAGAAACATTAGCGCGGGTAGTTTATGTAAGCGCCTTGGTGTCGAAGAAGGTGTTGATTTAACGCCACCAACATTCGAGTTTTTCTTAAAAAATGACGCCTTACATGATCCTATGATTAACGAATACCATATTCGCTCTTTTGGTTGGGCAACCGATGATGACATTGAACAAATGAAAAAACTCACCTTCCAAGTCAACGATGTTTTGAAAAAACTTTTTGACGATGCGGGTATGTTGCTAGTGGATTACAAACTTGAGTTTGGCCGTTTCAAAGGTGAGATATTACTTGGTGATGAATTTAGTCCAGATGGCTGTCGTTTGTGGGACAAGGATACTCGTAAGAAACTTGATAAAGATCGTTTTAGACAAGGTTTAGGCGGTGTCGTTGAGGCTTATGAAGAAGTTGCAGCACGTTTAGGTGTGGCTTTAAAATAGCTTATTACCTACTTTAACTACGTTAAAAAATCTTGCTTTCGCAGGATTTTTTCGTTTTAAAACAATAGGTTATAATGTTTTCTGGGTTTATCCTTATATCATTCAATCTAAGTAGTTCCCCCTAGTGGTTAAAATTAAAGTTTCGTTTATTTAAGCCGCTAAATATTTTAGCGAGTATATAAAAATGTACATTTATTTAGTATTTAACAACACTAAGGTAGAAAATAATGATATCCCCAGTCGCTTTATTATCTAAGTTGAAGCTTAATAACCTATCTATCCGGTGGAAAATTCAGGGTGGATTTGGCTTTATTCAACTTATATTAGCTGCAGTGGCAATAACCGCTGCTATCGGGTTATCAAAAACGGAAGATAGTGTTGATCATGTGGTTAACGATATACAACCAACGGTACTCGCCTCTAATGAGTTAACTAGTGTTTTAAATGAAGCGTCAGGCGCTTTAGGTTATTTCATGCTAACAAAAGATCAATCTTTTTGGCGTGATTACGAGCAGGGTGTGAAGAAGGTTGATTCTGTAATGGCGAGGCTAACATCGTTAGTTGCCAATACGGATCCTAAGACAGTAGAACTCGTTAATACCATCAAGAAGGATATAAAGACGTTTGTTTCCTATAAAACCACAATGTTGCAGCTAGCAAAAGATCCCTTTAAAAATGAACCCGGCTTAGAATTTTCAGCGAAAAATTTAAATCCCGTTGCTCAAGAATTGTTACAAAAAATGAGTGAAGCATGGATATCAGAGGAAGGAGAAGATGCCTCTGCAGAGCGTAAAAAACTTTATACAACGATAGGAGAATTACGTTATACCTGGGCAAATGTGATGAGTGGGGTACGACGTTTTCTTGCTTTTCGTAATAAAGCGTCTGTTGATGAATATCAGGTTCAATATGATTTAAGTGGAGAAATTCTAGGTAAACTGGATGCGTTTCAAGATATTTTTACCTTGGAACAAGAAGATGCAATAGAAAGAATAAAAGAGATTCGCGTACAGTACGATACGAAATTTAAGGAATTTTCTGTTATACAGATGAGTGATAAGTATCGTACGGATATTTACATAGTGAAAACAAAAATTGGTTTACTGCTAGCGAAAATTAAACGAAATTTAAATATTTTAGTTAAAGAACAAACACAAACCATTGAAAACGAAAGCCAGAGTTTATTGGACTTTGTTCACAGTACCAAAATATTCCTTTATTCCATGTTAGCTGCCGGTGTAGCACTTGGTTTTGGCTTAGCATGGCTAGTGAGTTTTGTTATTGCATGCCCGCTTAATGCAGCAGTTAATGCAATGAAAGATATTTCTGAAGGTGAAGGTGATTTAACCTCGCGTTTGGATGTTTCGGGTAAAGATGAAATTGGTCAGTTGGCTAGCTCATTTAATGGCTTTATTACTAAGATTCAAGGTGTTGTGCGTGAAGTAACAGCGTCAACATCGCAACTTTCTGCCGCGGCTGAAGAAATGTCGATGATTACTGATGAAACTCGCTCAGGTGTGCAACGTCAACAAAGCGAAACAGCTTTAGTTGCTACAGCAGTGACTGAAATGAGCAGTACCGTCCACGAAGTGGCTAATAGCGCAGAAACAGCAGCATCTTCTGCAAGCCAGGCAGATACACAATCCGAGCAAGGCAAACAAATTGTGAGTGCAACGGTTTCATCAATTCGCACGCTTGCCACTGAAGTCGAAACAGCGGCTACCGTAATCGGTCAGCTTGAGAAAGACAGCGAAAGTATAGGTTCTGTTTTAGAAGTGATACGTGGTATTGCAGAACAGACGAATTTATTAGCATTAAATGCAGCCATTGAAGCGGCCCGTGCGGGTGAACAGGGGCGGGGCTTTGCGGTGGTTGCAGATGAAGTGCGTAGCCTGGCGAGTCGGACTAAAGAATCGACACGTGAGATTCAAGAAATGATTGAACGTCTACAAAAAGGCTCACGAGACGCTGTGAGTGCTATGCAATCAGGTCAGGAACAAGCACAGCAAACCGTAGAACAGGCCTCTCAAGCGGAGATATCTCTGGGCGAGATTTCTGCTGCTGTGGCCCAAATTAATGAAATGAATGCACACATTGCTGAGGCATCACGTCAGCAAGGTGAGGTGGTGGAAGAAATAGATAAAAATATTGTTAATATCACCCAAGTTGCTGATAGTTCAGCAAGTGGAGCCGATCAATTATCCACTGCAAGCCAGGAAATGGCGGGTTTAGCCGTGAATCTAGAAGAGCAGGTTAGTCACTTCAAAATTTAAAATATCTTCACAGAATGAGGCTGTTATTGGTTTAAATACTGATAGCAGCCTATTTTTATTGTACCTGAGCATATTTAGTACTTGACGAAGCCCGATTACTTTCGGGTACAATCAGCCGTAATTTGATTCCACCACCCATACTAACGAAGAAAACTGATTAAAATATGTCCAGTTCTTATAATTCTGATGCTATTGAAGTATTAACCGGTCTTGAACCTGTCCGCAAACGTCCCGGAATGTATACCGAGACAGAGCGTCCTAACCACCTTGCCCAAGAAGTCATCGATAACAGTGTTGACGAAGCCATTGCTGGTTTTGCGACTACGCTTGCAGTAACCCTCTATAAAGATGGTTCGATAGAAGTGACCGATGATGGTCGAGGCATGCCAGTAGATATCCATCCACAGCAAAAACTTCCCGGTGTCGAAGTCATAATGACTAAGCTGCATGCCGGTGGTAAATTTTCTAATAAAAACTACGAGTTCTCTGGTGGTTTGCACGGTGTGGGGATTTCTGTTGTAAATGCGTTGTCGACTAAAGTTGAAGTGTGGATAAAGCGTGACAATAAAGAACATTACATGTCGTTTGCCGATGGCAACCGCAAAACAAAGCTTAAAGTTCTAGGGAAAGTTAAAAAAGGTGAAGTAGGTACTCGCATTCGCTTCTGGCCAGATAAAAAGTTTTTTGACTCAGAAAAATTCTCGGTTAATGATTTAAAACATGTGCTACGCGCTAAAGCCGTTTTGTGTACGGGTTTGCATGTCAGTTTTGTTGATGAGAAAACTAAAAAGAATTCTGAAAGTTGGTATTTTGAAGAAGGTCTGCAAGCTTATCTAATGGATGAGTTGGGTAAGAAAACCGAGTCGGTTCCTAATCCGCCTTTTATTGGCGAAATGACGGGTAATTCAGAGTCTGTTGACTGGGCTGTTGTTTGGGTACCCGAAGATCCAAAATCAGTTACTGAAAGCTACGTTAACTTAATTCCAACGGCTCAAGGCGGTACCCATGTAAATGGTTTACGTACTGGTTTAACAGAAGCGATGCGTGAGTTTTGTGAATTCCGTAACCTTATTCCTCGTGGCGTGAAGTTATCGCCTGAAGATGTTTGGGACAAAGTCAGCTATATCCTTTCTGTTAAATTATTAGATCCGCAATTCTCTGGACAAACAAAAGAACGTTTATCATCACGTGAATGTAGTGCCTTTGTTTCGGGTATTGTTAAAGATGCTTTCACACTTTGGTTAAGTCAAAATGTTGAAGTCGCTGAGCAAATTGCTGAGCTTGCGATTAATAATGCGCAAAATAGAATGCGTGCAGGTCGTAAAGTTGTTCGTAAGAAGGTGACTTCTGGCCCAGCATTACCGGGTAAGTTATCCGATTGTTCTTCACAAGATCCCGATATCGGTGAATTGTTTTTAGTGGAAGGGGACTCGGCGGGTGGTTCAGCAAAACAAGCACGTGATCGTGTTTTCCAGGCAATTATGCCTCTGCGCGGTAAAATTTTAAATACCTGGGAAGTGGAGTCCGCTGAAGTATTAAGTTCACAAGAAGTGCATAATATTTCGATTGCGATTGGTGTTGATCCAGGTTCGGATAACTTGAAGAAGTTACGTTATAAGAAAATTATTATCCTTGCTGATGCCGATTCAGATGGTTTACACATCGCAACATTACTCATTGCTATGTTCCTTAAACATTACAAACCACTGGTTGAAGCAGGCTATGTTTATGCTGCACTACCACCGTTGTTCCGCATTGATGTGGGTAAACAAGTTTTTTACGCCACGGATGAAGCAGAACAAAAAGGTATCTTAGATCGTATAGAAGCCGAAAAAATTAAAGGCAAGATTAATGTCATGCGTTTTAAAGGTTTGGGTGAAATGAACCCGCTGCAATTACGTGAATCTACAATGGATCCAGATACTCGCCGTTTAGCACGTTTAACTTTAGGTAAAGAAAAACAAACCAAAGAAATGGTGGATATGTTGCTCTCTAAGAAACGTGCAGCCGATCGACGTAAGTGGTTAGAAACAAAAGGTGACCTTGCTGACATTTAGCAGTAAGTTTGCAAATATATTTGAATTAAACTTTATTTTGGAAATACATCATGTCTGACAATACCTCTGCAAGCTTTGATGGCATAGAGAATATTGAATTAAAAGAATTCACTGAAAAAGCTTACCTCGATTATTCGATGTACGTTATTTTAGATCGTGCTTTACCGCATATCGGCGATGGTCTCAAACCTGTACAACGTCGAATTATTTATGCTATGTCAGAACTCGGTTTAAAAGCGGGTACAAAGTTCAAAAAATCTGCACGTACCGTGGGTGATGTATTAGGTAAATACCATCCACATGGTGATTCAGCATGTTATGAAGCCATGGTACTAATGGCACAGCCATTCTCTTACCGTTATCCATTATTGCAAGGTCAGGGTAACTGGGGTTCACCGGATGATCCAAAATCATTCGCAGCGATGCGTTATACCGAATCACGTTTATCTACTAATGCAGACTTGTTACTTTCTGAAATTGGTTTAGGTACTGTTAACTGGCTACCTAATTTTGATGGTTCTTTAAAAGAACCTGAAATATTGCCTTCACGTGTGCCTCATATTTTATTAAACGGCACTATGGGTATTGCAGTCGGTATGACCACGGATATTCCACCGCATAATATGCGTGAAGTATTACATGCTTGTATTCATTTATTAAAAAGTCCTACAGCAACACTTGCGGAACTTATGAAGTTTGTAAAAGGGCCCGATTATCCAACAGATGCTGAAATTATTTCACCTCGCGCTGATATCAAAGCAATTTATAAAACGGGTAAAGGCACTATCCGTATGCGTGCAAAATATGAAAAAGAAGGTAGTGATATTATTGTGACGGCTTTGCCGCACCAGACATCACCAGCCAAAATTCTTGAACAAATCGCAGCACAAATGAATGCAAAGAAATTACCGTTGGTGGTTGATTTACGTGATGAGTCTGATCATGAAAATCCAACACGTTTAGTGGTAGTTCCAAAAGGAAAAGATACAAATATTGATGAATTAATGACGCATTTATTTGCGACTACCGATCTTGAAAAAACCTATCGCGTTAATATGAATATGATTGGTTTAAATGAACGCCCAGGTGTTAAGAATTTACAGACGATTCTTACTGAATGGTTAGCCTTTAGAACAGATACTGTTACTAAACGTATCAACTTCCGTTTAGAAAAAATCTTAGCGCGTCTTCATATCTTAGATGGTTTAATTACTGCGTTTTTAAATATAGATGAAGTGATTAAAATTATTCGTGAGAATGATAAACCAAAACCTGTATTAATGAAGCGTTTCAAAATTTCTGAAATTCAAGCTGAAGCAATTCTTGAATTAAAATTACGTCATTTAGCTAAGCTAGAAGAAATGACGATGAAGAAAGAGAAAAAAGAGCTCGCAGCAGAACGCGATGAGCTTGAATCGATTCTTGCTTCGAAAACGAAAATGAAAACATTGATTCGTACAGAGTTAGAAGAAATCGCTGTTGAACATGGCGATGTTCGTCGTTCTCCAATTAAAGAACGTGAAGTAGCACAGGCTATGGCTGAAACTGATTTAATTGCATCAGATCCTGTGACCGTTGTTCTTTCTGAAAATGGTTGGATAAGAGCAGCAAAAGGCCATGAGGTTGATCCAGAAACCATGCCGTTTAAAGCTGGAGATCGACTTTTAAATTACTCTAGAGCTAAAACCAATGAGCTTGTTATTGCTATTGATTCAACAGGCCGAACTTATTCACTACCCATTCACACCTTACCTTCTGCTCGGGGCTTAGGTGAGCCATTAGCCGGACGCTTAAATGCACCGCCTGGCGCAACCTTCTGTGGTGTGATGACAGGCAGTAATGAACAGTTATTCTTACTCGCTACAACACATGGTTATGGTTTCATTGGTAAGATGGAAGATTTCATTACTAAGAATAAAAAAGGTAAAGGTATTGTTAAAGTCCCCCTCGGTGGAAAAATGTTACCACCTGTTCCTGTAAATGATATGGAAACAGATTGGGTTGCTATGGCCTCGAGTGATGGTCACTTGCTCTTCCATCATATATCTGAGTTACCACAAATGCCGAAAGGTAAAGGCATTAAGATCATTAATATCTCCTCGGCTAAATTGAAGACGGGTGAAGAGTTTGCTACAGCAACGACAGTTATTAATGAAAATGATCACTTATACATTCGGGCTAAGGGTGGCACAAAAGTGATGAAAACTGCCGATATGGAACCGTTCGAAGGTGAACGTGGCCAGCGCGGTAAAAAACTACCGCCTAAGTTACGAGACGTGGATGTTTTAAGAAAAGAAGAGTAGTGTTTGTTGCATAATCACTAACAGGCTTATTTGTTAGTGATTTTGTTTAAGTTTTTAATTATTCTTTTTGCACGTTTAATATAAGTATCAAGCTTAGGGTAATTAGGATCTAGATCTTTTAAGCTCAACCATATACTTAATGCTTCCTGTATTTTTTCTTCGCTATATAATTTTCTTGCTGCTTTAAAATATCGTTTGACACCAATTTTAAGGTGCTTTTCAAGTTTTGATATTAGATTCAACTCTGTTTTAGTCTTTACTTTACTTTCTTTTAACTGGTTTATCGTTTCTTTAGTTTTTTTCAGTATGGAACGGCTATAACCTTGCGATAGTTTGTTTAGCAATGCTTTTGCTTTATTGATTTGGAAAGTGTTTTCAATTTTGTTTTTTGTTTGAATAAGCTGTTTTATTTTATTTAATCTTAAAGCGTATTCTTTCTTAGGTTTCAGCTTTAACCCGAGTGAAATAGAACTTTCTGCCTTATCAAGTTCATTATTCCGGTAATAATATTCACCTTGGTGGGTTAGTCGTATTATTACTTTTCTTTTTAAACTGTCAAACTCCGCAATGTCTAATTGATTTTTTTCATTTGTTGTAACGGTTTTTTTAATATCATCATAAAGGCTGATTTTTTCAACCAAATTTTTTGCTTGATGATTTAATATCTGGGTTTCGTATTTTTTTATAATTTCATCGCGTTGCTTTAGTAATGTTTTTTTATGTAAAATAATTTTTCTATTGTCAGGTATGTTTTCAGAAATTTGATCTATATAGCTTAATGCTATTAGCCAGTTCCCCTGGTTTGCCAGTTGATTTGATTTAATGATGGCATCATTCTCATAATTGATAAGGTATTGGGTTATTTTTTTCTTTTGCTGTTGCACCACTCTGTACTGCTTATGATTGGAGTCTATATAATTGATAGTGTTCAATGCAGTTTTGAATTTTCCTTCTTCGATCCATTGATTTATACGTTGAGGCAGGTTGTCGTCATAGGAATAAAGAAGCGAGCAACCATTAATCAATAAAAGAAAAGGGATTGTAATAAAACTATTTTTCATTATGCGGCAGGTTTTATCTGTAATATTTCATCAATTTGTTCATCAATATTATCCCGGTAGAGTGAGATAACATCGGTGATTAAATAGGTGGATACTTTTTCTTTTATGCCTCGCAATTGAATTGATTTATATTTCTCAGCAACCAAGCGCCACTGTATATTGGGGTCATCATAAAATTCACTGCTTACAATTATTTTATTTTCTTCGGCTATACTTTGTAATCTGGCAGCCAGGTTGACGGACTCACCAATAACGGTATATTGCATTCTCTCCGTTGAGCCTAGATTTCCCGCAAGCATGTTGCCACTGTTAATGCCTATGCGAAAGGTGACGGTCATTTGATTACTACTACCTCGGATGATATTAATACGGTCAATAAGTTTTTGGATCATAACGGCACAATAGACTGCGTGTAACTTGTGTGAACTATCTTGATCGGGGACACCAAAAACGATCATTGCGCAATCACCAATATATTTATCAATGGTACCTTGATACATTTTGCAAGCAAGTGAGATATACGAAAAATAATCATTTAACATTGCAGCTATTTTTTCTGGAGGATGGTTTTCAGATAGTTTAGTGAATCCAACTATGTCTGCAAAAATAACACTTGCGTTGACATAGTTCCCACCTAATTTAACCTGTTCAAGGTTTCCCATGACTTTTTTTGCGACACTTTTTGAGATATATTGCGAGAAGACACCTTCAACTTTTTCTTTTTCCAATAGTCCGCTTGCCATAGAGTTTAATGCATCGGTAAGTTTGCCCAGTTCGTCATTGCGACGTTCTACAATGTGGTGATGATAATTTCCTTCTGATATTTCATGGCTTGCATTCATTAGTGAATCTAGTGGCTTTGTTATTCTCCGACCCATGTGTAGAGAAACAAATATACCTAATATGATCATAATGATGGTTGCTGTGATAATGGCATTAATCATTTCTGAAATCGTATGTTCAATTTCAGAAGTACTAAATGTAATGAGGGCATGGCCAGCAACGATATTCTGGAATACTATTGGGGAGATGTATGAGGTGGCCTGAACGGCTTGTCCTGTAGAAGTATAGGTCTGCCACTGTAGTTGGCGATATTTTCTTTTATTAACAGAGTCTTTAACTTGCTTCAGCAAATCGTTAATACTACCTTTTGGACTTACACCCGATGAAGATATGATTTTTCCTTCATTTGAGTAAATGGTAGCGCCTAAAATATTATCTTGTGAGTGTAGGTTGTTGATGGTGACCATTAAGCTAAGCACATCATCAGACATAATGAGTTCTTTTGAATTATCTGCAAGTTGTTTGATCACAGTATTAGCGAAGCGATCCATTTGTTTTTCTAAAAGGTGAGTTTGATTGTTAACAATGACAAGTCCAAGCAGTATCATGCCACTACTGATTAATAGCGTCATGATCATGGCCAACTTATAGGCGACTGGAAAGTGTTTGGGGGTTAAATAATGATAGAGCTTATTTTTCAGTATTGATATTGTAGATAGGAAAAATAGCAATGTATTTCCTAGCTTAATCATTTGTGAGTTCCAATTTAATTATTTGTTAACAGAATTTAGATTATTATGATTTTTGAAAAAATTATGGTATTTTTTAACCATATATTCGATTCAGTATATGTTATTTAGCTATAAATTGACTCAATACCTGTATATGAAAAATAAAAAAACAACATTTTATCTTCTTTTCGTGACTTTGTTGGCACTGTTATTTAATCTCGGTTTGTCATTATTCTTGATGAATATGGAATCTTTCTTAAAACTGCTCTCAATTGAAACAGATACATTTATTTATTTTATAATTTCAATTGCTATTTTGGCTGCTTTTGTCGCATTTATTTTTTCTGAAATGATTGCTCGTTTTATATTGGGGGTTACCTTGATAAAGGAGCCTTCAACTTACTTGGAAAGATGGTTATTCACTTCTGTTGAAAGGCAATCGCGGCAACTTGGTATTGTAGTACCTCAAATTGGTGTTTTTTATGCGTCGAGTTTGAATGCATTTACTGCGGGCTGGGGGCAATCAAAAGCAATATTTGCTGTTAGCAGTGGTTTGCTTGAGAACTTGGACGAGCATGAGCTTGATGCGGTGATTGGACATGAACTGGCTCATATTGAAAGTGGCGATATGGTTACTCTTGCACTTAGTCAGGGATTAGTGGTGAGTATAACAGAGTTACCTGCTCGGCTATTTGGATTTGTTTTTGATCATTTAATTTTTCGTGGCAATAGTCAGGGTGGGTTTTTCTATAGTGGTATTTATTGGTTTTGCATGCTGTTAATGGGAATGCTGCCACATTTTGTTGTGATGCGTTTTAGCCGGCAGCGAGAATTTTTAGCAGATAAAACCAGTGCATTTCTTAATGGTGCTGAGGGTATGGTTTCAGCTTTGCGACATTTATCTATAAATCGCTCTCATTTGGTTTGTTCAAAGCAAATGACTGCTTTAGGAATAAGTGGCATTGCGTTAGAGGGCCTGGTGGGGGGAATGAGTAGTCTTAAAAATATTTTCAGCAGCCACCCGCCTTTAACTAAGAGAATTAATATTCTTGAAAAGAAATAATCTTAATAGTAAAGGATAAAAAATGCCATTAATTCAACCTTTCCGTGGTTTACGTCCCGTTGCGGAACATGCTATCGATGTTGTTGCTCCACCATATGATGTGCTCAATACGAAAGAAGCACGTCAACGTGTGCAAGGGCACCCTCTGAGTTTTTTACATATATCAAAACCGGAAATTGATTTCCCTGAAGATACTGATCCTTATTCAGCGGAAGTGTATGAAAAGGGTGCTGAAAATTTACAAAAACTCATTGATAATAACATTTTGATTCGTGATGAGAAGGCATGCTATTACGTTTATCGTTTAGTCATGGGTGAACACCAGCAAACAGGTTTGGTTGTTTCTGCTTCTGTGGCTGACTATGATAGTAATCGAATTCGAAAACACGAGTTTACTCGTCCTGATAAAGAAGATGATAGGGTGCATCAAATAGATGCGCTTAACGCTCA
>Ga0316207_10003516_pt1 | contig 14456 bp, 21 predicted proteins | sample 6weekpyrite_MG_FD_204943 | JGI IMG/M metagenome (GOLD analysis project Ga0316207, IMG submission 204943) | Microbial mat bacterial communities from mineral coupon in-situ incubated in ocean water Damariscotta River, Maine, United States -... | ecosystem: Environmental > Aquatic > Marine >... | reverse complement strand
TTATGAATTAGCCTTAAAAACCAGTAATTTTTCTGAAGATGGAGGGAATCAAATAGTAGATATTAAAACAGAGGAAAACGGTTTTTTGATTAGTACTGCTTTTCCAGACAGAGGATTTTATGAAGCACACCATCATGTTTCTTTTACAGATGATACATGGATGTTAACGCATACTATTTACAAGACCATTTCGGGTAATCAGCAGGATTCATTCATATACGTTTGTGATGTGCAACAAGAAATAAATATGAATGATGGTAATCTTTTAAAAAATCTAAAACAAATGCCAGATGAGTTTAATAGAGACAAAACCTGTTTGAAACAAAAGAAATCAAATAGTGGCTTAAAAACACAGAATAGACTAGCTACGATTGATTCAATTAGCATTAACCAAATGAAGTTTTTTATACATGAAGATTTGCCAACCATTTTTGATTATTATAAACAAGAAAGAATTGAGGATTATAGTACTTGGTCTGACAAACTGTTTGGGAGGTGTTGCTCAAATACTGATCTTACTTTTAATGAAAACCTATTTCTAAAAATAAGTGCAAACTATAACAATGTAAAATATCCAATCAGTAACATAGATGATAATCAATATACCACAGCATTTGTATTTAAACCTAATTCAGAAGTGAAAATAGATATACAAATGAATTTAGATAAATCATATTACCAAGGGAAAAATTCAAATAAAAACATATTGAAACCAGATGAAGTTATTATGAAACCCATAAAATTGAGTATCATTAATGGCTATGTGAAATCAAAAAAACTTTTTTATGAAAACGCTAGGGTTAAACAAGTACAGGTATATGTTAATAATATATATAAAGAAACGGTGACTTTACTAGATACACCATTAGTTCAAGAATTTGAAGTAAACGCTGTTTTCAAAACAAACGATACCATCACTTTAGAACCCAGAACTTATTACAAGGGGAGCAAATATGATGATATATGCATTTCGGAGATACAAACAAATCTTGGTGAAACAGCAGTTCGGAGCCTAAATAAAAAGTTTAATCTACAAAAGTTGATGAATCAAAACTAAAAAATGAAAAAAACGATTTATATAGTTTTTACCCTTATTTTTTTGATTGGATTCATCAACTTGTATAATGCACGAAAAGAATTGGCTACTTATCAAAGTCCTGATGGTAATTATGTTTTAACTATTAAAAGTAAAAGAAATCTTATTTCGAGTACTATGCCTGGAGATGGTGGTATAGGAAGTATGCCTGTAGAAGTTATCTTAAAAGATACTGATGGAACCATTATTGGGAAAAGTAGTGACAATATGGATTGTAGTATTTTTAGAGATAGTATTGAGGTATCATGGGATTTAGAAAATGAGCAAGTTTGGTATGGAAAAGCTAAGACCATTCATCTAAAAACAGGTAAAGTCGAATGTTAAAAGGATATATCATAGTTACGATGTTATTAGCAACTGATTTTTGTTTGTATTTGCTTAAAGGGATTTCATTAGCAGGACAATTAAGTGATAAGATCCTATTCTGGATTTGGTTGATAATGACCATAATCATAGCAATAAAATTCTTTACACATAAAAAATGGCTTAAATGGTATATAGGAATCGTTGGCATCTTAATTATTTTAAGCATAATCCCTATGGGAATGCCTTTTTTTGCGTTAATAGAATTTGCTGCAAACACCAAATTTGAAAGACGTATTGAGAATTACAGATTAAGAGATGGTGAAGCTGGTTTAATTGATCAAACTTCAATTATAAAAGTTGTCAGAAATATGGGAATTATTGAAATTGAAATTGATGAAATTGAATTTGACAATTATACTAAGAACTATTCACTTTTTGATGTGGGTGAAATTCGCTTATTAAAGGAAAAGAATAATATGTTTTTTGAATTTGAAATAAGTAATCAAACAATAACAAAAAAAATAGGAAACAAGTAGATCTAATAATATGCTATGAATGTTTTAAAACAAATTTTAGTTTATTTAATTTGGGTATCAATATCATTCCTTTCTGCGTTTGGATATGTGCTACTAATTGTAGGGTCAAAACCAAATTCTTCAAATAGTACAATTGATGCAATAGGACTTATAATTTATTATGTTGCTATATATAGACTAGTACCAATAATTGGAGCCATTATAGCTGTGTTATATATACTTACTGATGTTTTTTATCTAAAAAGTAAACTCAAAAATAATCCAAAAAGAATAATCATTCGTTTTCTGGTTATCATATTCATAACTCTTGCGGTAGGAATAATTCATTATATTTTAGAGAAGGCAATTGATGTTATTTAGTGTAAGATAATAAACAATAACAACTGATACATTGAAAGGAGAACACTTAAAAAAACACGAATGGGAATACTAATGATCATTTTCATATTAATATTTGCAAGCATAGGTTTATTCCTTTTGCTTAAAATTTTTAAATGGGTCTTTCAAAAAAAGGTAAGAATGATTGGGCTACTTATTTTATTAGTATGTATTGCTGTTAGCATAACTACTTATACGTTGTTTTTTGTAAAAATGGAGTTGATACAATCGAAAGTATATCCTAATCTATACCTTATAAAAAACCCGGTTAAAGACAAAAAAATAGTAAACAAAGCTATAGAAGAAAAGATAACTCAAAGAATGAACACCCAATTAACAGGTAAAAATAAAGAATCAAAAGATAAGCAATTGTCCACCTTGAGCTTTTATGAATACTCCAAAGGAGATTGGGGAGAATCTGGCACAGCTTATTTTATAGAGCATAAAGAAAGACAAGACGGCATGACTGCAGAGCTTCTGGAATATTACCCAGAATATCTAATAGCAAACTTCAGTTTACAACCTTGCAAAAATGATAGTTCTAACTATTTTGGGAAAGTAGATTACTATAATGAGGTTAGAATAATAAAAACAGATACACTTTTAAACACCTGTAAAAAAGAGAATTCAATTTTCATAAAAGATAGTTCACAATACTCATTTCGTTTTCTAAAAGAAATAGAAAAATCAAAAATGAAAACTACTGCGCTTATAGATAACATTTTAGTTTTAGAAGAAAATGATACGATAAGCTTTCCGGATATTCCAAGTATAGGAAAGAAAAAGGTTTTGACAGCTAAAAAAGGTAAGTTAGCAATTGCTTTGACTATCAAGAGGATAAATCAAACAACAATTGATTATAAAATTGAAATGGTTGAATTTGGCAAAGCGAACTACAACAACCAAGGACAAGCAGATCTATCGCCTCACTTTTATTTTGGATCCGAGACAGATACCAGTAGCTTATCCGGAACTTCTTATTTTTCAACAGAATTTAGCAACAGTCAAGATTCTTGTTACACCTATATTAGGCTAGGTAAAGAAGAAAAATTGGGAACGTATTTGCAAGGGAAAATAATAAAAAATTGTAACAGAAAAATTAGGGATATTGGGCTTGATAACTTTCCAACATTAATAGAAAAATGAAAAACACATATATTTTAATATTATTGATACTTGTCTCTTGTGCTAAAAACACAAAAGAAAAGAAAGACACTATTAAAGAAGCAGGAGAATCATCAACTGTTCAAGCAGAAAATGCAGTAAGCAATAATGTTGAATCCACTGTAGAAGATATTTCGGGAGTATATGAATTGATACATGGCAAAACCCATATGATTGATTCCGAAAGTTATGAAATTTATAAAGCAGCGATCGTCATAGATAGACTATCAGAAACTGATTTTGGGTTTTATTCGGCAAATAAAATAAAAGACATTACACCATTAGGGGATTTTGGAGTTTTTAGAAATTTTAAAAACAACTTTTATAAACTATCAATCTGCGATGGAGAAGAAGTCGAAGGGTATACTAAAGATAATTTTACAAACGGACTTTACTTGAATAATCAGGTAATCGTTTACAAAAAAGGAGATTCATTGGGAATTATTCAATATGGTAGTAATTTCAGAAAATATATGCTTTATAAGAAAAAGAAAAATGAATCTAATTTTTATATATCCTTAGTTAACACAATTAAAAACACGAAACTGGATTATCAGAAATATCTCAAAGAATATGAAAAAGCAAAAAAATATGATAATTCTAAACTAGAAATAAAACACAATTTCAATGGCGATGTTTGGAAAACAAAACATCATCACAAAGAAGCTTATGCTAGTTTTGAAACCACGTACACTTATCAAGATCCATATCAAGAGGGTAAGTTTATAAAAGAAGACGCAGTTTTTAAAAGTCAATTTAAAAGATCAAATTTCCACAACGTAATCAATACAATTAAAACCAAATCAATTCCATTAGTTGAGAACACAAATTTTGACAGTTTTATTGAAGAAGGTGATTATAAGAAAGTTAACGAAAGGGGTTTAAAACTGGATAAAATATACCCAAACTTTCATAAGGAAGGTTATAATTATAGAGCAATAGCATCTTATAGAATAGAAATATCTAAAACGTTTCATTCTATTGTAGTAACAATTCTCAAAGGTGACCATGAAATGGAATCAGTATTGATTAACTATGATTTGAATGGTAATATTATTGATTCTAAAGTCATTTCTTATGATGAAATAGCAGAAGGACAATCAAAAATTGAATCAAAAGTTCAAGGTAAGAAACTAACAATTGACAATATATTTTGGGCAGATGAAAAAAAAGTAACAACCGAAGTATTTGAAATAAATACAGAAGGGGAAATAAAACCAACTACAACAAATAGTTCTGAAGATGTAAGTTTAGTTGATAACGTAATTCAACAACTCAATTTAAACAAACAAAAAATTAAAACAGACCTAATTATTTCTAAAGTCACACCTAATAATAGTAATGAAACTATTATTGTAATTCCGGAAATATCTGGAGAATATGACGAACATTTTTTCGAACTAAACAGTCACGTCGTATTAGTAAATAATAAAACAGCTAAGGTTACGCACAAATATTTTGAAAGTTCTAAAACAAACGGTTGGACTTCAGATGCTATAGAATTAAGAGAAATCGCAATCGATACAGCGCCTTATAATATTACTGATGATACAAGAGCTTTTGGGATAAGAGTCTATTATGTAGGGTCGTCTAGAGCAAACCCATACACTAACAAAACAATTTCCTTGTTTGTGAAATCTGGAGACATTTTGAAAAAAGTATTACATAATCATGATGTAGCGGATTACGGTGGAGAATGGGATACGAACTGTTATGGTGAATTTATAGATATTAAAAACACCCTAATTATTTCTAAGGAAAAGACCAATGATTATTTTGATATCCTCGTAAAAAGTAAAATTACCGAAATTAAAAACTATGAAGATGAAAATGGAGAATGTGATTCTAAAGAAACAGTCGCTAATAAAACTTTAGTATTAAAGTTTAATGGAGAAACTTATGTCAAAAATGACCAATAAAACTATCTTTTTGAATATCTGGAGTATGTTTTTAATCCTATTAACGTATGCTCAAGACAACAATTTAAAAACACAGATACAATTATTACAAGGATCACCAGCGTATAAATACCCTTTGGATAGCACAGGTTTTGCTATAATTAAAAATGCTAAATTCTTTACCAAAAGTGGTAATACAGACATGTTTAATATCAACAGAACGAACATACATGTGGTTGATTTTAATACTGATGGTGAAAAAGATATCATTTACCAAGAAAACAGCCATTATACAGCAACTGTTTTATTAGTAAAAAAGGGCGATGACTTTATTGAAATATGGAATGGTCCAGGAGCATTAGTTGATATAAAACATGGAGAAAAAATCAGCATATATATAAGAAGTAATGCTGTTGGTTGTATGTATGAAACAATGCTATCTGAACTTAGTATAAAAAATGACAACAGCTTTACCGAAAATATCGTCTCTATCCATTCGGAAACAGAATTGAACAAAATAAATAAAACACTAAAACGGAAAACAATTTCGGGAATTCTAAGAACGCAACCAATTATAGATGACACCAAGAAAACAGAGCCTTGTACAGGAGATTTAATAATAGGAAATCAACTGAGAAAAATAGAAAATCAAGAGGTAACTGTGATTAAAAAACAAAACAAATGGTTGCTAGTTGTTGTAGAAGAAAAAAGTCAAAGTATCATTGGGTGGGTGAAAAAATGATTCTAAAAACAACAATAGTATATAGCCTAGTTACAAAAGTAATAGTTGTTGCCTGACCCAATCAATCATAATAATAAAGATAAATAATGTAACTTATTAATAGTAAAAGAAATGTCTTACACCATTAAAAAATCCGAAATCATTGACTATCCACCAGAAGATTTACGTGAGTTTGAGTTATTAATGTATGAATATATTGATAATTTACATTTTACAATAAGTCCAAAAGAGTGTATAGAAAATTCTGAAGAGTATGTTTCGATTGCCAAAGAAAGATTTATAAAATCGGGATGGGCAGGAGACGGTGCTATTGAACTAATTTGGGTTCCACCCTTTATGTTACGAGATGAAGAAGGAAAAACCGTGTATTGGAAAAAAACAAAAGGAATTGTTGTTTGGCATGTGAAACAAGATAGTGATGGAATTTCTTGGTTACTAATGCCTAAAGAATTACAGGAAGAATTGAATTTTAAATAAATTGAAATAATAGGATCAATAAACAATAATGACTTATAGATATTTAAACATTCGATTTGATTCAAAGTACTCTTTAGATACGGATACAACTAAATTAATAGAGTTTATAAAAACGATGTCTGAATTAAAACAAACGGATAAGGTTCAGTTTGAAAATACAGAAACGTATCCTTGGGGTGTCATATCACTCATAAAATGTGACGAACGTGGATGTTTTAGTTTAGAAAAAGGTAAATATGTAGCGCAAGCAAATCTAATAGAACTGCTCTTTTCTGATACTGAAGAATCCCTAAGTCATTATCTCGAAATTGGTGCTAAAATTGCAAAAAAAATTAATTGGGAGATTAATGATGAAGATATTGATGAAATTTTAGTTCCTAAAAACTATTGACTAAATGAAATACAACAAATCATATGAGGGAGGAAAATTTGAAGATTATATTGAATATCTCCAAACGATAAAAAATAGAATTCCAACAGCATTGTTTGATTTTATTTCTAATCCAGAAAGACACGATTTAGGAGAAAAAAGTTTACACGATTGTCATATTAAGAAAATTGAATATGACTGTTTTTCAAAAAGCGATTATCAAATATCTATAGTATTAGTAGGTGAGAATAGAACTTTTACAATACAATGTATGAATATTAGTCAATTACGCATTAACCAAGCAAATTTTGGAGATCTGTATAAGGACCTAATAACGTACGAAGTAGGGATCGAAAAAGACACTTTTAAAAATGACAAAATGATATTTAGAGCAAAATTTCCATTTGAAGAAGGAGTGATTGAGGTGTTTTCGGAACGACTTGAGATAAAAGAAAATCTCTCAAAATAACACTTAAAAAGTGAGCAATATATGAGTTACACAAAAATGAACGTAGAAATAGAAACGTGGTTAAAGTCAAATAACCTACCATATAAAGGAAACTCTAAAGATTCACCTAAGGAAACTCAAAAAAGATTGAAGGCATATCAAGAAGGTCGAGATGTAATATTTAAGAAATGGCTTAGCGAAAAAAAATATAAAGAATTAATATCTGTAGCTCATCAAGGATGGTTTTCGGAAAGTGAGTTTTTTATACCATTAGCCAAGTATTTTATAGCGGAAAATGAACTATTGCCTTTGAAATTCTTATGCGAACGAGGAATAAGGTTTGCTATTGAAGACACTATTTCGGCATTAAAACATATGTATGATGAGTACCCTAAAACTACTATTGCCCAAATTAATTCAATTGATTTGGAAAAATATGCGTCTAATAAAGAATATAACTCCGTTGCCAATAGTTCAAAATGGAGAAAATTAGCATTAGATAGAATCAATAGATACATTGTTTTTTTAGAACAACTAACTGATGATGAGTATTTGGAATATATAAGAGCAGTACGAGATAAAATTAGTTCAATTGAAGTCAAAAAGAAAGACCTGAGTAGAATGAAAAATAAATTAGCTAAATAGAAACACATGAAACTAAGCGAATCATTTAGCGGAGCGTTAAGAACCTTTGCCTATTTTATGGCAAGTGGTACACACTATGAATTAAAAGGGATTGACTACATAGATTTATATGGAAAAGAACCTAGTGCCATAGAACAAGTCTTTGCCATATTTGTGAATGTGATTGAACTTGATGAAAATGGTAACGTACTCAATGCAAAATATGCGGAAAAAAGAGCGGTAGATTACCTTCGTTCCTATTGTGATCCAGAATTTAAAGTAGCACCTCCTTATGAGGATTGGGAAATAGAATTGCATTAATATTTAAAAGTTTAGCTATGGATAAAGATATAATTGATAGTATACATCGAGATTTTAAATCAGAAGAAGTCGCATTGGTAATCAATGAACTTTCTTCAATTACTTTAAAACATGTAATGGCGGAGTCCGAGTATAATCTAAGAAACACCAGATTATCTATTTTAAAATTAGCAAAAGGAGATAGCAGCAAAGTTATTGAGTTAACTAAATGCGCTAAAATCGATTTTCGTGATGTTATTATGTGGGCTATGGAAGAAGAGAAAAAAGAAAAGAAATGAAAAACAGGATACATTATATAATAGGAGGTAGTATAAAAAGTGTATTCACTTTTTTACTGTTTTGTGTATGCTTTATATCGTGTAAAGCTCAAAAAATGAAAAATCATTTACACAAAGAACTGATCGCAAAAGTTGGTGCAATTTATGAAGAAACTCCTGATGACAACCCTTGCGCAGGAAGTGAGATTTACTTAATACTTGTATTCGATGAAAAACAAGTACAGATATCAGAAAAGGAAATATCAACCTGTGATAAGGAATCTATCACCAAAATAGGAACTTATAATTGGAGGTTGTTACCAAATCAGGAAATAACCGTGGATTTTGTTTCTGAACAAACAGAAGGAACATATGCGGAACAATTGTCTTTAGAATTTCGAGATAAACAACTTATAGGAAACATAACTCATTTGAATGAAAAATCCATTGAATATATCTTTGATGAGATGCATTAAAACTGAAATAAGTCTATCGTATAATTTTAATGATAACAAGCTCACGCATTTAAAGTAAACAAAACATAGCATATGAAAAACGGATGCACCATTGCAGATGCAATGAATACGTATAACATTGCATTAAGAATTGTAATAGCTAAAGGATATAAAATTTTCCTCATTCCAGATAAAAGAGAAGACTATTTTGGGGATTTCTGTGCAGTTAAAAACAATCGCAAATTCATAGGTGGTGATCCTTTACGAGTATTAGGCCTTGTTTCTATTTGGGAAAACACAGGTGACGATTGGCAAAACAATGATTTTTCTAAAGAGGATGTATACGATAAGATTCTTTCTAGAGCCTATCCAGATAGTGTAGATGATTTTAATGTCTTATCAGATAAAGAGTTTAATGATTTTGTGATGGACTATAGATTGTTTTTCGAAGATGTTTTAGATGAAAAATTTCCTAAAAATCCATCAAGACAAGACCTATTTCAATTAGTAAGTACATTTTACTTAGTATAGAGATAAAAAATGGGAACAGTAAAAACAGAAATAGCTCAAGCAATAAAAACACTGAACTTACAAGAAGCAGATATTTGTTTGGTTGCAGATGTTAAAAACGTGTACCTAGAATTGTTAGCCTATTTTGTGAAATCTGGTGATAGAAGATGGTGGTGGGAAGATTTTAAACAAGAAGCATTTTATTTTATAGCATATGAGAAACCTTTTGAAGAGTTAATCAATATCATTCCTAAAGAGTCTTATTCAGTTTGGTTCATGGTAGAAGACGATGATGAAAACTACTACCCTATTTATAATAGTAAACCAGCTGTCATAAGTAATATAATTGGAGAATGTTCTGCATTTGAATATTACGTAATTGATAAAAACAAGCAATGGTTACTTTGCGAAAATCATAGTGATCAATTAATAGGAGTTGGTGCAACATTGAAAGCAATAAATAAGAACAGATTGAAGTAACAAATAAAAGGATGTCTAAAGCAGAGAAATATCGTATAAAACTACAACAAGAAATTGATAGCTGTGCTAGTTTTATGAATGCTACAAAATGGAAAGCTTTATTTTCAATGTTAAAAGACATAAATCCGTCATTGGTATCTCAAGTAAAACTTCTTTTAGACGATACAATTAGAGAGTTTACCATACCAAATACCAATGATTTTATTAATGAAAAATATATAGAAGAATACTGGGGTGTATTTGAATTAAAAGAAATAGAATGGGTTTTAATACCTTTTGAAATTATATCTGAAAGAAAAAATCGCGAAGAACAACTAGCACCCAAAGTAAAATTTCAAAATATTGAATTACTAGTAGAAAAGCTTAAAACTGGAAAAAAGTTTGAATATGAATTATCAGAATTAGGATTGAAAATTTATGGATATAAATAATTAAAAAAAGATTATTAATGATAAAAATCATGAAAACTAAAGCACCATTAATTTTACTAACCATTATTTCGCTAGGCATTTGTATAAATGCTTGTAAAGGGAAATTGGAAGAACCCAAACAGGATAAAAACAGTATTGAATCTGAAATAGAAGAAGGTGACAATACAAAAACTACAGAACCAGAATCAGAGAGAAAAAATAGTACTCTCAAAAAAATCAATAGTTTATTAAGACCAAATGAAGACCTTGAAGAAGGTAAAATCTATACTGATACTGTAAACTATATACGGTTAGATAATAACTATGATTACCGGTATTTTTTAGCAGAAAAAAACAAAGAGATTGTTGATATCATTTATCATGATGAGTTAATAAACAAATTAGTAAAAGATGACCAAATAGAAATCAATTGGAAAATGACACGATTAGAAGAAGCTGGAGATCCTGAAATTTCAGATGTTAAACCATTCCTAGTCTCATTTAAGAAAATACGTTCCGCAGCACTAGTAGATAAAAAAGTAAAAGTACTATGGCGAGAAAATAGATATGATGAAGAATTAAAAACAGAAATCAATACGATTATTCTAAACAAAGATTATCTGAAAAATATTCATGAACTTGAAAAAGCAGCGCTAGCTTATGTAGCAACATTTATAGGAAATGAGTGTGAATGGGATGGAAAAGTTAATGAAAACAGAAGTAATCTTAAATGTAAACTAATTACACACTTAAATTTAGGATATCAATGTTCTGCAGAACATGTAAGCTTTCTTAGCAAATGGTTTTCTGAAGATGTAACAATAGTAGAAGAATTAAAAAAATGTCCTACAATACCAAATACAGCTACCATACAATCCACATTTAATGAAATTGAACTTGTAACTAATAACCAGGATCAAACAATTGTAATTAATTATAGTACATCAAAAATTAATACTCGAGAAGGAAGTGTTTCGGAATATACAAAAACCGAAAAATTCAACTATAATTTAGACGATTTTGCTATGATAAGCTTAGTTAAAACTAATGCTGCAGCTAATAATAATTCTTTTGTTGTATCCTGCGGTTCCGGTTGTGCAATGACATATTCTGAACATAAAATAGCAACTAAAACACACGCTAGCGAGTTAACTCTTAAAGTTGAAATGTATGTAAATGAAACCTTATCAGATGAGTATTATGAAACCTATATATATACTTGTAATGGTTCCAATGATGAAACCGATATAAGATTACAGGGAACTAAGAATTTTAGTATAGAAATGTTGCACCCAGAAATACAAAAAAAATTAAAATCCTATGCAAGTAAAATATGTAATCAATGAAACTGATTCTTAATGATAAAAATAAAGAACAAAAGGCAGAAATATTAGTAGAAAGTTGTACAGATGGTCTAGTACTTGGCATAATTGTATCACATTCGTTTGATAAAGAGTTACAACAAAAAATAAAAGAGTTCGAAGAATTAGTCAATACTTTTACTTTATCACTGTTAGATGAAGTAACCGAACAATTAGATGATTATCAATGGGAGATAACAGGTAAGGATTGGATTATTTATGATTTTCAGGTGTTTGATTTAAAAGATATTTCATTTAGAATTAGAAAAAAGAAAAGTAATATGCTTAAATCAACTGATTTTATAGCAGAACTCCAATTTCTTGCCATCGAAGAAGGTGGAAGAAAAACCCCTGTGATATCAGGGTATAGACCACATATAGAATTTGAAGGGCACACTGATTATATAACTTCTGGGCAACAAACTTATATAGATCAAAAAACCGTTGCACCTGGAGAAATGGTACTTGCCGAAATCTCAATCCTGAGTAAAGACTATTTTACCAATCGTTTGTATGAAAATATGAAGTTTGAGTTTTATGAAGGAAGACATAAAATGGGATCAGGAAAAATACTAGAGATTGTGAATTTGAGTATGAAAATGAAATAGTCTTTTTTCACAGGTTTAAACAAATTATTTGTAGTAAGTTAACAAATATTGATTGCTATGCTGCGAATATAGATTAACTGTAGGTTTATAAACCAACTATATCTAATATAGCAGTATGTAAGTGTTTTACATCATCAAATTAAATGTATAATAAGAATAAAGGTACTTATATATATAAGTTAGGCACAAGTATAGAATGACAATTATGAAACAAATAATCAAACTACTGACACTTTTAGCATTACTGACAATTTCTTGTGATAGAGTAAAGAAAAAAACAAAAGAAGCTATTAATAAAGGAGGTGAGACAGTTGGTAAAACCGCAACGGAATTTTTTGAAGGCGTTTCGGAAGGAGTTGACAAGACTCTTCAATGTGAATTAACCTTATCTAAAGACCTTATTAAAAAGGGGTTAAAAACAGGAAAATTCTCAATTGAAAATGACTCAGAAGGTGGAAAAAACAACCTCTTGACTCTATATCTCATTTTTGAAAAAGATCTTAAAGCTCAATTGACAATCAAAGCTTTTGACAAGAATAACCTTGAAATAGGAAGGACAAAAATGAAAATTGAAGGTAAAGAAGGAAACGCAAAATATTATGACTTTGTTTTTGATAAAAGGACTTATATTGAAGTAAAAAGTACTATAACCATAGAATAAAACCTGTGGCTAACACTATGTAAAAATGTATTAAAACGCATTTTACACGAACCTTTAGACACAATAAGCACCCATGAAAAATCATCTTGAGATAAGAGAAGTAAAGAAAGAATATAAAAAAATAAGTTTCGACTTTTTTATAAATGGGAAAGCATTGTCCGAATCGTTAAATATTAGTCGCTTTGATGCAGCTTATTGTGATTTTGATCTAGATACAATTGAGGTTGATAAATCTAAGTTTCCAAATTATGATAGAACAAAAGTTAACAAAAATGCTGTCTCCCAATTTTTAGGAAATAACCAGCCATGTAATCAATTTGAAACAAATCGGATTGTGCTTTATAGATGTCATTGTGGCTGCGATTATTGCGGTGTTATTTCATTTAATTTGGATAAACAAGATGATTTGATAATCTGGAAAGAGATAACCTATGAAAATGATGATTTTGAATATGAAAAAGAAATTAAAAATAGAGGAATAAAACCTATAACACAACTGAAATTTGCCAGAAGAGAATATGAATTAGAATTTCAGAATTATTTAGAAAAATACTGTACCTAATCGATATAAATAATAACTGCTTAAGTAGCAATATCAAAAGCAGAGCAAAAAGAGGAAATGAACGTATTAATATGATTGAATGAGATGAATAAACCATTAATAAAAATATGGGATACTGTTGGATTAGGAATCATAATAGAATTCTCTACTGGAGTCATAATTTCAAATCAAACAGGAGGAACAGCCTGTCTGCACTCAAAAACAGAAGGCATATACCTTCCGCTAGGCAATGATTACAATCAAGAAACAAAAGAGTTTTTAAGTCCCGAAATTGAATTGACTACTTATTTTCAAGGAGAAAAACACAAAGGTAATGGAGTAATCAAAGGAATCGACCTTGAGGATGTGACAATGATTAATTCAATAATTCACTCCTCTGGATTACAAAATCTAATAGAAATTGATATAAATAGACTGGCCGAATCCCACGAAGCTTGGATACGTATTAAAATCAATCAAGACGAAAAGATTCAGTTAATAAAAGGGTTTAATAATTATCCATTAAACGGCGTGTTAACTTGGTCCAATAGTGATTAAAACGAATAATCACGTCAATACAGGATTTAGAATGAAAAACCGAATAGAACAAATAGAAAAACTACTAGGTATTCAACTTGAAAAGTACGATCACAAAAACGAACATCAAGTGAATACCTATACTAATTGGACACAATTAGAAGGTATAAAAGAATTAAAACTAGAGAATATTTCTATTGATGACATCAAAGTGTTATTACCTTTCTCTAAAAATCTACATACCCTAAAGTTAATTAATTGTAGGATTGGTAGTAT
>Ga0316207_10003514_pt1 | contig 14459 bp, 10 predicted proteins | sample 6weekpyrite_MG_FD_204943 | JGI IMG/M metagenome (GOLD analysis project Ga0316207, IMG submission 204943) | Microbial mat bacterial communities from mineral coupon in-situ incubated in ocean water Damariscotta River, Maine, United States -... | ecosystem: Environmental > Aquatic > Marine >... | reverse complement strand
TTGTTTATTTATAGAAGTCATTTCAATTACTCTGTACGAGTGGTTCGATCACCACTGTCGTCATTTTGATTTAGGTATATGGCAGTGCCACCGCCCGCGATGGCCATTCCTGCCCAAAACCAGGGGTTTTTATACCAAGGTTTATTTTTCTTTTGGCTCATCGGTCTCGGGATAGGGTCAGCAAAGGTATTGCTGGAAAGCATTTCGCCTGTGCTTAGAGGATTATCCTTGGTGATGGTGTGGAGCAAGAAATCCCCGTTATATTCCCCCGCAACAAATGGGACTTGCGTGAGTTTTGCTTTATAAGCGAACTTCTTAACATTTGACGAGACATAGTCGGCTAAATCCCCAAAGGAAATGGCGCCGTCTTTTTGTCTTGCTTTGCCTTTTAGCCCATTAAGTAAATAGTGTGTGTAAACTCCATGGCCAAGATTACTGTATTCATAACTTTTGCCACCAAACTTGGTCGAGAATAAAATTTTAGTCCCTTCGGCTTCGCTAAACTGGGTAAAACTGCGGCTACCGCCGACGCTTTTACCGACGATATCCGGATCATTACGACAGGCATCAACGAGAAGGATTTGTCGCTTTGCACCCGTGTCACGCATTTTTTCGATGACGGCATCTAAGGCTAAACCGGTGTATTGAATGTTTGCCGGACTACTTTCATAGGTGGCCAGGTAATTAGTTTGCTCATGCGCAAAGCCATGACCAGAGAAATAAAACAAAAAGGTGCCTTTTTCGGGCTCAAGATATTGCCCCAAGTCCTGCATTACATTGATTACAGACGATGATGTGGCATTATGATTGGTTAATACCTCAACTTTATACCCCATGGCTTCTAATTGTTTGCCCATGGCATTGGCATCGTTATCGGCATAATTCAGCGAGCTCAAACCACCGCGCTCTGGATAGTCGGACAGGCCAACCACAACGGCAATTTTTTCTTCTTGCGCAAAGCTGTATTTTTCAGTGGGTGTATAACGGGTTAAGCCTTTTTCTTGCTCAATCGCTAGGGAGAGGGTAGCGAAACAAATAAGTTGAAGGAATATTGCGATACTTAGGGTAAATTTGAGTTTATTTTTACGATTCATATTTATTCAATTGTTTGTTTTTGGTTTGTCCGTATTCTAACCGAATTTGTCTTATATTTGAATTATAAGCCAAGCTTTTAATTGTATTTTTTTAGAGGGACAAGGGTGGGTTTCTTAACAGTAATTTATTTGAATATTTCAAAAAATATTTGGTTAAAAGACCAAGCCAGGTGGTATGAAAAGTGGATGAGCTGGGCTCAAATTACAAGTTGAATCAGTTAATTGACTACTGGGTTGCTGCTGGATCCTGAGCCTAGCTCAGGATGACATAGAGTGCTTTCGATAAGCTTTGTTGCTATAAGGCTTAAGCCTTTCTGGAATCAAAAATAGTCTATCCCGTGGTAATGATAATGGTTTGTGTTTAGGTCTTAGGCTAGATAGGGAGTCACTTTGCTGGTAAAAAATAAACCAGGGTGTCGGATACCGACACCCTGGTTGAAATTATTATCCTTTTAAGCTAACTACGCTCCATGGGTTTTTAACGAATCCATTAGGTACGGCTTTACCGGAGGCTGTGTAGAAAACTAACTCGGCTTTCTTACCGGGTGAGGCTTCGAGTTTAGCTATACTAATTTGTTCGCCATTAAAGTCAGGTAAGTTTGCCGCAGCAACAGTTGTTAATGGGATACTCACGTAAACCACCATCATGCTAACACCGCCGGGTACATTTACCGTAACACTCGCATTGCCACTGGCATCTAGAAGAGAAGCGGCTTTGGAATTAGTTCTAGTCGTTCCTGAAACAACCACGGTTACCTCTGTACCTTCGGGCAGACCTGTTGAAGTAACATTAACAGAAGTATCACCTGATGCACCTAAGCTAATACTATTTACTGTGCTGGTATCAACTCCACCGATAGCTGAGATGGATAGGGTAGGTATCGTTGCTATATCGAGCGTTAGACGTTGAAGGCCTATATCATAACGAGTGCCAGTAAATGCAGCTAGACTTAGGTTTTTGGTTGAACTTTCAAGAATAGTTTTCTTGGCATGAAATTCACCGGTACCGCTAATTTGATTAGCTATAAGATGAATCATGCCATCGCTACCAGCTCCGGTTCCAGAATTAGCTGCCCCACCTTTTGTACTAATTATCCCATCAATTGAAATTGATCCTGAAGAGGCAATTAAAATGGCACCACCGCCGCCGCCGCCACTACCAACGTTTTGGAATGTACTAAATGCGCCGCCACCTCCGGAGCCTCCAATTAATGTTTGTAATCTCGGGTTGCTCTCACTCGGCGTGAAATTTCCATTTTCTCCCGCGTTGTTACCGCCGCTTGCTCCACCAACGCCACCTGCAGGACCAAATCCAACTCCAGCTTCAAGCCCGGATAACCCAGTATTACCCCCGTTATAGCCACCCGGACCTCCGATGCCGCCTGGAGCAGAAAACGTATTAAACCCTACCTGAAATGGGGCTCCATCCAAATCCAATTTACCATCAATCACCACATCACCACTCACTAATAATCTTACAGGATTACTCTGATGTGATTCGCCATTGCCGGTCGGAGTGAATTTGACAATGCAATTTGCGTGAATATCAATTGAAGAAAGGTGTTTGACGCCACTAGTACCTACGTCATAGGTTTTAACCGTTCCGAGTACGGGGCAGTCAGTATCACTGAATGCTAAAGCCCCGTCTACATCTGTACTACCACTATCAAAAGTAAATGGTGCGGCTTGTAGTTGGCTAAAACTGGCCAGCGCTAAAAGAGCCAGTGAAAGTTTGTTAAGTTTAGATGTAAATTTCATTTTACACTCCTGTTGCTTTTATGGTGTTGTTGCTGAGTCAATAATGACTGAATTAGTAATTCCCAAAGGATCGACAGGCACCATGATGTGTTTATAGTCGATTTTAGGGGCGGTTTCTGCTCCACTGGTATCTGCTTTGGCAGAAACCGTTAGGGTATAAATTTCTGTTGAGCCACCGATCAAGACGGCTTTTAATGTTAGGGGGAACTCACCTGTTGTTGGGTAGTTTAGCGAGAGCGTATTGCCCTGTGGATTATCGACCCCACCGTAGTTCCATTCGTAAATTAGTACGCCTGCGCTTGCCTCTGTTGGGGTGGAAAAGTTTATGGTTTGTCGTTCAAAGATTGAGACGATTCCCAAATCCAATACGCCATCGACTGGGAATAAGACATCTACATCCGGTCTTTGAACAGTGTGTTGCGCAATAATATGTTTGTACCCCACGTTTTGTATTGGTGGGCTTTCCAGTGGCACCATTATGTGAATCGCATCGCCTTGTGGCGCTCTAATGGAACGATCGATATTTTCTTCAATAACGGTGAAGTCAACGGTATCGATTTCTTGAGTGCCATCTAAAAAGGTGGTTGTTAATTTGACTGTATATATGCCGGTAGTAGCGAATTTATGTGAAAGGGAATCAATGATTTGATCACCGCTACCATCGCCAAGATTCCACATAGACTGCAAAACCTGTTTGCTTGATGCACTAAAATCTAAATTTATTACTTGGTATTTAAACAATGTAATTGCTGGTGTTAAATCAGTATTATCCAACTGAAAGGTGGTGGACTTTTCAGATAGTGGATTGGCATGTTGTGCGAATATATTGAAATGTGTAGGTTTTGCTGCCATAGCTTGTGGGAATGGAGCGAATATCGTTTTTGCATCTGTTTTCGCGCCAGTGTCAATATTGTTAGGATCTTTAACAATAAGTGAAATATTTTTATTCACTATATCGCCATCGGCATCCGTAATAGTTAAGACAACGGTATATTCACCAGCTAAGTTAAAATCTAAAAGGCCGGTGTCTTCCTGGTTTGCATCTTCACGCGCACCTGCAAAATTCCAGCTTATTGTATGAGGCGTATTACCTGTAGCGATAACGGTTGATTGAAAATCCAGGCTTTCACTTTGCCAGATTTCAATGGTATTGGCTTGAAAAATTTCAGTACTACCGTCAGGGTGAAAAATGTTGCCCAATCCATCTACGTCTGGAATAGGTGAGTCGATTTGAATGTCTGGCTGAACATCATCACTAACATTGATTGTCCACTGTGTTTTTCCTTGTGCACCTTTGTCGTCAGTGACCGTGAGTGAAGCAGTAAAAGTACCGGTTGTATCAAAAATTACATCTCCAGTGCTGGCAGCAGCAACTGGCGCAGTGCCATTCGAAAACGCCCAGTTGTATGACGCATAGTTATTATCAACCGTTAGCGAAAATGGTTCGTTGACTACAGTATTATAAACATTGTTGGTACTATCGAAGTTAACAACTCCAGTATTTGTTGTTGTGATATCGAATAGCGAAATATAAGACTGGCTGGTTTCACCAAATTCATTTGTGGCTATGATTTGAATTGTTTTTAACGCGTTATCACTGTAGTCATGAAATATATCGATAGTATCAAAGCCAGCATTGAGTTCTTGTATTGCAGTACCATCCCCCCAATCGATAGTTACACTTTCAGCGACGAGGAAACTCCCGTTCAAGGTGATGCGATTATTGATAGCAGCACTTATCGCAGTAATATTAATAATCGGGGGTGAAGTTGGGGAAATATCTGTTACGTTTACAGTGATGCTATCAGTTGCGCTGGCGCCAATATTATCAACTACAGTTAACTCAAATATCAGTATGCTATCACCATCAACATTAGGTGCTTGGAATGAAGTAAACGCTGTATTTGGGTTATCCAGAGTAACGCTTGGGCCGCTGGTTTGTTTCCATTCAAAAGAAACAATGTTGCCATCGGTATCAGAACCAGACCCATTTAGATCAACAGTAAGTGATTCAATAATCGTTTGATCGTCACCAGCATTTGCAGTAGGCGCCAAGTTATTGGATTCTTTATCAAGTATATTTATCGTTACATCGCTGGTAGTGCTATCGCTTGCGTTGTCTGTTACGGTGAGTCTAAAGATTAAAGTGGTATTCGAGTCGACTGTAGGTGCGTCAAATGTGGTGGTGGCGTTGTTTTCATTTGCTAGGCTTACGCTTGGTCCACTGATTTGTGTCCATAAAAAGGAATCAACACTACCATCGCTGTCAAAACCATTACCATTGAGTGTGACCTCGGTAGATTCAAGTACAGTTTGTTCATTGCCTGCATTTGCAGTAGGTGCATTGTTGGCGACGGCTTCGGTAGTGATTTGAATAGTTATCGTGTCTGGCGCACTATCAAATTCACCATCGTTAACTATTAATTCAATCGAATACTCACCGATGACATCGGGTTTGATTTGAACCGTTTCACCCTCTGAGTTATTTAGCGTAGCGGTGCTTTCATTTGGAGCGCTCAATAGCTTCCACGTATGCGTCAAAGCGTCTTCTTCAGGATCAGAACTTTCAATGCCACTTAGCGTTACTGTTGTTCCTAGAGAAAATAATTTATCTTCACCGGCGTTTGCCGTGGGCGCCTGATTTTCACCAATGGATTTTAGAAAATGGGTAAGATTGTCGACGTCGTTTACACCAGGGGCGATGTGTTTATTCAGTGTAGGCACGATACGAATGGTACCGTCTTTTTTAATTTCAACAGCATCTGATGCAGAGGCGAGTAATAAATTGCTGCCTTTTTCTCGATATTCTAAACGGTAAACGTAATTGCCAGGGGAGAGTGCTGGACATTGACCATTGAGTTTAGTGTTTTCTTTGCTAAGAGCTGCCCAGTCAAAGTCACACTCTAAAACAACGCTATTCCCTGATTGATCGTAGTAGCTGAAGGATATGGCGATTTTATCTTTATGATTTTTCGCTTCAGAGAACTCAGGAGATACAATAATGATTTCGCTATTGTCTTCTTTTTTACTACACCCGGTGATGAGTAATACTCCGAGTATTAAGCTTATTAAGAACTTATATTGGGTTTGTTTGAGTCGAATCATTTTTTGTATTTGTCTAATATTTCATTTCGTTGTTTTTGGGTTGCGCTTATTTTAACCGAATCAATATTTATTTTATATTATTTAGTAAGGTTTTTATTCGCTTTATTTAATAGATGGACGCGTCGCTGTTTTTAAACAAAATAATTTAGTTTAGTATACGTAATAGAACAGTTATTAACGAAATTTCAATAGCTTACTGGCGATTTTATTTTTAGTTTAAATCAATGTGCCTTTATCAACACTGTATTTGTATGGTGTTTACTCTGTACGAGTGGTTCGATCACCACTGTCGCTATCTTGATTTAGGTATATGGCAGTACCACCGCCCGCGATGGCCATTCCTGCCCAGAACCAGGGATTTTTATACCAAGGTTTATTTTTCTTTTGGCTCATCGGTCTCGGGATAGGATCAGCAAAGGTATTGCTGGAAAGCATTTCGTCTGTGCTTAGAGGATTATCCTTGGTGATGGTGTGGAGCAAGAAATCCCCGTTATATTCCCCCGCAACAAATGGTACTTGCGTTAGTTTTGCTTTATAAGCGAACTTCTTTACATTTGACGAGACATAGTCGGCTAAATCTCCAAAGGAAATGGCACCGTCTTTTTGTCTTGCTTTGCCTTTTAAGCCATTAAGTAAATAGTGTGTGTAAACCCCATGGCCAAGATTGCTGTATTCATAACTTTTGCCCCCAAACTTGGTCGAGAATAAAATTTTAGTACCTTCGGCTTCGCTAAATTGCGTAAAGCTGCGACTACCGCCGACGCTTTTACCCACGATATCCGGGTCATTACGGCAGGCATCGACGAGTAGGATTTGTCGCTTTGCGCCCGTGTCACGCATTTGATCGATGACGGCATCTAACGCCAAGCCCGTGTATTGAATATTTGCCGGACTACTTTCATAGGTGGCTAAGTAATTAGTTTGTTCATGCGCAAAGCCGTGACCAGAGAAATAAAATAAAAAAGTACCTTTTTCGGGCTCAAGATATTGCCCCAAGTCCTGCATCACATTGATGACAGCAGATGATGTGGCATTATGATTGGTTAAAACCTCAACTTTATACCCCATGGCTTCCAATTGCTTGCCCATGGCATTGGCATCGTTATCGGCATAATTCAGCGAGCTCAAACCACCGCGTTCTGGATAGTCGGATAGGCCAACCACAACGGCAATTTTTTCTTCTTGCGCAAAGCTGTATTTTTCAGTGGGTGTATAACGGGTTAAGCCTTTTTCTTGCTCTATCGCGAAGGCGAGTGAAGCGAAACAAAAAAGTTGAAAGAATATTGCGATACTTAAGGCAAATTTGTGTTTATTTTTGCTGTTCATATTTATTCAACTATTTACTTTTGGATTGGGCTTATTCTAACCGAATGTGGCTTGTTTTTAAATTGTTGTAAGTTCCATTCGTTGTATTTTGTTAGAGGGACAACGGTGATGATCTTAACAGAAAAATTTAAAAGCTTAATTAACCATTAGTAACCAACTCGTACCCTAGGTTATACATGGGGACGTCCAATTAAGGAGTGGACAAAACGGTGATAAATTGCATCTAATATATATTTGTTACGCCTGTTTTATTGTTGTGTCATCAATGCCTTAATCGAGTTGGTTAACCCACAAATCGCTTGGGTGTTATCTATAGATTTAGTAAATTTAGAATATTCAGTAGCAAACTTGTTGGGTAGTTCTGTTGCTAACTTTGCCAGCAGTGTCTGAGAGAGTGAATGAAACTTTGAAACATCAATTCCTTTGCTCTGCAATTGGCAAGGGATTGCAGTTAATGTCGATAGTTTTCCTAGCTCAAATAATAGATTGTATTGCACTTTTGTATGTTGATTAATTTCATCTGGCTTAATGATATTGAAGTTTGTTATGGGGTATCCCCACTTGGTAAATTCATCATTATTTATTTTGTGCGCGCCTACAAGAAATCCAGTTTGTATAATCTTGACATATTCGGCCTGGGTTTCTGGTGATACTAATGAGCGGGACTCAGAAAAATCAACAGAAGGGGCGGGGGCTCTAGCTGATTGCCCAGAAATATCAACGCCATATTGTTTGTAAAAGTCACTTAAATCATCGCTCATATTATTTGTTATGTGTTGCTGGGTAGGCACCAAGATAACTGCAATCGCAATTACAGCGGCTGTCGCCAAACCACTGCCAAAAACACTGAAATCCCAACCCTTTTTAGAGCTTTGTTGCGGCGAGGATGATTTTTTATTTAATCGCTGGGTAATCGGAATAATTTCTGCTGTTTGTTGATTGTTGGTTTCCAGGCTATGAATAGAGTCTACTAAACCAATCCAGCGAGCGTATAAAGCAGGATCGATTGTAATTTGTTTTAGGACATGCTCGCGTTTTTCATTTTCCAATGTATTGTCAAAAAATGCAGCAAGTGTTTCGTCGTCTATTTCCGTTGTATGTTTTTTTGCACTTTCGGAACTCAATTGTAATGCGAGTTGTGCTTTCGCTAAGTCTTTTGCTTGGTAAATATCATTATTTGACATAATATCTGCTCCTTTGATTAAGCCGATTCAAAGCTAATGTCATCAATATTGAAACCAGCATGATCCATTGCAGATTCAATTTTATTAAAAGCGCGTTTTAGAATTCTACCAGGTAGATGGGCTTGCATGCCTAGTGATTTGGCAACTGCCGATTTTTTTAAGCCATCTTGATAGACCATTTTAAGAATGAGTGTTTCTTCAGTACTCAATTCAATTTTCTGACTAAACGTATTGAATTTTTTCGTTAGTGATTCGTATATTTCGCTGCTAGAGTCTAATGCACTTTCCAAACTATCGGAGCCATTCAATAAACAATTTAGTAAAAGCAATAATTCAGTGCCATGTGCGTCATCAATTAACGCATCAGGGCTACTGTGATCTGTAAGTAAATTATCTAAATTAGGGGATTCATCATTATTTTGTTCGAGGCTATGGGTCGAGACTTCTTTGGTACCACTGCCACACCAAGGAATCCGTGCTTTGATGGTGCGGATAACATCTTTTATATAATGAGAGTCGCGTAAATCATTGAAGCGGTCAATGACTGTTTGCGCGATTTGACGCTCCATACAGATTAGTTTCCATATGGTTACCCAAAATTCTCCCTGGCGTTTTAACCATTCGGGTGGGCGAGGGCGGCCAAAACGTTTCCGGGAAAATTCTTCGATGTAGTTGGAAGTTAGTGTATGAAGGTAGGTCTCAGGCTTAGCATTGCCTTTGAACCCTGTAAGTGCTTGCCAATTATTTTTAGACAGGCATTCTATGACATAGCTGCTGGCTTCTTCTGCAAGGCCGCCTTCACCGAAACGACGTAATGCAAGTTTATCCAGTTTTTCCATCCAATCAGGGCTGAAAATAATGGCCTGCCAATCTATGTTATTTTCATTTGTCATCATTGGTAACTCGGTGCTGTTATTACTTCTAGGTTACTTCGGGCTTTTTGCAATCCAGGGTTATGAATCAATTTTTCAAATTTTTTCATTAATGGATCCCCGGGTTTAAACGACTTTCCAATTAAGTTTTCGTATTCCGTAGTGATTTTATCGAACGCATAGGCTTGTACAGTGTCTCTGCCAAAGGGAGCTCTTACTCTTGTTAGATTCTTAAATAGAATGGGTTGAGAGCCTGCAAACTTTTTAACTTCACTCTTAAAGTAAGGGTATATAACGCTGATCTCCCCATTTGGGTCAACATCAATTAACAATAAGAATGCTGGTGCAGAACTGCGTAACGAGAAACCTATTATTTGACCTTCGATAACAGTACCACCACTTCCCTGGTTATGTAGTTCTAGTTCAAGTAGGAAGTCGTCAAAGGACTTGTTTGTAAGGTTTTGTTTTAACCAAGCATGGCGTGTCAATATCGCCATCATTTCAGGTCTATCAATATCAATTAGAGTATTAATCAAGTCGCCAGTGGCGCTTAAAAATGCAATTTTTTTGTCAATTTTTGTAATAAAAATATCTTCGTTTTCTTTGACGATATCAATGTTTTTTAAAGCATCTATTTCACGTTTAAAAAAGTCTAACCCTTTATCTAGTTTTACCAAAAGATGAGTGGCATTTATTTGGGGTATGCTCGCAATGGGTGAACTTATAGTATTTAAGCTAGGTTTGCTCTCTGGTTTTGGACTAGCTAGCGATTGTAAGGTCGACGTTGTTTGCTGAGTAGGTTTATTAATAGATGCTTGAATTAAAGGTTTTTTATCATTCTTTCTAAGTTCTTTCTTAAAAATGGCGCGGTTAGATAGATTGTGTTTGTCTTCAGCCAAGGAGGGTAGTCCTTGAGGGGTATGATTAAAGCCTCTGGTTCGCATAGTATCGCGTATGGTTTTTTTTAGTTCCGCATAAGAAATATTTCCGTCATTGTTAACGTCAGAATGCAGTTCTTTATTCAATACTCTTAAAAGAGAGTCTGTAAATGCACCATGAGGTTTGTTATCGATGGTTGGAAAGCGGTCTAACATATTCTCAGGGATATCTTGGGCCGGTTCATGCTCTCCAGAAGCAGAGAGATAATACACATTGCTATATGGATAGCTATTAGAGGTGGTAATCTCAGCTTTTTTCCAATCGGATGTTTTCATCTCTGAGACATCATCACCAAACCCTCTATTAGGGAGGAGATCTGATGCTCTCAAAAAACGGGTAGGTAATTTCTCTTTTGCAAAACTTCCACGAACAGTGTTACCGGAGTAGCAAGCATCGATTGCCACAAACACGTTCCGATTATTGTCGTCAAACTTCTTGAGCAATGGGCGAAGGTCCTTTCGACCAATTACAAGTTTATTTACTAACTCTGAGATGTTTTTCAAATCTTTTACATCGACAGGAATGAAAGCACCGGTTGTTGTTGGTAAAGGTGTTGACAAGTCTTTATCGCTTGCACTTGTGCCATGGCCACTTAAATAAATAAAAACTAAGTCGCCTGGTTTGCTGATTGTATATAAGTTTTTAATGCTTTTAATAATGTTATCTTTGGTGGCGCGCTTGTTGAGTAATATTTCAATGTTTTTTTCCTTAAAGTCCCAGTGTTTTGTTAGTGCACTTTTTACAGCATTGACGTCATTCAATGGGCCAGATAAAGGTTTAACATGGTATTCACTAATGCCGACCAATAATGCAAGTTTATTGTTTGCGGCATATAAGGGTAAAGAAAGCATTAAAAATAAAACTGTTATTACATATCTCATTGTTGTTATCTCAATGGTAAAGGCGGAAGCCTTTCCAGTCTAAATTGCTAGGATTAGTTTTTCTTAAATGCCCAAGGAATGACTCTATTGAAAAATCGGGTGCCTTGGCATTTTGGTCACTACAAATGTCTGGAATAGAGACTAAATCTGACGCATGTTTTTCTAAATCAAAAGTAGGCGAATATGCTATTAGATAAAAGTTTTCTTCTCCGCTACTGCTATCAACTGCAAATACAGATGGTTTATTTTCGGTTGATGTGGGAATAAATATGGAGTTGTTTGATACTTCACTTCTCATATTCGGGCAAGTATTAGGTGACAGCTTATATAGGGTATTACTTGTATCTTTTAGAATCACAATATAATTAACATTTTCTGTTAATGTCACTTTAATACCAAAACAGCTAGTGGATGAAATGTGTGAATCTGTTTCTAAAACTTGTTCTCCCAGTAGCCATGGGTTATTCGTTCTGCATAGTGTTTCGCTGCTTGGGCTGATAAAGGTAAGTTCTTTTATCAGAGCTTTAGGTACTAGATCTTCCTTAACTTTTTCAGATTGGGTAGCTGTAGTGTCGGTGGTGAGGTTTTCAGCCTCTAAAAGAGCGTTTATCTCAGACAGATCGGGTTCGATAATAATTTCTTCGCTATCAGCTTCCATGACACTCGAAAGATATATAGAGCCCGGAGTGCTGAGCACAATAAAAACTACACTCAGTAGCACATACAAAATAAGATGAGATTTATTGTTAACGTCAGACATTGGGCTCTCTATTTTAATTTAGTCTACCTGAAGCTCTATGCGGCGATTGAACTTAAAGCTGTTTTCGTCATTGCCTTCATAGAGTGGATTTCCTTCACCTTTTCCTAATACAAGCAATTTGCCTTGGAGTACAGGGTTACGAGAGATTAATTCTTTCTCGATATATTTTGCTCGTTTAACAGAAAGATCCATATTATATCCTTCAGCACCCCTTTGGTCGGAGTGGCCGACAATGGTGACTTGCTTGGATGATATTGCTCGGTCAGCTAGCGCCTCGGCTAAAACATCTAATGCTTGATATGAACTCTCGACAATCTCTGTGCTATTGGATTTGAAGTTGATATTAACATTGATGTTAGGTTTCGCATTGGAGTTGAAAATTTTGATTGATTTATTGGTTAATGCACGGGTTACTTGGGCAATGGTCAATGGTTGTTCGATTCGTTTTTCATCTAACGACATAGCGAGCATGGTCATCCATTTTGGCGGATTGCTGTGCATTTTTCGAGCTTCATGAACCATGGTAAGCGGACGGTTGACTTCCCCCAGGTTGGCTTGAATTTGAGCATATCGCCCCATAGCTAGTGCACGTTCGTTGGTAGTCTTCGCATATTGACGTGAATCTTCGAACGCAGAGAGTGCATCATTGTAATTATGGAGTTCTGTATAAGCTTGTCCAAGTAAATACCAGGCATTAAAAGTATTACATTCCTGAGTAGATTTGCTTAGCGCCTGGGTTGCGGCATTCCAGTCTTGTGCTTTGCCGGCTTCCAGTCCTTTTTCATACTCTTTTTTAGCAACTGAGCAGTCGGTGGCATTAGCGTTAAATGAAATAGTAGTGCAAAAAGCGATCAAGTAGGCTGTTTTTTTCATAAATCCTCCATCTTTATATAAATGATAATAACTTTTTAATGTGTGTGGCAATTATTGTTATTAATATGAGAGGGACAATAGTCAATAATGAACGAAAATTTTATGAGTTTTTATCAGTTGGTGATTTGCAGAAGCGGTGTTTAACTGAAATAGATAAAGGGTACTAACTATGCCCTTTAAATTTATTCCGGCATGAACAAAGCCGCTGCGACTCTTCTTTCATCTGATACTAAAAAATTATAAGTTCGACAGGCAGAATCGGTGGCCATAACTTCAAGGCCAATGCCGTGCTGCTGTAATGTAGCCATAATTTTAGGGTCTGGAAAATGAATAGTTTTACCCGTGCCCAAAATTAGTATTTCAATATCTAAATCCAAGATTCGTTTAAAATCTTCCATTTTTAGGTTTTCAGGATCTGTCGCACCCCAATCAGAAATTAAAACCTCTGTTGAAACAATAAAGGGCTTTTCTAGACTAACAGTATGGTGGATGGGCTCATGCGTTGGAGATGACTCCATGTTTTCCCGGATTTGCTCTTCGGACAAAGGTGTATAAATATTGATTTGTTTTGGTTCATAAGACCTTATTGTATAAGCACTTATGTTAAAATCCGGGTTTATTTGCATTGATACAAAATTCCTTAATTAGCTTGCAAAAACGCATTGTAAATCATTATGCGGATATTGCGAATTTCAGCTCTGCTTTATGCGAATATGAATAGAATGAAAAAAACGAGTAATTACGGGAATTTGGCATTGACAGCGTGGGTGGTCATAAGTAAGGTTGCGGCCATTGAATAGCCATTAATATGAGTGGATAAAGAGACTCAGTGTGTACAATTAATGATCAAATCATTATTGATCTATCGGAATAAGACGTGTTTTCAGATTTCCAGCGTATAAAACGCTTACCCCCCTATGTTTTTAATATTGTCAATGATTTGAAGGCACAAGCTCGATCGCGTGGCGAAGATATTATTGATTTTGGCATGGGAAATCCCGATCAGCCAGCGCCACAACATATTGTTGATAAAATGGTTGAGGCAGCTCAACGCAAAGATACTCATCGTTATTCTGTTTCTCGTGGTATTCCGCGTTTACGAAAATCTATATGTCACTGGTATAAAGACCGCTTTGATGTGGATCTTGATCCAGACAAAGAGGCGATCGTAACAATTGGCTCAAAAGAAGGCTTGGCCCATCTAGCGTTAGCAACGTTGGGTACGGGCGATACTGTTTTAGTCCCTAATCCTGCTTATCCAATACACCCTTATGGTTTTGTCATTGCAGGTGCGGATATTCGGCACGTGCCTTTAGTCCCAGGGGCGGACTTTTTTGAGGAATTGGAAAAGTCTATTAAGGATACCTGGCCAAGACCGAAAATGTTGGTATTAAATTTCCCAGGCAATCCTACCAGCCAATGTGTGGATTTAGATTTCTTCGAAAAAGTCGTTGAAGTCGCTAAAGAACATGAAATCTGGGTAGTGCATGATATCGCTTATGCAGAAATTGTTTTTGATGGGTATAAAGCACCATCGATATTACAAGTGCCTGGCGCGAAAGATGTTGCCGTGGAATTTTATACATTATCTAAGAGTTATAACATGCCTGGTTGGCGTGTTGGCTTTATGTGTGGCAATGAAACTTTAGTGGATGCCTTAGCAAGAA
>Ga0316207_10003513_pt1 | contig 14459 bp, 16 predicted proteins | sample 6weekpyrite_MG_FD_204943 | JGI IMG/M metagenome (GOLD analysis project Ga0316207, IMG submission 204943) | Microbial mat bacterial communities from mineral coupon in-situ incubated in ocean water Damariscotta River, Maine, United States -... | ecosystem: Environmental > Aquatic > Marine >... | reverse complement strand
TATCAATAGTCGTTTCATGCTATGCCTTTATGTTAAGATTTTTTTGTTTTGTGTTTTGCGAAAATAAAGTAATCCTGGTACGACAAACCCCATTAGCCACAATGTGGCAGGTTCTGATACGGCATTAAATGCGCCTACGTCACCATCCATTACGGGTAATGCAATCATTTTTAGGACATTTTTATGGAAGTAAAATTGCTCTCCTTGCCCCATGTTAAATGCCAGCGCAACATCGGCATCAGAAGGCGGTAAACCCGCAACATCGATGTAGTGATCCACACCAGTCCAGTACATATAATTATTGTCACCACCAGAGAAAATGTCTGGGGCATTTGCAAAAAGGTCATAGTTACTGTTATGTATAAAATCGATACTTTTGTTTTGTACGCCGCCAAGGGTATTGTAAAACAAATGACTAATTTCGGAGTTTTGGCAGTTATAACCCATTGACAAAGGGGCACCATCCGGGAACGTGCTTACGATAGAACAAGTGGGGTCTACTAGATTCAGTGTTGGCAATCGCCAATTGTCCCAGGTGGTATCGCGAAGTGCATCATAATACGTAAAGTTATCTGCAAAACTAACAGCGTCATTCCAGAAATGCGCGACATCGCCACCATTTGTTTTTGATGGGTTTAAATCTGCGAGTAATGTGATATCCAGAACGTCTTCATATAGCAAACCACCACCACGATCGATTAGGGTGGCTGAGGCGTTGTTGAAAGAAAATATAATAAAAAATAGGAGCGAACAAAGTTTAAAACAGGGCTTCATAATAATATCCTTATCACGTGTCGAAGTTTTTACTTCTCCCCATATCATTGTATTTTTTAGCTTAAAATTAATAATTTTCTTTCACAATTCTGGAATACTGTTTTCACATCATCTATCAATTATAAATTAGCAATATTCTTTATTCCGCACATAAAAACATTCCTTAATTACAATTTATCGATGGAGTTGGTAATTTATTCATTAAATCATCAAGGTTATTTTGAATCAAAATAAAAACGTTTTGTGTAGAATTATCTGGATGTGCGCTTTTTTTTCCGAGAATTGAATAATAACGTATTGTTAAAGTGCTCATCTTATTTTCGTCTATCTTTACCCAAAATCGAATTAATTGATGAATAACTCGCTCAGGATTAACGGTTGTATCAACATACGAATCCCATTCACTATTCTTATTTATACACTTTTTCCAGCTTTGCTCTTTAAAATATTTATTGTAATAATTTACTACATCATGCGATGGATATTCGTTATTTAACCTAAAAAATAATTGTTGGTTATTTTTGGTTCCAACTATCCTTTTGTCAATATCATATGAATCTTTATGCACAGGCAATATATCGACCATATCTGTTCCATTTACACATCCAGTACATTCAATTAAAAATAATCCAAAAATAATCCTGAATAGCATCATTGGTGCTTTATTCACTCTTTAAAATATTCAGTAACTTTCTTACCATTCACACTAGATATGCCAACAACTAAACCTCCAACCGGATGTGCACCAGAATCATGGAATAATAAAAATTTATTTTTACCTATCTTCACCTCAACCAAATCAACGTTCTCTGATTTCGATTGAACATTGATAAGACGGTAGCTTTTTCCAACGGTGGAAAAATGCTTTCTTATCCAATTAAGCTCAAGTGATGGCTCTCCACCAATCTCACTGCATCTTTGCCGAGAGAAATCTACACAAGATTCTGAATTAACTCCCCATCCTCTTGAACGACACTCATTAAGCACAAAAGTTAACTCTGGGACACCACCACACTCACCAGAAAATTGTTCGTACTCATCCAAAGTTGGCTGGCGTGTTCCTACTAACAACTGAATAAAATCAGATACCGCAGAATCTAATTTTTCCTGAGATACTGCACAAACACTTACAGCGAGGGCAGATAAGCATAAAACGATTCTTGCTAGTTTCGACATCTCTGCTGCCTCACCATTTAAGGCCCTTGATCATTCAGTAGGGCATCAAACAGGCTAGTTGCGTCGTTATCATATGCGGGCTGTTACCAACAAAATTGAAATCACTAAATTCTGCAATTGCTCCAGTCGGTTCATTCTCAACATACCTTTCAACTACTGTGACAATTAAATCTATTGCTCTTTATTTCGCATTTTTTTATATAAAAAATTAAAATGAACAATAATACCGATTGTAAAAACAAATACTCCTACATATATAAATAATTTTCCTATTAAAAGGAAATTGATCGATAGCAAAATAATTCCAAACAGAGAAAAAATAAATCCTATTGTTGAAATTTTTAAACCTACTAGAAAGATTGGTGGTAGATTTTGATATAATATTTTCATATTAGTAAACTATATACTTCGAATTGTTAATTAAAACAAATCGTAGTGTTATGGCAGCTTATGATGCCCGCAGCCGCTCCGCCACCAATACCGATCGTGCCACCGCCAACCGCTGCAGAACTTCCTTCGGTTGTTACTTTACCTTCTCAATTTTTTGAACATTTCTTCGTTAATCTAATATGAATTGCGGTAATAGACTTTTAGCCTGTTGGATACTATCATCACAAGCGGCTTTACTATCTATCACCAGTACCAAAAGCTCCCTAATTTTTGATTTCTCTAATTCGCTAATCATATATAGTTTTGCTAGTTCTAATGCAGCATCATGATCGCCAATTTCGATAGCTTTTTCAAAGTAGGTTTTTGCATTTAAAATATCACCCATGCAACGGTAAGTAATTGCCAAATTACAGTATGATACGTAACTTCCTGCCTCTAGCGCTTTCTTATCCCACTTTATTGATTTATCAAAATCCCTTTTTACACCTTCACCATCAAAATACATTACAGCTATTCGACTCATTGCATCAGCATTGTTTGCATCAGCTAATTTTTTAAACAAAATGAATGCTCTTTGGAAATTACCTTTTTCATAAGCGCTATTTGCCTCTAAAAATATTTCCTCATTATCCACTCATTGAACTCCTAATGTGACGGAGTACGAATTTCAATTTCTCATGCTCGCCGACCAAATCAAATAAAACTTTTTCTACAAGATATTCAAGTAAACCATTAAACATAATCTCGCGAACAAAATCCCAAAGATGAAACTAAAAATTCACAGCGCTTTCTTCCACCAGGTATGGAGCACCAACTCAAACAACAAATTTCCTTCTGTCTGAGCTATCTTTTTGCGAATACATCAGTTCTCTAGTTGCAATATATTTTTCCGTGCAAGAATCTATTATTCACAACTCATGTATTTAAAATGCATTTCTTAGAGGTTGACGATTTGTCTTCTTCGTTTCCACTTCATTATCATCACTAAACATGGTGTAAATGATAGAGCCCCCGCAACGTTCACTCGGGTGATAAATTCACCGACTGGCAAAGGACCATCTGCAAGAGCAAAGCCACCAACTACAGGCAGGCAACGTATCAGCTAACCCGATATCATCAAAAAAAAACCTAAAGAATAAGTTTCTGCATAAAGATACATGTTTAAACCACCCCGTAGGTTCAATAGAATCAAACTGGATATATCGATCTGTTGCGAGATCATAGTCACGTGTGAGATTATAGTACATTCCCGTTTCCTGATCGAAATACTGCCCAGGGAAAAGTAAACAAAATGTAAATAAAATACTGTTATTGCCTAGAGTTTCTTTTAATACCGCAATGCCATTACCATCGCCAAATAACTCCCACACGAATCATTAATACCCACATAGTCAAATAATTTGTGTAAATAGTATTGCAATAGTAACTGTCTACTATGCACATGACCTATATATGATTTTTTAATTCTAGAAGTTCAGGTAAGACCTTAAAAATAACTACAAGTTAAAAATAAATAAATTATACGATTTGTGATAATTTTTCTACAAGGCCTTTTTTATCGACTACTAATTTTTCAATATCATCTTCTTGCACAAAAAACATAGACTCATCATCGTGTGGCTTAATTTCATTAAAAAGATAAAGAAAACTACTGCCATCTTCCGCAACTTTTTTTTCCTGGTATACTAAAGTTTGAATTACAGGAATATCCATGTCCTTATCTGAAAATAATATTATAAAATAAACATTATTTTTTTCTAATTTTCGTGCAATCACTAATAAATCCACCAATTGGAATTGAAGTTTTTAGTCAATTTTTAAAATAATCTGCGCCACAACCAAAAATTATTCTACCGAAAGTAAATGCAGTACCTATTGCCGTCGTTAACAAATAAATCCAAATTTATTAAATCATTGCGAAAGAAACTGCCTAGCTTCCCCCATTTCGACCTCGCTTTCAATTTCGCCTTCAAATAAAAGTACTTGCTTGTACCATTTTGTAGCCTTTTTCACAGAAAGTGGAATGTCGATACCCTTCGAGTATATTCGAGCCAAATACAAGCAAGGCAAATATGCACCTTGAGATGCAGCATGCTCATACAGTTTTATTGCCTTTAGCGTGTCTTTATCTACACCATTGCCATTTTCATACATTGTTCCCAGAATAACGGTTGCGGTGAACGCACCTCTTTCGTGCGCCTTTTCTAACCAATATTTCGCTTTGGAAAAATCCTGCGGAAATGCTTTTCCATCGTATCCAATACCATTCAGATAACTGTCACCAAGTTCGATTTGATATGATGTAAGCCCTTTTTCAGCTTTTGATATTAGGTCCGAAATTTTTTCAGAGTACATTGTTACTACAATCACCTTTAGGAATATTTGAATAATATTATATTTGAGTACACTTCCTGCTCTACATCATTTAATTCGACATGATGTTGTTCTCACTTACTATTTTCTAAGCAAAGGAATAAAAAATAATACAAGTAACGCGACTGCAATTATAATGAGCGGAAACGCAATCATTAAAATTGCCTCTGTTTTAAATTGATTTTTCATGTCGATACGTTATCACTTGGCTGCTGTTAACACCACTCCAAACCCGCGACTTGTTATCCGGCCCAAATTATCTCCACTAAAAACTATGCACTGAATTTTTGTATTTTTATATTATAGAGGAAGCCCTTCGGAGCAGACGAGGGACGAGATTTCAAATCAGCGTTACGATGCCACAACTAGATCACTAAGACGGTGAGGGCAGCTCAGATCCTTCTACCCTATCAATTGGGGTGGCTTGATTTGTATCGATCTATATCCCGAAATTTTTCATACCGGTTTATATGTAAAAATATACTGGACAGATTCTATCTCGAAAATGACTACTCAAAATCATATACTCAAAACCAATTGAGGATCGAATCCACCTGGAATTGACTCTAATGGATATCCTTTCTGGTTTGAGACAATTTGCGTGTTATTAATTTCGTAATTTACATTTGCATGAGTATGGCCGTGTATCCATAGTTCGATTTTGTACTTTTCAATCATCCAATTGAGATTTGACATAAATGCCGTAGACATCGCGTTAAGACTGAATACTGGGTGTTGGGATAGATAACTTGGTGCATGATGTGTTATAACAACAGTCTTTCCACAAAAATTATCTTCCAAGCGTTGAATTAACCATTTTATAGTATTCCGGTGAATATCTAGCGCATGCTGTGTTGTAAATCGTCCATCCTGTTTTTTTATATATTTATGATCATTTAGTATTTTTTCTACAATACTCATTGCATTAGATTGAAGCAACGAATTCAATGAATAATCTGTCCACAATGTTGCCCCCAGAAATCTAACCTTGTCATAAATCCACTCATCGCATTCAAGAAATCTAACGTTACTGGATTTGGCAATATTTCGCATTGATTTGATATTTTCATCAATATCAAATCCGTAATGTTCATGATTACCAGCAACAAAAATTGTTGGCAGATTCAAACGGCTTGATTCATCGCAAGCCCATTTGACCGCGGCCGGGCCATTATGAATATCACCAGCTAATACAATTAGATCTGCATCTACCTCAGGTATCTGCCAAAGATTGTTGCTGCCTAATCTTTGGGTTTCTATATGTAAATCACTAAGAAGTTGTATTTTCATTTAAAACCTTTGATACAGAAGATCACTTCAAGCCATACATTGTATTTTCCGGAATATTAGCCATATATTCAATAACCGCCAAATTCTTTTTCCCCTTCATTACATTCTGTTCCGATTTGGTTGATCTTATATTCACTGATAGCATAATTTAAGCATATAGTGTATTGACTCAATGTTGAACGACTAAATGTAATAGTTTGTGATCTTATTTTCTTAGTCTCTGTTAACGCATTGCATAATACATCTGGAGTTGGAAATATTGGATCGCCATACGGGTGAGTTTCTAAATATATTTCAATGGACTTATTTGTCGGAATTTTTTCAGAAAAATACTTATATTCTGGACTTTGTTCGGGTGGGTTACTGGAATATAGTTGGATTCGAAAATCTACTGTAATTTCTGTACGAAATGTATTAGATAAATACGCATAATTGTCAGCATCAGTAATGCAAAAGCCACACCCAGCCAGATTGAAAATAATATATAAACTTATAACGATTTTTCTCATTGCTTGATATTTAAGAGAAGAAGATTTTTCGAGTACCTAATCTGAGGGTGAGGTGGTTCAAATACTGTAACTTTCCACTTCTTCAATTAAACCTTCCTCACATTGCCCCCTATTTCAATGATTTTATATGGTCCCTTTGTTCCAGCAAAAGAAACATTTGCACATATCGTGTATTGACTTAAAGTTTTATCGCTAAATGTAACATCAGATGAAGAACACTTAGTTTCATAAAAGAATTTATTATTTCAAACTTATCTCAAGTCAACGGCAGAGCAAATTTACATTTTATACCTAAAGTAAATGAAACTAAATGTTTTATGTTACTTTTTTGGCAATAAGTACCATTCGCTGTCTTCTCCCAATATTTGGTCGCTTGTTTCTGGTTCGTCGTTTCAGCATGCTGACTCTTTACCGGTGTAACAAGAATTCCTGTAAAGCCGGGTACGTTTTGTATTCCGATGCACTGTTATTATCGGTCATTTCGATCCAGGACACGTCGGATCTCCCGAGCTCCCAAGTTACCCCTATAAATACATGCCCTGTTCTTAGGCCCCAGTGGTGTCGCAAACACTTGCCATTACGTGTTCGAGACTGCAGCTTTCCAGCACATACAAACTGTCAGCTTTCTCATTAATGATGGTTATCTTAATAGACCACAACTATACAATATTTCGGAAATTATCAGGACAGCCACAACTTTTTACTATTAAATTAACATTGGTACGCCATTAAAACTATCCAGCCCAATTGGAGAATTGGGTAAAAATTCAGGACACGTATATTAGATTAATTTGTAAGAAAATTTTAGATTGGTACAAAATCAATTCGTATTTATGTGGGGCAGTGTTTAATTTGGCGCGTGTTATATTACGAAAATTATTTTTGGAATAAATTGATATTCTGCTGGTGTACTGTTATGCGATGAAAGATTGTTCCATCATAAAACCCTTTGTTAACATAATTTAAAAAGTTACTCACACTTTCCCCGTGTGCATTAATTTTATCGAGGGCGAGAAATATATCACCTTTATCAGTTTTAAAGTTGTTTGTTCCTCTGTAGAATTTGCGCAACCGATAGCAATTAATGCAATGATTGAATAAGAAATTAGCTTTTTCATTGTTGTACCTTTTGTACTGAGTCATAACACTCTACATCAACAGGTCACGGTAGGAATGCCGATCAGTCAAACGGATAGACGATATACAAAACGTTAGAAGACAACGAGTCACTTATATTCTTTCCCGAGGGCAGTCGTGGTAAGCCAGAAGAAATGAGTGAGCTTAAGGGTGGGATTGCAAATTGTCTCAGCGCTACCCGGGTCTTCCAGTCATCCCCATTTTCATGCATGATCTTGGTGAAGCATTGCTGGTTCCTTTTTTTTGTGACGTCTTTGTGGGAGATGCATTATATTGGAATGGTGATCGACAACTGTTTCTGGAAAACCTGAAATTAAAGTTTGAGGAATTGGCAGCACAAAAAATTCACCAGTAACTCATACATTAGAATTTTTCGGCACAGATTACTTAGATCAATAAACCGAACCATACCTTTATTATTCAAATTGACAAATTGAGTCGAGTTTGCAGAATGCGGCCGACTAATAGGTGCCACTATCATACAAAAAGAATAATTGCGTTTATCAGATGCCAAAAAATCCTAGAAGGGTGTGAACCTTTTCAAGAATTCATTTGGTTAAAGATTACAAAAAAGAAAACTTAATACTGCACGGTAATAGTCACAGTATCAGTATAATTACCTGACGATGCGGCTTGATCTTGAATCAATATCGCATCGATTTTTAATTCTCTATTGTTGCCATTTCCAACGCCAGTCACCGGACCAGCAAAGAAAGTATTCGTGATTCCTATATCGCCCCAATCAGCACCGGCATAAGTCAATCGATAGGCGAGTTTACTACCTGAACCGTTTGACATAAAGCGATTTACACCATCGGTATGTAGACCTGCATTAATGGCCACAGCGTAGGTGATACCCTGATTACATTTTACGCCTACTTTGCCCTCAGACGTTACTCTGCCACCAGAATACTCGCCAAAGCTAATGCTTTCGACATTTATATTACAGGCCCCTTGAATGGTTGCTTTCATTTCCAATACTGCAGATGTCGAAGCTTGAGTTGTTGTTACACCAAAAAACAACATTCCCACAGTTAGTATTGAAGATCCTAACAATTGTGTTTTCATAATTTACTCCTTAAAATTTAATACAAACCTACCGGTTTTTCGCTTCCCACGCTCCGAACAGATTTGATAATTCAAATACTTTTTACAATGTCTAATATTACTAAATCATGATCATTTTTAGTGATAGATATTTAAAAGCAGTTCTTCAATAATAGATTACCCAAATTTATTTGTATATAAAATAGGCCGGCAAAAAGATCATTTTATGCAAAATAAATCTGATAAAAATTATATATTTTGTCATAGTTGCTTGGTGCTGAATTGAGGGTTAATTTTTTCTGAGTTGTAGATGAATTACATAATATGTTGTTCCGAGTGGATAGGAAGCATAAAACTGATGTTGCTGTACTATTCAAGACACACGTTTATACTGTTTTACTCATTTCTTTATAAGTTATCGGCGATCAATGAAATACCAGGACATATAATTAAAATAATTCTATAAGAATATAACAACATTAATAAACTCTTTCTGCCTTGATTCTGATTCCATAAAGTTATTTGAGCATCAAATATCTATTGGATACCTCAAACCTGGTCATCCAGCTTCGCTTGGCGGACTGGTGCGTATATTTATGATAAATTAGAAATATCAATACTAATTTTTAAGCACAAATCATTTCCTGATTCCGTACAACGAGATACCATGTTATGTTTTTGCGACTTATCAATTGGTATTATTATAGTAATTGATGGATTACGATAAATTTTTAAAAAATGATCTTCAGACCAAGCCGGGCCAACATATTTTTTATAAAAATATCCCTTGGAATCAGTTACAACTGAAAACAGAATCCCTTGGCTTTCATCATAGCGAGTGTAATACAGGTCAATATGAACGCCTGATAATCCTAAATTACCATTTATAGTATTTGTTTGATTTGCAGAAGTGTTATCGAAATTCTCATAAACATTCCCTTTAACAATTCAAAGAGTATCGCAACCATATTGAAATAGCATAATAAGTAAAAATACTAAAAATTTAAGTTCTCTCATTAGGGGAACATTTCATAAGTCGTTTCTTCTTAAATATTTTTCCTGCAACACAAACTGTTTACTGATCGCTGTTAAATGATACGTTCTTAGAATAGTAGAAATATTCAATAACCCCCATATTCTTTTCGTCCTTCCTCACATTCAATCCCTATTTGATGGATTACATATTCACTGACCGCATAATTTATACAAACAGTATATTAACTCAATGTTGAATTACTAAACGAAACATTTTGTGATTTTATTTTGTTGGTCACAGTCATTTTTTCAATTATTCGCGACACAATCACCTTTCGCGCTCGATCACGAAAATCCAATTTTAGCTTGGATTTTCTCTAGAGTTGGTGAAGTCGGGCTAATCCACATAAGTAGTCCTGAGCCTGGCGACAGGTATTGCGTGTGCGTGACTGGGAATTATGCCCGTATCTATTCGCGAGCTGAAGATAGGATTAGCAAAAATCTATAAGTGATTTGCCATCATTAATCCCTTTTTTGGCGTGCTTGTCTTTTCCTAATCATCATCTTTTTTGGATTTCGTAGTGCTCCTTATTTTACATAATTATTTTTGTTATTCATGGAATTAAATGTGACAAAGTAGAACTATCTATTTTGTTTATCCTGCTGTGCTTTAGCGTTATCAATAAGCTCTTTTGTCGCTTCATAAGATTTAGAACAGAATTCAACAAATTCTGAAAGCAAATCTTTTTGTGGCCACACCCCAGTGCTAGAATCAATTGACCCAATTTTACGCTGATATCTTGCGAGAGTTTCAAGATAATCACGCCTGTCCTCTGTTGCGATAATGATAGGCGGCAAACCCGAATTGAGTAGTGGGATATTTGCCACCAAACGCGCTATTCGCCCGTTACCGTCCCAAAAAGGATGAATATGAACAATTCCCATATGGAGCTTTGCATATACTTTAGGTGCTTTTTCTAATTGCAAACTTACACTTTTCATTTCGTTGATATAACCAATAACCTCTTGCATTAATTTCGGCACATGTTGTGGGAGCGCATACTCGATAAAAACTTGCTTACCATTATTATCCAATGCATATGTGCCATTGGGCTCAACCTTCCAAGCACCATAGGGTTTATAAATGTCAGATACAACTTCCTGCTGAATGGCTTTGTGGAGATTGAGTAAATCAGTCTCTGTTAAATCACGGCCAACAAATGAATAGATCAGCTCAATTGCCTTAGCATGACCAATAACTTCCTGATGATCTTTAATCGGCTTGCCTGAGACGGTGAGACCTTCCTCTAAAATGAATTTAGTATCGCCGAGTGATAATGTATTGCCTTCAATTGCAGTCGATGTATGCGTCCATAGATCACGTATTTGATTGAGCAAAGACTGCTGAATGTCTTTATCTAAACCTTTTAGAAATTCAAAAACCATTTACATGTAATCCCGTAGATTTTCTATTAGAGTAATCAGTCTCGAACCAGGGCTAATGCCCCTGTTTCATACGTCTGGGGTATAGCTCAATTGAATGCATTATCTCAGTTGCTCTATTGTGAATCTATTTGAGATTGTTTGAGTTTTTCCACTTTTTTAAACGTTCTCGAATAATTTTTTCATTTTCCATTTTTTGCTCTTTTGTGAGAACTTTTGAAGAATCAAGAACTGCATCAACAAATGGCTCCACCTCTTCATATACACCAACACCAGATTTAAGTGCTATTTCGGAAACAAGTGCTTGTTTCTGACCATAAGAATGTTGAAGCCCCCCAAGTGTTCGCTGTAGGAAAATAAACTCTGAAGATACATCAGAATAACCAAGACTAGAAGCCTCTTCAAATTGTCTTTTGTCTAAACAACCTTCGACCTTATTGAGTGCTTTTCTTAAGTGGTCAATAGCTTGAGAAACTCCAGCAACATCCATTATGAGATCATTATCTACGGATTTCAATTCATCCGACATTTCAGCAATAGCATTTTCAATATTTTTATGTGACATAGTTTCTATCCATTATTTGGAATTCATTATGGTATCGTAGTCTCTGCCACCATAAAAAATATTGAAGATAGTTACAGTTGCTTTTTCTTCATTAACTTCAAAAGCAGCTACAGCGTTTTTGTCTATTGGGACAATCCGAAGATTCTTTCGTAAATCATCACGTTTTTGTCCTCTTATTGGAGCATTACTTAGCTCCAAATATTTTTCACGTGGTTTTTGGATGTAGTTCCATGCGACTTCTGGAATTTTGCTTTCATCAGCAATGTATGTGTAAATTTTTGAAAGATCGTCTATGGCATCTGGTTTTAAATGTACTTCATAAATCTTCATTTTTCCCCACACTCAACCGTTGTTGATGTAAGTTCTCGATTTGACCAAAAGCTTCATCTAGCGGCACAGATTGACCACTGTTGGCGGAACGCTCTAAACGATCACGGATTAAAGACAGTCGTGCTAGATGCTCTTCTTCCTGTTTATACCATACACGCATGCTTCACGAATCACTTCGCTTGTAGAGCTGTAGCCCCAGAACTCACTTTTTTCTTAATCGCATTGAGCATGTCAGGCGGTAGCGTAATGCTGATTTTTTCTGCTTTTTCGAGTTGTTTCATTATTTATACCTCTATAATTCACCTACCTATTTATATCGGTAGGATTAAATCCTACTTTGCTAGTATAGGATCAAATTGCACCCATTTGCCAAGAAAAAAGATAAATCACCAGCTTTTAGTAAGATAAATGCCCATTCCGAGAAACTCGTCAGCTATTGGATAATAGTTGACGAGTATTTAAAATCCCTAACCAATTGATACAAAAAAATAATATGAATTTCCCCTTGTTTTTGATTTCATCCACTTCTATGTTCGTCAAGTATTACACGAAAACCTAGCAAAACTTGACGAATTAATCGCAAAATGACACAAACTCAAAATCACCCCAAAAAAGGTTCATCCATCATCCTAGATAAATCATCTTGCTTTTCATTCCATCGCGTTTAAATCGATTTTTTAGTATGGAATATTTATTATTGTTCATGTCTTTTATAAATTGCAGTTCTCGATTTTTTATCCACTCTAGTGTTTCGTCTGCGAGATATTATTTTAATGTTTCATTGCGAAACGCGTGAAATTCTTTTTTTGTGTTAGATAATTTACATGTAATATCTATTGTAAATTCAAACTGTATTAATTGCTGTCATCATGCAGCCCATTTTTTTAGATTACGAAATATGAATCAACTGATTGCTTACCAACATCCAACGTATCGCTTTCACCTGTTTGCCATGTTTTAACAGGTCGTCCATATCTTTTAATAAACTAAATATTTTCCATTAAATAACATGGTTTTCACAATAGTACTGTTTTTATAAGCTCTACCTTTTTTATTCTTAAAATATCATTGTTGATTACAGATAACCGTAGATAACTAAATAACGGTTAAAATAAAAATTTAAATTGAGTTAGTAGCAAACAGAAATCTAGAAAAAAAAGGCACACATTATTTGCAAATCTCGTGAGAGTAATAGAGGAGCAATTAGGAATTACTCGTTAAATTAGAACATTATTTATTCGAAGTTTTGGAAGATTATTCTTTAATGTTATAATTCCAACACTTAACATATATGTCTAATTAACATTCCATATTGTCGCTATGATAAAAATTGCAGTTATTGATGATCATATTGCCACCCGAAAAGGCATCCAATCTATTATGCCGAAAGACATCAGAATGGTTTACGACGCTGATAATGTCGACGACCTAATCAATAATTACAAAGCGACAACGCCAGACGTTGTTATCCTCGATCTTAGTTTGGATGATAAACCCGGCGCGGATACGGTGAAATATGTTTTAGAACATTGTCCAGATGCCCGAATCTTAGTTTACAGTATGCTCGATGGTATTCCAGGAGTAAGCGCTTGTTACGAAGCACATGCTAAAGCGTTCATATCAAAAGGAAGCTCCGTGGAAAAATTAATCGAAGCGATTCGGCAGGTCGCCAGCAAACCCGATAAATTTTATGACTCAGATATAAAAGAAGCCTTACTTGATTACAAATTTGAACTCAGTGAACATGATCCACGTCTCTTTATATCAAAAAAAGAATTGGAGATATTTAAGTATTTAGCAAATAACAAAACCGTGGCAGAAATCGCTGAGCTGATGGGTATTTCGGAAAAAACAATTCATAATCGTGCCTGGGATATTGGAAGAAAATTAAATGTTAAACGCCATGAGTTTGCTGAAGTTGCGCGCCGTTATAATATTATTCACTGATAAATTATTCTCACATAAGGAATTAACTCTTTTCCAAATAACTAAGCAGTAATAGTTTAGATTGATCCCCCCGTGTGACAGGATAACTGTCGCCTCTTTTTTTTAGAATTATTTAAACGAAAGAGGATGAATAATGCCCAAGCAATATACCCAAGGTTTCAAAGAACAATCTGTACAAAAAGCATTGTCTCGAGGAGATACGAAGCTAAAAACGATCGCACTTGATCTAAATATTGGTTATTCTACGCTCCAGAAATGGATAAGAGAATATAAAATATTGAAACCAGAAAATGATACCAAACGACCTCAAGATTGGAGTCGAGAACAACAATTTCAAGCTTTAATGGATACCGCGTCGATGAGTGCTGAGCAGTGTAGCGAATACTGTCGAGAAAAAGGCATATTTCCACATCATTTAGATGAATGGCGTGAAAGTTTTGTCAAACCAAATAAAGTGACCGTTAAATCGAATAAAGCCGATGTGAAATCATTAAAAAAAGAAA
>Ga0316207_10003512_pt1 | contig 14460 bp, 16 predicted proteins | sample 6weekpyrite_MG_FD_204943 | JGI IMG/M metagenome (GOLD analysis project Ga0316207, IMG submission 204943) | Microbial mat bacterial communities from mineral coupon in-situ incubated in ocean water Damariscotta River, Maine, United States -... | ecosystem: Environmental > Aquatic > Marine >... | reverse complement strand
AAGATAGATTGTGACAAAAGCAGAAACAGATAAAATGTAAAGACCGATAGCACGCATAGTAGAACATCCTTGTTAAATAAATTGTGGGCGCAATATAACTATCACATTAATCCATGTCTATAGTCATTATTGGTTATTGTTTGTAGTTATTTGACTACAAATAAATAAAAAATGTTGTGATTTTATTCACAAAAGAGAGGGTTTATTTGAAAATTATTTCTCGGATGGTTGCCATTGCTTCTCATTACCGTCGGTATCACGCAGAAAAATTTTACTATCCATTCGAAATGAATCAGTGCGTTTTTTTAGCTTATTGAAAACAAGTATGTGGGATGGTAACTGCATTGGTAGGTACTGTGTGTTATTAATGAAGCTATGGAGAAGTTTGTCTTCACCGCCATGTTGGAATTCGTATAAACCACCCGGTTTATCAAGACCATCCGTGTCAGGTAGTTTTTGGTGGAAATAGAGGATTGTTTTGCCATCTTTTGAAATTGCGTAACCATTCTGACGCGAGGCATATTTAGAAAATCGTGCTAAGCCAAGTAATATCTTTTCTGAATTATCGTGGTGGTAGACTTTTAAAATGCGTGGGCTTAACCAACCATTACCTGATAATTCGATTGAGAAATGAGGTGATAATTTTGTTTCTCCCTCTACAACGATTTCGTGCTGAGGAGCCAACTTGGTTTCGGCATAGATAAACGGGCTACTTAAAAGCAACAAGAGTGACAGTATTAATGTTTTCTTTTTAATCAAAATATACACAGCCATTAATGAGTATGCTTGTAGTATAGCGTAGCATGGGAAAGGATGAGTATGTAAGGAAAATCTTGTCATTTATATTTGAGAATAGCTTGTAAGCTTAGACTGTTTGTATTGATATCACAGGTAATAGAGAGGACCGGCTGGTTAATTGTGAGATAGATATAAATTGCCGCTAGAAAGTTTTGCGTTTTATTTCATTGGTTTGTAATAAAGATAATGGTGCGGGTGTTGAAATATAATAACCTTGCGCATAATCAACACCAATGTGACGCAACTCATCAAGAATTTCATGTCCTTCAACAAACTCAGCAATTGTTTTGATATCCATTACGTGTGCAATTTGTGTAATGGATTCGACAAAGGCGCGGTCAGTATTGTCATCACAAATATCACGTACGAAACTACCATCGATTTTTAAGTAATCGACTGGCAGTGTTTTAAGATAACTAAATGAACTAAGACCACTACCAAAGTCATCAAGCGCAAAAAGACAGCCAGCTTTCTTTAGTGTATTAATAAAGTCGATTGCGCTGGACATGTTGGCAATAGCAGCTGTCTCGGTTATTTCAAAACATAGCGCAGAAGGTTCAATTTCATATTCGGATATTTTCTTAAGAATAAAATTAGCAAAGTTGTTGGCCGATAATGACTGTCCAGAAACATTTAAAGTAAACACACAAGGTTTATAAACATAGCCAGATGTTTCATATATGTTATTAATTTGTTTTAAGGCTTCATTAATAACCCATTGGTCAATCAAGGGCATTAATTTGTATCGTTCTGCAGCAGGAATGAAAGCCATTGGTGGAATCAGGTCGCCAATGTCATTCATCATTCGCAATAATATTTCATAGTGCGTTGATTCAGGGGCGACCTTATTAAGGCTGACAATAGGTTGGTAGTAGAGGATAAAGTTATCTTCTTCTAGTGCTTCATTAATATGTTGAACCCATTGTACTTCCCCTCTGTGCTGTTCAAGCTCACTATCTTCAGGGTGGTAAATATGAATACGATTCCGGCCTTTATCTTTTGCAAGATAACAAGCAGTATCTGCTGCGCTAAGTAATTCAGAGATGTTTGCTGTGAGCGCTGTAATGGGGGCGACACCAATACTAACACCAATATCGAACGATTGACCGCGCCATGAAAAACGAAAATCATTAATTGCACGTAATAGAATATGTGCAATTTGTTCGGCTTTTTGCAATGAACATGCTTCAAGTAAAACGCCAAACTCGTCGCCACCAAGACGAGCCAATGTATCAGTGCGTCTAACACACTGTTGTAAAATGGTTGATATTTGGCGTAACAATTCATCGCCTGCATTGTGTCCACAGGTATCATTAATGAGTTTAAATTGATCTAAGTCCATAAAGCACAATGCGTATTCAATATTATCAGCACGAACATTGAGAAATGCATGTTCAAGTCTAATTTCAAATTCACGGCGATTAACAAGTCCCGTTAACGTATCGTGAGTTGCTTGATGCGTAAGTTGGCTGGCGAGCGCGCGTGTTTCAGTCACGTCGCGGAAGATAACAATAAGTCCAAGTATTTTTCCGTTTGGATCATTAATCGGCGCAACACTATGCTCGATGCCATATTCTTTGCCGTGGCGATCAATTAGCACTTCAGTTTCAGTAGAACTGATTGTTTCACCGGTTATTAATATGTTTTCAAGAGGGTTGATAATAAAATTACGGTTCAATTCATCAACGACATGAAAAATATTATCTAGGCTCTTTTCACGAGCCTCCTCTGCAGACCAACCTGTTAATGATTCTGCATTATGATTCATGATGAGCACATGACCTTGCGCATCTGTTGTGATAATCGCATCGCCAATTGAGCGCAGTGTTAATTCAGCAAATTCCTTTTCGACATAAATGCGGTGTTTGATCTGCGCATTTCGTCGCACAACATAAAAGGCAATGATAATACTGAGTAAAATAGTTAATACACCTAGTATGAACAATAATTGTATCGTTTGCTTCTGTGCGGTTTGTGTTCGAATGGATATATTTTTTGTATTAATTCGTTGATAGTCTTGTAGTTGAAGGAGTGCGCGTAAGGTGCGATTCTGTGCAGGTACAGCTTCCTCCGTGAGCAATTTCAAGGCAGCGGTGTTTTTGTCATCGAATAATAAATCAACTACTTTTAGCTGCAGTGGAATAGCGATATCGGTGTAACGCCGCTGCTCAGAAAGTAGTTGCTGCTCCTGATTGGTTAATGACATATCGAGAAGCTCCAAACGAGCAATTGCAAACTTGGCACCATCGCTATTAAACTCGAGGAACAACTCATCATGGCGAAAAGTGTCGTTTGTACTAACCATTGTATAAAGCTTAATCGTGCGATCGCGGGCAGCATTATACATACGCACTATTAAATCGGATTTGGTATTGGCGTTAGCAGTTAATTCGTGACTATGCCGCTGGCCTTCTTCTAGTTGATATATTCCATAGCCCATTAAAACGGTAAATATCGCAATACACATCAAAAAACCAATAACGAGTAGCCCTGAGCCCTTTGATATATTTACGTTAGCTTGTATATCAGATAGCGCAGATGGTGGAGGGGTATTGGGAGTCATTAGTTATTTAGTTATAAAGGAATATTGCACACAAGTAATAATAAGTTAAACAGGGTTATTATGAGTATAGAAGATATTATCGAGTTTGCGATCGTATATTAGGTATTGATTATATCGTCTAAGTCACCATCCATATGTAGCTCTGTTAATTCACTGAAACCGCCTATCCATTTACCATCTATTAGAATTTGCGGCACGGTACGAGCATGATTGCAGGCGGTCAACATTTCTTTTAAACAAGCCTGATCTATATCAACACGACACTCACGATAATTGATGTTCCACTTAGTTAATAATGACTTGGCTTTATCGCATATAGGGCAAGTGGCGGTACTAAAAATGGTAACTCGTGTCATCTGTGTCTCTTTGTGAATAAATGATACAAATCATGGTAACGCAAATGAAATCATCTATGCTATAGGTTAAGCCCATTAAATAATCGGAGGAGGGATTGATGAATACATTACATTTTTATATTAATGACTCACTTGATATGGATCGTATGACCATAGTGAAGGCAGATTTATTAGCGATGCAACATGTGCAATCAGTTCAGTTTGGTAAAGGGGTTCCTCGTGAGGTAACGGTAGAGGTTGATGAGCATTGTAATATGACGATGAATGTTATGCATCACCTTAATCAGGTGGGTTTAAAACCTGAAATTTCATACAGTTAATTAGTGTTTTTTTGTATTTTCTGTAATGAGTCGCGCCAGTTGCGATTAGGGGCAGCTTTGGCTAGTGAAACATACTGGCCAACTTCATTCTCATACCAGCCTTTGTGGTATTGCAACGGTTCGACACTATAACCCCACCAGCAGCCATCGGCATCTTGGGCTAGCCAATTGACCCAGTCAGGAATAGGGAAATTCATCATATTTAGTTGCGACATGTTGTGTGTAAGCTTATTCTAGCGCCATTCTATAGCCAGTGAAGAACGAAATACAATGAGTATCATGCAAGTAACCGTGAATGGTCAGTCTCAAATTGAGTATGATCGCAGCAAATCGCTACCTGAAAAACAATTAGAATATCTAGACAAAATGGATCAAGAGATGGATTCAGGTTTTGAGTTGGCGGGCGAGCAAATCAAAGAGCCTGATTTGCTACAACGGGCACAATTTGTTGCCGGTTATTTAGCGCAAGCTTTATTTAGTGAGAATGATCAAATGATTGCTGCAAGTTGTTCTTGGATAGCGGTACGCTTACCAGATCTGAAGCAGGTCAAAATTCTGCAAGATGACGAACAAATCTCAATCGACCTCGTCTTTGATGAACAGCGTATTAATCAAGTTAAGGTTGATTTGCAGATGCCTAGTAAGAAAAAACCACTTCACTAACCGCATCTATATTGCGACACAGTTGCGGCCATTATCCTTGGCTCGATAGAGTGCGGCATCAGCACACTCAATAAATGTGTTGATATCTTGTTCAGTTTGTAATTCTGCCATGCCAATGGAAACGGTCAGCATAGGTAAACGGCGCCCATCAGTATGCGTGATGGGTTGGTTTCGAACTCTTTCCTTGAGTCTTTCGGCAATAATACGTGCCTCTGTTGCGGTTGTATTGGGCAGTAATACCATGAATTCTTCACCACCATATCGAACGGCAGAATCATAAGGCCGTACATTGTCTGCAATTGTCTCAGCAACAGTAGAGAGAGCCGCATCACCAGCATGGTGACCATAATTATCGTTAAATAATTTAAAGTGGTCGATGTCTAACATGAGAATGCAGAAATCTTGCACATCTTTTTGGGCCCGCTCGATAATACGAGGAAGATTATTATCAAGCCAACGTCGATTATATAAATTGGTCAGCGCATCTATTTTTGAATTTTGTTCAGAAATGGCTTGTTGTTGCTGGCTTTCAAAAATGACTAAATTATCTTTACGTACGCGCGAGGATAAAATATAGAGAAGGTTTCGTGCAACGGCATTAGAGCGTTCGATCAACTCCCAAACAATACTTTTATCAATAAGTAGTAACTCACAATTTTGTTCAGTCACAACAATGGCAGAAGGTCGCTTGCCTTCGATAATCGACATTTCGCCAACACAATGACCTTCTTCTAGATAGGTCAATGCTTCATGGCCTTGCCAGTCAAGGCGAACTTGTACGCGTCCTTTGAGCACAAGATAAAGCGTGTGATTATTTTGTTCTGGCGTGAGTAATACATCACCAGCATTATAAGCATGTTGCTCACTGTGCTGTAATAACCACATCAAATTTTCATGTGATTCACCTCGCAATATTTTCTGTGTCGCGAGCATGTCAGCGGTCAGTGGTGTATTTATGTTGTTAGCACGATTTATCTTGTACACTACCTGTAGTAATCTTTGTATAAAAGTGTGGCATATATAATAGATAGCACAATGGGCAGAGTCTTAATTTGTGTGCTAACGCACAGGTAGAATGAGTTATGGTTCACAAAAAAGAGCTATCTTCTGAAAAGGTGATTACGGATACGCGTTACTGGGTTAAAAGTACCGTTATTCACTATAATTTATGTCCATTCGCCAACCAGGTTTTTGCTAGTGGCCGGCTGTGTTTTGAAGTGTCAATGGCCTCTACGGAGGAGCAGTTATTGGAAGATTGTCTACTTGCAATACAGACAATGTTGGCTGCACCACGTTCCCAAATTGAGACTTGTTTATTGATTCATCCTCAAGTAATGAACAATTTTTCTGACTATAATGACTTTCTTGGTATGGTGGATGTATTGCTTGAGGAAATGGCTTTGTCGGGTATTGTGCAGGTAGCGAGTTTTCATCCGGATTATTGTTTTGCTGATTGCGATGAAAATGATGCTGCTAATTTTACGAATCGTTCTCCTTATCCTATGTTGCATTTGCTTCGAGAGGAGAGCATTAGTGAAGCAGTAGAAGATTGGTCGGAGCGTAGTCTTGATGTGACACAAATTCCTGTGCGAAATATTGAGACATTACGCAAATTGGGAGCTGATATTTTAGCGAGTCAATTATTAGCGTGTTACAAATAGGTGGAATAAATAATGATGTTGAATGAAATAATTATTGTTGCAACGCCATTGTTATTAGCATTACTCATGGGCAGTGCGATTGGTTTAGAGAGAGCTTGGCATGGTCGTCCGGCTGGTTTACGTACGCACGCTTTGGTATGTGTGTCATCATCATTACTCATGTTGTTGACGGTGAATCAATGGGAATTAATGTCATCTGTACCACTTGAGGCTATACGTATTGATCCAACACGTATGGCACAGGGCATTATGACGGGTATTGGTTTTCTGGGTGCAGGTGTGATCATGAAAGAGGGGCTTACCATTCGTGGCTTAACAACGGCTGCTTCGATTTGGATGACCGCTTCTATTGGTATTATGGTTGGCATGGGATTTAATACAGCAAGTGTTATATCGATGGTACTGACTTTAATTGTGCTTTCTCTATTTAGCCGTATCGAGGGTATCTTGCCATCAAGGCGTTTTGGCCGATTGAAGTTACGTTATAAAACTAGCGACGATGTGATGCATGAAGATATTGATTTGTTAATTAAAGAACACAATATTAAAGGCTATCATCCTAGTTATCATTTGGCAGATGGTGGTCGTTTGTTTGAATATGAGATGACTATCTTCACGAGTGACCCAGAAAATTTCCGTACATTGGCTGAACGGCTCAAATCAGTTGAGCGTCTTATTGAGTTCAGTATTATTCCAAGTGGCGATTAGTGCTCTAGTAGAGCAATTGAAAATAACAGTCCACAGCATCTAGGGCCATATGTATTAATAAACCGGCTGCAATAATACGTAGTTGTGGTATGAGTAGCATTAATCCATAAATCGCCATTGCCGGTTCGGTATGCAGCAGATGTGAACCAATACTACAGCGGTTAGGATCGAAGATAGGGCTACTTAATAAGTGATCAAGGTCGACAATCATGGTGGCGACCATAATTAACCATGCACGTTGCCAATGCGGTTTAAAAGCAAATCGAGCAACCAATCCAGGTACTAGCAAATGCGCTAGCATGTGTAATATAAAGCGAGTCATTAATAAATATCTTAAGTTTATTATGGTAATAAGGTATCAGATTTACGGCTCTAAAGATTATTTAGTCAGAACCGATAAGTAGGTGTAGCATACAGATAATAATCCTTGGAGTAGAACATTTTGTCAGACGAAGAAATACAACGAATTTTATATGTAGAGGATGAGCCAGATATTCAGGCTGTTGCGAGACTCGCTTTAGAACAAGTTGGCATGTTCACACTGGAGGTATGTAGCTCCGGGCAAGAGGCACTCGATAAGGCGGCTGAATTCTCTCCTCACTTAATTTTACTTGATGTGATGATGCCGGAAATGGATGGGCCAACGACGTTGAAAAGATTACGTGCTATTGATGGGCTTGAAGAAACGCCTACTATCTTTATGACCGCACGTGTACAACCGCATGAAATTAAGGAATATATTGAAATGGGTGCGGTCGATGTTATTGCGAAGCCCTTTGATCCGATGACGCTTTCAAATCAGATACGTGAAATTTGGGACAAACTCTGAGTTATATCGTTAGGAAATGTTCATTTAAGAGTTGATTTGTAAAATGAGGACGTAAGTAAAACCCACGTGGTAGGGTTTGAATGGCTTCACCATTAGGGCCAACTGCATCGACTAATACACGGGCATTCGCGGCCTTCGGTCGTATTTGTAATATATCACCATGTTGGGCACTTAAAGATTCAAATTCGCCCAGTGCGATGACATTCATTAGTTCTTCCCAATCGTTGGCAAGTGCTGCCAAAGCATCTTCAGGGGCACGCCATAATAGCCCTGTTCCAATATGTCTTTCGGCGAGCGGGATATCTGCGCTAGCTTGTACGGGCAACCAGAGGACATGGTGCAGTTTTTTATAGACACAACTATCTAACCAATGACCTTGTTGGGAGGGTTTGAGTGGTACCGTACATATGTAGGTCGACTCTTGAACCTGGCCTTTATCATTAATGGGCAAGGTTTTTAGCTCGATACCCAGTTGTGTAAAGTCAGGCTCGGATAAGGATGCAGCATCACAACCGAGCGCGCGTTCGGCTAAATCACCGAGCCAGCCTTTATGACTGCGTAGATCGACGGGGACGGTGACCCCTAATTGTTCAGCTAATTCGGCAACTTGCAAACCGGCAATATTATCAAGCCGCTGTTGTAACTCGATTTCGTTGCTCGGTGGTCGAGGAAGAGACATGTTCAGCTAAAATCCACCTAGTATCAAAGAGTATAATGATTATTCTCGTTGCCAATCGCCAGATTTACCACCGGCTTTACTGAGTAGTTGCACATCACTAATGCACATACCACGGTCAACGGCCTTGCACATATCATAAATAGTGAGCAGAGCAATTTGTACAGCCGTAAGGGCTTCCATTTCGACACCGGTTTTACCATCAGTTTGCGCAGTGACTTGGCAGTAAACGTGGTTCTTTGTTTGGTTAGGCTCAAGAACGACGTCAATATGTGTCAGTGGCAGTGGGTGACATAGCGGTATTAAATCTGAAGTTTTCTTTGCGGCCATAATACCGGCTATACGTGCGATACCAAGCACGTCCCCTTTTTTATGAGCACCTTCACAGATAAGAGATAGCGTGGCAGATTCCATGCTAATGATGCCATCGGCAACGGCTGTTCGGCGGGTAATATCTTTATCGCCCACATCAACCATGTGCGCATTACCATCAGTGTTAAAATGAGTCAGTTTACCCATCAGTGCTACAATCCTTTATATATAATGGGATGTGATTATACCGACCTACCCATTTAATTGCTTGTTTTGGTAGCACTAGATGCTGTATTGAGGAAATTATGAGTATAAAAGTCTTATTCTTTGCTAGCTTGCGAGATGCGTTGGGTCGCACTGGTGACGAAATCGATGCGGGCAATATTACGACAGTCGACGATGTGTGGTCTGCCGTCGCACAAGAAAAACCGATGCCAGTGAATGTGCTAATAGCCGTTAATCATGAATATGTGAAAGCGGGTACTAAGGTCACGGATAATGATGAGGTTGCCTTTTTCCCACCGGTAACAGGGGGGTAATGTCATGCCAATGGTGAAATTACTGGAAGGCGCATTTGAACCGTATAGTGAATTAAAAGCTTATGAAGAAAAGTTATTGTCACAACATGGTTCTGGCCAATATGGGGCAACCAGCAGTTTTGTCGGGACGATGCGCGATTTTAATGAAGGCGATGATGTGAGTGCTATGTTTCTCGAGCATTATCCAGGCATGACAGAAAAAGCATTGGAAACAATTTGCACACAAGCCATGGATGATTTCGCGATTATTGACTGCCTTATTTTACATCGAGTTGGTGATATCAGACCTAATGACTCCATTGTCTTGGTGGCTGCATGGTCGGCACATCGCGGTGCTGCATTTGATGCCTGTCGCATGTTGATTGAAAGACTAAAAAGTGACGCGCCATTTTGGAAAAAAGAAACATTAAGTGATGGACAGCGTTGGGTTGAAAATAATACGCCAGCATAAAAATAGGTGGACATTAAACGCTAATAAGGACAAAAAAAACAGGGTATCTAATCCCTGATTATTATTATGTGATAGGGTGAATATTTAAGTATTCCACTAATAAGACGATATTTGTTATTCAACATCTGTCGTATTTTTATCATATTACGTAAGTATTAGGGTTTGGTATTGAATGAAAATCACTTCATCGATAAGGCTTTATATTATAACGATTATGGTGGGTGGTTCTGTTGTTGTTGCCGCAGCAGGTTTTAGTTTTTATAAGGCAAGCGGTATCCAATCTTTTTGGGCTGATTTTGATCAAAATCGTTCGGAAAAAGGTCGAGTGCTGAATGCCTTGCGTAAGCAAATCGGCTTTGGCGGCATGATTCATAATTATAAAAATTATATTCTCCGGAAGAATGAGGACAATAAGGAAAAAGTTTTATTTAGTTTAGGTGGTGCAAAGGCAAAACTAGCTGAGTATAAAACATTGCCTCTGAATAAGGATGAGCTAGCGGCAATTGGCAATGTTTATAATACCTTGTCTGCTTATGAATCGGCCTTAGCCACGATAAGCAAAAAGAACGCAGAAGGATTGGCGGCTAAAGAAATTGATAAATTAGTCATCATTGATGACAGGCTTGCTTTTTCTGGAATGGAAACACTTGAAAAAAATATTAAGTTACATACTGCCTTTATCGATCTAAAACATGGTGATGAACAGCTTGGCCACTCATTGGAAAACTCTAAAGTTCATTTGATTGCCGAGATAAGAGAAAAGCTTGGCTATGGTGGCATGATCCACTTTTACAAAAATTATATTCTACGTCATGATATTAAATATAAAAATCAAGCGGCAATTAATTTGGCCCTAGCAATTAGATACGTCGATATTTATTCAGGCTTAGAGTTAAACGAAATAGAAAAACATGCAATTAATGCACTTAAGTTGTATTTAGGATTTTATAAAAAAAGGCTTAATGAACTTGAAAAGCTCGTTACACATGGTTTAAGTCCTCGCCAAATCGATAAAAAAGTTAAAGTTGATGACCGTCCTATCCTCAATGCTCTTATTTCACTGGAAAAACAAACTATCTTATTTGATGAGGCAAGAGCTTTAAAGCTAAATGACTCAATAGAATTTATTGTTTTTTCAACAAAATTTATTGGCTTTGTATCGTTGATTATCTTTCTGATGATTGCAATAGGTTCTTACTGGTTGGTGAAGCTTAAGATCGTTAAACCAATTGTTGGTTTGATTGATGTCATGAAGAAACTCGCAAAAAATGATTTTAATATAAAAATCTTAGGCGCTGATAGTGATAATGAAATTGGTGATATGGCCAAATCCATTGAGTTTTTTAAGTCTACCGCGAAAGCTCGCATTGAAACGGATAAAGAGCTGATTAGGCTTAATGCAGAGTTAGAGCAAAGAGTAAGGGAGCGTAGCCAAAAACTAGAAGATAATCAGAAGTTATTAACCGCAATTGTTGAAACAGCGGTTGATGGGATTATTGTATTTAACGATAGCGGCATTATTAAATCGTTTAATGATGCGGCGGTTAATATGTTTGGGCGGGCAAGAGAATCAGCCATTGGCGATGACATAACTGCATTTATCCCTAGTTTATATGGATATATCAACGAGGATGGCGATGTTTCATTTTTAGATGTCGGTCGAGAATTGAGAGCAATACGTGAAGATGGCACAGGTTTCCCCATTGAAGTCGCAATTGGTGGTTTCTCTCTACATGGGCAAAGGATGTTTGCTAGCGTTATTCGTGATGTGAGTGAACGACATTTCCACGAAGAACAAATAAGGCGCTCTCAAAAAATGGATGCGCTCGGAAAATTAACGGGTGGTATTGCGCATGATTACAACAATATGTTGGGTATTATTTTAGGTTATGCCAAGTTAATGAAACGAAAATTGGATAGCGATGATAAATTATTCAGTTATGCAGATGAAATATATAAGGCCGGACAAAGAGGGGAAAGTCTGACGAGTAAGTTATTGGATTTCTCGCGACATAAACCAGCGGCAGAAAAACAGCAGGTTAATATTAATGAGCTGCTATATAGCATGGAAGATATGCTACAGAAAACATTAACAGCTCGAATTGAACTTTCTTATCAGTTTTTGAAAGAGCTGTGGGACGTTAAGGTTGATGTGGCGGATTTAGAAAATGCGCTATTAAATATGTCGATTAATGCAATGCATGCGATGGATGGCTCTGGCAAGTTAATTATATCGACGACTAATTTTATGGTCGGTAAACACCTCAGTTCTATGTTAGGAATCACGCCTGGTGATTATGTGAAAATGTCTATCATTGATACTGGTTTTGGTATGAACGATGAAACCAAGAGTCATATATTTGATCCTTTCTTTTCAACAAAAGATGACAAAGGGACGGGGTTAGGTTTGTCACAGGTTTATGGTTTTGTACAGCGTAGCAGTGGCGCTATTGTAGTCTATTCAGAGCTTGGTAAGGGTTCGAATTTTACGTTATATCTACCTCGTGATGCAGAGGGGGTTGAAGATGAACTGGGCGATAAAAGTATTGATTCAATATCTTATCGTGGTGATGAGGCAATACTTATCGTTGATGATGAAGAAGGTTTGGTTAAATTGGCAGAAGAAATATTATCGTCATACGGCTATACCACTTATACGGCACTTAATGGATTTGAGGCCTTAGAAGTGCTTGCAGATAACAAACACATTGATTTGATCTTGACTGATATTGTGATGCCTAAAATGGATGGTTTCGCTTTAGCGAAAGAAGTGAAATTAAGATACCCTGATATTCTGATTCAGTTCTCAAGTGGTTACAATACAGCTACCCCAGAAACGCTGGAGTACTTTAGTACGGAAGAGATGATTTCGAAGCCTTACTCTGAAGAACAACTTGTGAAAAAGATTAGATGGTTGCTTGATTCTAAAAAGACTGCTTGATGAAATATAATTTAGTCGCAAAAAAAAGCAGGCTAATGCCTGCTTTTTTATTTTCGTTATTTGTTTTGTGAAGAATATTTATAGCAACGGCACAATTAATAATGCAACGATATTAATAATTTTAATCAACGGGTTGATAGCAGGGCCAGCTGTATCTTTATAGGGGTCACCAACCGTATCTCCGGTAACTGCTGCCTTATGTGCTTCTGAACCTTTGCCACCGCAGTTACCGTCTTCGATATATTTTTTAGCATTATCCCAAGCGCCACCACCGGTGGTCATCGAAATAGCAACAAATAGCCCCGTGATGATGGTACCAATGAGTAAGCCACCTAAGGCTTGCGCGCCAAGCGTTAGTCCGACAATCAATGGCACGAAGATAGGTAACAATGAAGGCAGAATCATTTCTTTGATTGCTGCGCGTGTCAGCATATCGACGGCTTTTGAGTAGTCTGGTTTCGCTGAATGATCCATGATGCCAGGAATTTCTTTGAACTGGCGACGCACTTCAATCACAACACTACCTGCGGCACGGCCAACGGCCTCCATGGCCATGGCACCAAAGAGATAGGGCACTAAGCCACCAATAAACAGGCCAATAATGACCATGTGATTGGATAGATCAAAGGTAAGATGCTGGCCAGCCGCTTCTAACCCATGCGTGTAATCAGCGAATAGCACCAGTGCAGCGAGTCCGGCTGAAGCGATCGCATAACCTTTGGTCACGGCTTTGGTGGTATTGCCAACAGCATCGAGTGGATCAGTGATACCACGAATCTTCTCGTCAAGTTCGGCCATTTCGGCGATACCGCCAGCGTTATCGGTAATCGGGCCGTAGGCGTCCAGGGCCACCACGATACCTGTCATGGATAGCATGGAGGTAGCAGCAATCGCGATACCGTAGAGGCCAGCAAATTCATAAGAACCCCAAATACTCGCACAGACAGCGATAACAGGTAACGCGGTTGATCTCATTGATACACCAAGGCCTGCAATGACATTAGTGCCGTGGCCGGTGGTTGAGGCTTCGGCGATATGCTGTACCGGTTTGAATTCAGTTGCGGTGTAGTACTCAGTGATGAAGATCATCGCGGCAGTGAGTACCAAACCAATTAAGGCACAGTAGAATAAATTGATGGAGGCAATGCTATCGCCACCGAGTACAACGGTATCGCCTAGTATCCAAGTCGTAATGGGGTAGAAGGCAATTGCGGCAATAATACCTGAGACGGCTAAGCCGCGATAAAGGGCATTCATGATCTTGCCACCTTCTTTTGAATTAACAAAAAAGGTGCCAATGATAGAAGCAATGATGGAGGCTGCACCAATCACCAGTGGGTACATAATAGACGCATCACCCGCTTCGTTAAGTAATAGGCCACCGAGTAGCATCGTAGCGATGAGTGTTACCGCATAGGTTTCAAATAAATCGGCCGCCATGCCTGCACAGTCACCAACATTATCACCAACATTATCGGCAATCACCGCAGGGTTGCGGGGGTCATCTTCGGGGATACCGGCTTCTACCTTGCCAACTAAATCGGCACCCACGTCAGCGCCTTTGGTAAAGATACCGCCACCAAGACGGGCGAAGATAGAAATGAGTGAGCCACCGAAGGCTAGTCCCACGAGTGGTGTTAGAC
>Ga0316207_10003511_pt1 | contig 14461 bp, 14 predicted proteins | sample 6weekpyrite_MG_FD_204943 | JGI IMG/M metagenome (GOLD analysis project Ga0316207, IMG submission 204943) | Microbial mat bacterial communities from mineral coupon in-situ incubated in ocean water Damariscotta River, Maine, United States -... | ecosystem: Environmental > Aquatic > Marine >... | reverse complement strand
AAGCCTCGCCCGACACTGCAGCCGGAAGCAGAGCAAGACTTTGACGAGAACATACAAAAGCAGATGGAGATTTTTTCATCTCTAAGGCTACCTGCCATGCAACAACATTTTCATTTCCATCAGCCGGTCTCCATACATAAAAGTTAGGAAGTGCTCTAAACTGAGAAAGGTGTTCAATCGGTTGGTGAGTGGGGCCGTCTTCCCCCACGCCGATACTGTCATGTGTCCAAACAAAAAGCTGCTGAATGCCTGTAAGTGCCGCGATACGTGCTGCCGGTTTAAGGTAGTCAGAGAAAACAAAGAAAGTCGCTGAAAAAGGGATAAGCGGACCGTAAAGTGCCATAGCATTACAGATTGAAGCCATCGCATGTTCACGAATACCGAAATAGATATTTTTACCCTTCGGATAAGCACCCATGTCTTTCATGTCCGTCTTGTTTGAGGGACTCAGATCGGCTGAACCACCGACAAAACCGGGAATTGCTTTTGCCACAGCGTTAAGCACTTTTCCATTTGTACTGCGTGTTGCATCTGCCTTATCAAACGTCGGCCATTGAATACGCGAAAAATCAGGATTCTCGAATGCCTCCAAGGCTTCATTTTGCTCCATCAATGGAAGCTCTTTAAGTCTGTGCTTCCATTCACGTTCAGCCAGATCACCGGCTTCAATAGCACATCTAAAACGAGCCATAACATCTTCATCCACAAAAAATTTCTTGTCCGGATCAAAACCCGCAGCTGTTTTAGCCTTTGCAATAACATCATCACCAAGAGGTGCCCCGTGAGCATGATGTGAACCCTCAAGTTCACCTGCGCCCTTTGCGATCTGCGTATTTGCGATGATAAGAGATGGCTTATTCGAAGATTTTGCACGTATGATCGCCGCATCGATCTCCTCAAAATTATGTCCGTCTATCTCTTGAATGTCCCAACCTTGGGACTCAAAACGCTTATGCATATTCTCAGATATAGAAAGTTCCGTAGAACCTTCAATAGTAATATTATTTGAATCATAAATCAGGATAAGGTTGTCTAACTTATTATGACCTGCGATCGAGCATGCCTCATAAGAGACACCTTCTTCAAGATCCCCATCACCACATAAACAGTAAACACTGTGATCGATCACCTTGGCTGTCTCAGAATTCGTCTGCGCACCTACATGCTTTGAAGCCATTGCAAAACCAACCGCATTAGCAATACCCTGGCCCAAAGGGCCTGTAGTGATTTCGATACCTTCAGTATGACCATACTCAGGATGGCCCGGCGTCTTTGAATCAAGCTGACGGAAGTTCTTAAGATCATTCATCTCAAGTCCATACCCCCATAAATAGTAAAGAGAGTAGATAAGCCCCGTAGCATGCCCGCCTGAGAAAACAAGACGGTCACGGTTTAACCATGAAGGATTTTTCGGATTATGAGAAAGATGCTCACTTAAAACTACTGCAATATCTGCTAAACCCATTGGCGCACCCGGGTGACCTGAGTTGGCTGCTTGAACCATGTCTGCTGCTAAAAATCGAATTGAATCTGCCATCTTTTGACGCATGATTTTTCCTTGTTTATGTTGTGGGATAAATAAATCAAAATCCACTTTTGTGGACTTCAATTTACTTATGACGTACTAAATACCGTGAAAGTATAGGTGATAATTCCTGATAAAGTCTAGATTCAAAACCTTTAAGTTGCAGGTTTAAATCCTCTGCCAAGTCATTGGCTTCTTGCATAGCACCTTCCAGCCCTAAAAGCGTAACAAAAGAGTTTTTATCACCATCATTCTGCGTTGTCTTTCCTGCCTCTTCTGAGCTTTGTGTAACATCTAAAATATCATCTTGGACTTGAAACAAAAGTCCAAGTTTAATACCAAAATCATAAAGTTCTTTTGCTATAACATTCTTGCCTGATATAATCGCACCCATCTGCAAAGAGGCCGCAATAAGCTTAGCCGTTTTATTGATATGCAAAACTTTTATCTGTTCCAGAGAAAGGTTCTGATTTTCAAAATGACAATCTATAGCCTGACCAAGAACCATACCTCCCAGACCGCCATTAGCCGAAAGACTGCGAATAAGTTTTACCCTTACTTCATCTGAAAATGCAGAATTAGCAAGTATCTCAAAAGCATGTGTATTTAAAGCATCACCAACAAGTATCGCAGTGACCTCATCATACTTGATATGAAGCGTTTTCTTACCGCGACGAAGGTCTGCATCATCCATAGCAGGAAGATCATCATGGATAAGAGAATAGGTATGCAAAAGTTCAACGGCATAAGCCGCAGCATAAGCTGAGTCTAATAGAAGTGAGTTATACGCTTTTACAACTGCCAAAAGAAGCGTAGGACGAAAACGTTTACCCCCCGCCAGCAACATCTCAGCGATCGCCTCTTCATAATGAGGGTGAAAGCTTTTTACTTGTGGAAGATGTGAAGACAGATATGCTTCAAAAGCGGAACTTTCTTCAGTAAAAGCTGTGCTTTCTTTAGTAAATGCTTGCAATAGGACCTACTCTTTATTCATTATTTATTGAATGAAATTATACATATTATATACTGTTATTTGGCTTTGGTTTCTTTTGGAAAATGTATAAAAAAGTCAAATCCATTTCGCCTAAAAAGCAAGACAATTTCTTTGTTTGCACTTATTTTCTCTTGCGACAGTACGCGGCGTATATCGTGCAAGGTCTTCACATGTTTTCCCATCACATATAAGAGTTTGTCACCGTCTTTGATCTCGTACTTTGGGTTACTCTTTTTAACGATCAGATTTTCATCAAGTTCAAGTCCAAAAAGGTCAAAAAAACTATCCGGTATCAGTCCCCCGCTCAAACGCTTTTTAAATGTCGCATGAACTTTCATCTCTTTACCTTCTCGGTTTATCACGAAGAAGTGCTTGCTTTGAGGTTTGGAAAAGAGAATATCCCGACTCAACTTCGCGGAAGACAGTGTCTTGACCCCGTCCATGTACAAGATGATATCGTTGAGTAAAAAAGGTGAATCTGCAAAAAATGGGTTAACTTCCGTGACACGAACCCCCTTTTCGTCTTTAAGTCTTATACCTATGTCGCTGTAGACGACCTCTTTGGATTCTAAAAAATTTCGTATGTACTCTTTGTCAATGAAGCCATTTCCTGTAGAGAGTCCCATCAGACCACAACATGTTCCTGATATAAGGGCGTTTGTCTTACTCGTATTGGAAAATTGTGCCAATGTATTAAGTCCGATCTGTTCACTGAGCACTTTTCCTTCTGCAACTTCATAGGGTAAAACAGCTGCAAGCTGCTTAGGTTGGTGATTGTAAAACTTAAATATGTGCTTGAAAGACCTATCTGTCTTCATAAGATTCAAACCTAAAAAGGGGTCTCTTTTGATAACCGTAAAGGAAGGCTCTTTTTCAGAATAAAAAAGAACATACTCTTTATCAACAGCAAAACCCTCAGTATCATCAAGCTCAACAGAACTGACTTGATATTTTAGTTGACATGATTTAAAGTCTTGCGGAGTTGCATAAAGGGTAAGGGTAAAAAAAAGTGTGAAAAAAGATAAACGGCGCAATGCCATTATTTACTTCCAAACATGTTTCCAAGGTCGCCTATATTGCCAAGCATTCCCATCGTGGAGTTTTGTTTGTCAGCTTCTACCATCTTGTTGGCATCATTAATACAAGAGATAAGTAAGATTTGCAAAGAAGACTTGTCTTCAAGAAGGGAATCATCGATGTTTATATCAACAACCTCACCCTTTCCGCTCATCTTGATCTCAAGCATACCGCCGCCGGCTTTGGCAGTATACTCTTTAGATTCCATTTCAGCTTCGAGTTTTTTTGATTGTTCTTGAACTTGTTCGAGCATCTTGCTCATATCGCCCATATTCTCAAACATTATAAAATTCTCCCATCAATCACTTCTGCGCTAAAGCGCGATGCAGAAAAAACAACTAAATTATTTTTCGTGAAAGCTACGCTGGTCAGCGAGAAGTTCATTTGATAGCCCTTTAGATTTCGTCTAAGATTTCGTCTATATTGTTATCATCATCTAAAAGAACAACCTTAGGTGCATAAGTCTCTAGGTCTTTTTCATCATAAGTCGCGTAAGCAACGATGATAACCTTATCTCCCTTATGTACTCTTCTAGCAGCTGCACCATTTAAACAGATCTCGCGTTTACCACGCTCACCCAAAATGATATACGTTGAAAACCGCTCGCCATTATTGATATTTAAAATCTCAACCTTTTGGCCTACGCGCATTTTTGCTGCTTGCATTAACTCTTCATCAATAGTAATGGATCCAACGTAGTTTAAATTAGCGTCAGTTACCGTTGCACGGTGAAGTTTACTGTAAAGCATTTCCATTGTCATCGTTTTTCCTTACTGAGCCATCTGCTTTATCATATCAGCAGGAGAGATTGGTGCATCCCACAGTTCTTCATCAATTAGATACTCTTCCACAATGTTTCCGCCGATGATATGCTCATCTATAATTCTAACAATTTTTTCTTTCGTTAAGCCTGCATACATAGTATGTCCCGGTTCCACTAACATAAGCGGCCCTGCATTACAGCGGTTTAAACAACCTGTTTGAATTGGCATTACATTACCAACTAAACCTTTTTGCATTAGAGTCATAGACATAAATTGAAAAAGATCCTGAGTCTCCGGCGTAACACATGATGGCTTCCCCGGCATCTGCGGCGGTGCTGATTGTTGACATTTAAAGATATAAAACGAAGGTTGTGGCATTCCCATAAACTTCTCCTAATTAAATTAAAGACATTAAAATGCCTTTTGATTTTGAAATTATACCCTATGAAAATTAAAGTATATCCACAGTTTGGATTTGTTAAGCTTTTTATCAGATACTAAAAAGAGGTGACTTTGAGACTTGTGGTACTGTATAGCTTATTTCTCAACCTGCTTCTCGCCCAAAAACTCACCCCTGTGGATAATGCCTTTACCAACGCAAAGGTCTTGGGAAACCTTACCCTTTTTTCTTATAATATTGGTAGGGAGCATGAAGAGAGTACCTATGCGTCAGCCTTTGGCGGTTTTTTAAAGTATTCTACAAATCCGAAAAAACCTCTCTTTGCATCAACTCGCTTTCATCAATCATCTTCTTTTGGACCCGATCAGAACAAGATTGCCACCCAGCTTTTTAATAATGACAAAAATGCCTCAAATCTTACGGCCATATCCGAGTCTTTCATTGCCTACAGAAGTAAAGACAGCCTGTTTAAAGTCGGAAATATGATGTTAAATACCCCTATGATGAATGACGATACCACAAGAATCGTGCCCTGGTCTTATCAGGGCATCTCTTTGACCTCACATAGTCTTGCTGATACAAAGATACAGTTTACTCACATTTCTCAGATTCGAAAGAACACCTCAAACAAATACAAAAAAGAGTCTGCAAGCGGCGCCTTTGATCATGGTATCTCTATGCTTTCGCTCACGTATGAAGGTATCGCCAACCTCAGCCTTCATAGCTATTATTATGACGCGCCTGAGCTCTACAGTACCTTCATCGCCCAACTTGACTACAAGAATGTACAAGATGAAGACTTTCTTTTTTGCGGGGGCATTCAATATTTTAAAAGCGGAAACGGCGGGAAGTATAATGACACTCTTTCGCCTAATGGAGGTGATGATATTGACCTTTTTGCTATAAATATTGGTATAGACGGACCAAAATACAATATCACCCTCAACTATTCACAAAATTTCGGCCTTAGCGGTATCATAAAAGGCTATGGAGGATTGGCAAAAGTCTACACAACTTCTATGGTTGCCAATGGTCGCGGAAACTTTAAACCTGAGACATGGATGCTAAAATCACGCTTTGACCTTGATCCTTTTGCGTATGGACAAAGCGAGTTTGCGCTCTGGCTGACAAATACAAGAGTACATGATGATCGAGGAAACAATTTTGACGCATTTTACACCCATCTTCGTCATTACTTCAATACCGATACTTCACTTTATCTCCGATTTGAAGCGATAGATTATCATAACAACATCGGTAGCGCAACGGACTTCAGAAAAGACGATGTCAGCCACCTTCGTCTCATTGCTTCTTTTGACTTCTAACTTACAGCTCAATTACTGTACCATGTCAGCATAGATTTCCATATAAGCAAAGGTTAAATTTTGAAAAAAATATTTCAACTGCAAGAAAAGAACAAAAAACCCGATCGTACACTTGATTCGATAAAAAATGAGATTCGTAAATACTTTAAACGCGAACGCGGTAAAAGACTTCCTGAAGATGCTATCTTTTGGGAATTTGAATGCCGTTTTGGTAAGGATGAGGCATCTGCACAGACTTTACTTGCCAATGAGATTATCAAAGCGCTTAATACAGCAAGAGAAGAAGAGTGGCAAAGCTGTTATATCGAGATCATCTCTAAGCCTTCAGACAAGAAAAAATCTAATCCAAAGAAAGAGCTGAATACAGAGTCCGAAGAAGAAGCATAATACTCTTCTTTCAGACTTCTAAACACCCTAAACCTCAACCACCTTCACACCCTCTTCCAGCAGATAAGCAATATATCCCCTTACCTTTGCAGATGTAATATCTGCAATAGCTTTTTTATAAAAATTCACCTGCTTTAGATGTGACTGGGTATGGCTGATGGCAGACTTATAGTCAATTACAATCCATTCATCATCTTTCTGAATCAAAAGATCGATATAACGCAACTCTTCATTATATGAGATCGCTTTTTCTTTAGAGACCGTTCCCTCACTTAGCCTTAAAAATTCTTCATCTTTTACTAAGGCGAGGATACGCTTTTCAATAGAGTCAAACTCTTCTGCACTCAAAATAGAGCCATATTTGTTTTTTGCTATCGCTAAAGCCGAAACGACACTCCCGGTTTCAAATGAAGAGAGCATCTCCAGAGTGTAATGCAGCGCCAGTCCAAATTCTATGGCCTTGTGGTCTTGCTCTTCAAGCTTGGCTTCAGAAAGCAGGTCTGATTGTGTTCCATAATAAAAATCTCTAAACTGTATTGCAGGGCGTAGAGGTTCGACTGTTTTTGGTTTTGGTATTAATTCCAGACTTCCGCGTCTGCTAGCACTTAAACACAGGTCTTCAAACTTTGAGTCTTTTGACTTGTGTATAATAAACAGACTCTCTTTTGCCCGGGTAAATGCAACGTACAAGGCATTCAGTTCATCTTCTTTTGAAAGTTGTTTTTCTTTATCCAAGGCTCTTGAATATTCTTCATCAAAACTCGCGCGTTTATTCATACGCAAATAGATCTTTTCTAAACGTATACCCTCATATTCATAAATAATAGGACTCTTGTCTGATGAGCCTCTTCCCAGTCGGTCAAGGACGATAACGTGTTCATACTCTAGTCCCTTCGACTTATGTACGGTAAGCACTCTTACCCCATTAAGTTCTTTTTGCGCTGCGCTCGCATCAAGACGTTCATATTCAAACAAAAAAGCCTCTATGTCTTTATAGTTTGAAAGCTTTTCTAAAAAACTTAAGATATTCACATCCCCATCATATAGCGCATACTTGTCAATGACCTTTTTTAACTGTGTACTCAGATCTTTTGCATGGATATCACAGGGGTAAAGCCTTTGCGGAGTCTGACCTATCAGTGCAAAGAAGTTACGTGCATAAATCTTTTTGTTAAAGTAAGAGTATTTTAGATACTCGATCAGGGCTTTTATGTTTTTTTGATTGATGAGCTTGGAGGTTGTCTCCGTAACCACATCAATACCTTGTTCTTTTAAAAGTTCTTCGACCTTTGATCCATCTGCATTTGTTGCCGTAAGAATAGCTATCTCATTTATCTCAGCACCTTGATCTATCAATTGCTTGAGCGTATCCACCATAGTCTCTAAGATCTCATCTTCAAAACGACCTTTAGGAGTTTCTTTAGTAAAGATGACTTCCACATAACCTTTTGTTGCACCTTCTTTGACCGACTGGGGGACATAGCCTTTTATCTTGTCTGTAAAGACATCATTAACAAATTCAACCACCTCTTTTTCACTTCGATAGTTCGTACGAAGCTGATCAACCTGGACATTATAGGCATCTGTCACCGCATAAAAAAGCTCTTTCTTTCCACCTCTGAACCGATAGATGGACTGTTTGACATCTCCTACCAAAAAAAGCGAACTTCTCTCTTTTGAACCCATCCCCGATGTCATCTCGTCAATCAGCGGTTTTAAAATCTCAAACTGCACCGTAGAGGTATCTTGAAACTCATCCAGTAGCATATGGTTGATGTTGGCATCAAGCCTGAAATATAAAAAACTACTGTCTATCTTTCCCTTGTTTGCCTCATCTTTTAAAAGATAAAACACCAAGTAGGTAATATCATCAAAACTCAATTCATCATCTTGTGAAGCTACCATCATCTTCGCTTCGATATAGGTATCCAAAAGAGAAAAAAGTTCATACAAAAAATGCGACTCTTTTGCCTTCATGTAATAATAAAGGCCCTCTTTGATTGCGTAAAGAAGCTCATCCATTCTCGGTTGGAAGAACTTTTTAAAATCCCAATACTCCAAAGTCTCTTTTTCAATCCACGTCTTTGTCATCAGTTCATTGATAGTATCCGCTTGCATGGTGGCGCGCCCGCGTTTGCCTATTTCTGTTGAGAAGAGTAAGCCTTGAAGCTCTTTAAAGTTCTTCATCACCCTCTGTTCATGAGGGATAAAATCTTCATGCTTAAAAAAGATGTCTCCCATCTCGTTTTTCTTTGCGTACAGCTGGTCTAAAAGAGAAAAGATATCCGCCAGCCGTTTGGAAGCTAAAAGAGAGAGTGCAATAAGAGACTCGTCTTTTCCCTGAGCGTTCACCAGAGTCAAAAAACGTGCCATCACTTTGAGCTCATGTTGGGACTCAAAGGTGGAAAAGTTTGGCATAAGCCCAACATGTAGAGAAAATTTTCGCAATATCTTTGCAAAAAACTTATCCAGTGTCATGACCTTGGTGTCTGCATTAAGAAGTGCTTTTAAGACCTCTGGTCGTTTTGCGATCAACGCTTCGGGTGCACACTCCAACACCTTTGAAATCTCTGTCAGTTCACCCTTGTTTTCCAAGTCTATAAGCGTATTGACAATACGTTCTTGCATCTCATTGGCCGCCTTGTTTGTAAAGGTAAGCGCTAATATCTTATCCGCCTTCTCACCCGCAAACAGAAGGCTGAGATAACGGACAACTAAAGAAAATGTTTTGCCGGAACCGGCACTTGCCTCATAAGCGTGTAAGTCTACGAACATTACAACACTCTTCGGCAAGTAAAACTTGCCTTCGCTACGTTAACGTTGAGTTTCATTCGGCATGAAGTCCGCGTGCAGACAAGCCGCACTATTTTTTCTATCATCTAGCTTCTCCCGCACAGTTCAATATAGGGACAATAAGTACACTCTTTTGTCTCTTCTGTCTTTTCAAAATCAAACACCTTTGTCTCGCGAAGATCATTCAGATAATCATACAGTAGTTCAAGCTTAGACTCTAACAGATCTTCATAGATTATCTTTCCGCTCTTCAGATCATAATACCCGCAAGATTTAACATCTCCCTCTTGCTGCGCCAAAAGATAATAAAACTCCAACTGAAAGTCTCTCGCTTTTTCTACCGTTCGCGCCGTATAGGTCGGATAAGAACCTGATTTATAATCCAAAACTTCTATCCCATCAAGTGTTCTGTCAATACGGTCAATATTTCCCGTAATACGGATACCGCAGACCTCTTTGGAAAATGATTTTTCGCAGGCAATGACTTCAGCCTCCTTAAAACGTTCTATCTCATTGTCCATAAACAGATCCAAGCGTTTCATCCACATCTTTTGAAGGTACTTGTCTAAAACCGTATCTGCAGATGCTGTTTTCAGTGCTTGCGATATTGCCGATTTCAGTTCTTCTCTGTTTGTAAACCTACTTTTTGCCTCATACACTTCCTGCAAGGCATGATGAAGCGCATTGCCTATCTCATGTTCTTGAGGCAAGTCCTTTTCTATTGTGTGCTCTCCCAATCCATCTATGTATCTATGGTAAAACTTTCGTTTACAAGAGAGAAAGCTTTTGAGTCCTGTTGCCGATAGGTTATGCTGTGTAAAATCATAGGCCTGCTCTATTTTTTGCTCAATAGGTATTCTTTTATCTTGTGATTTGAACAAAACACCTGCCCATTGTGACTCCTCATACGTGCTAGAAGAAGAGATACCCAATTGGGTTAAAAATCGCGAAGGGACAGCGTCTACGGAAGAGACGTAGGATATGGCCACCTCTTTGGCTCGTAAAAAGAGATTATTATAATAAAGTTTTTGTAAAGATTCTCTATCCAAGGCCCCCGGCAGGCCTGCCTTTAACCGTGTAGCTGAGTTTAAAAAGAGGTCTTTCTCGCTTTTTCTCGGAACCGTGCCCTCATTAAAATCAACAACGATCACTCCCTCATAAGCAACATTACGTGTTTCCAGAACACCCATAACGGTTACCTTTCCACCGCGAACATCATCGGTCGTTCTGCTTTTCAAACGGTTCAAAAACAGATGCAAGGCCGACTTAAAAGTACTCTTCTCTAAAATAGGAAAAAGTTTCTCAAAATAAAAAAGTTCTTCTGTAATGACCTTAAGCACGCGTTTATCTGTCTCAACCTCAATAAAAGGAAGCATTAATACACTAAAGTCCAGATCCTGCATAAGAGATTTATAGTTTTTTTCAAGCCCCTCAAGCAAATCTACACCCATACGGTTTAACCGACTTCTATTTTGAACACTTTTGTTATCCAAATACTCTGATACAGCTTCCAAGGATTGTACAAAAATAGATGATTTTAGACTCTCACCCATGGCAAAGTTAAAATTGCACTTCTCATCAAAACGTTTCAGGTGCTCTGCAAAGTTTTCATTCGGCAAAACAAGAACGATCTTTTCCGCTGCTATACCCTTATCAATAAAATCCTGCACTTTCTGCTTGATAAAAGAGACCTGTAAAAGTCTTTGCGAAAAACTTTCACAGCTTGTAGCCGCTTTGGAGCGCACAATGGAAGAGCCTTCAACCGCCTTCGTGCTTAGATTGATTATCTGGTTTCTATTGTCTTCAATCTCTATACCAAGTTCTCTAAACTTCTCCTGCATCTTGAGATTAAACTCATTAGCATAAAAACGAAGTTTCAGAGGAATGATTTGGGCACACGCCTCTAAGATTTGAAGTTCAAAGTTTGTTAAATATCCTTCCACCACAAGGAGTATCTCTTCTTGCGCCTGTATGTAGGATCGGTTAAGCCTATAATGTTTAGCTAAAAAGATGGGATCGAGGACCTTTCTTTCATCACAAAGATTCTCATATCTGGCATATAACTCTTTTAAAATATCTATATGCTCTTCATAATCTCCATAAGTATCTGCCATACTTAAAGAATCTATATTCACGAGTTCACCACTAAGTTCTTCAAAAAAACGAAAGATGTAGGAAGAGTTTTGTATAAAAGTAAAAAAGTTACGTTCTATGTGTAAGTTTGTAAAGGCTTTAAAATCTGAAGCTTCTAAGAGTAAGAGGGTTCGTGTGTCATCATCAATGCGGACATAGTCATCTACCACTAAGGCACGTTGTAAGAACTCGGACATAGTGATATAACTGGGTAAAAAACAGTTTGTATCTCTCTGTTTTAAAAGAGCTGCGCGTATAGCACGCGAGCTTGGAAGAATTGTAAGCATAATTTCCCTATTAGGGACTGCTTAAACTGCACTCCCCTCCCAAAATTCATTGATTTGTATCTGAATCTTTTTCAACCAATTATACAATAGAAAGATATTAATACCAATTGCAGCCAGCACAATCACTGCCATGGTATACATACCTAACTCGTTCATGCCACCACCTGCACTAACAATTAAATACGCCATCCCTACAACGGCCCATAATGCAATAGACGGTAAAAACAATATTGCACCCCAGCAGGAGCTGATGTGTTCCAGTTTTCCATTTTCTGAATAAAGCTTGCCTACATAAGCAGGTAAAAGCCAACAAGCACTCAGTGCTAAAGGCGGAAACAGTATAGCAAGAGCTGCATATGAGGCTCCAGATATACCCTTTTTACGGTTTTTCTGTAGTTCTGAAAAGGTTGATGCCAACCAATAAATGCCATATAAGCCAAAGCTCATAACCCATAGTCCAATAACCTTCTCCGGACTCCTTGTTGTTCCTATATACATTTGTAATCCCCTGTATAAGTATAAGTAATTCTTTAGAATTAAAAAGGATTATATTTAGTGAAGGTAAACAAAAAGACAATAAGAGTTTCTTGATAAATATCCAAGAGCAGATTCTCTCAGATTATAAGGTGGCCTAAATCTTTACAAATCTCTCGTATTCTATACGAGAAGCTTTAGGGGATTGCAAAGGACACGCTTGTCCTTGCCACTAAGATTGGCTTTGCTGATTTTAGTGGCTAATATTAGTTAATTATTGGCACCGGCATTTCGCATTGGTTTATCTAAGCCGTATTCATATACGCCCTTGTCCATAGTATCAGACTTTAGATTCATATGACGGAAGTCATCTCCAATGGAGACTTTGGCAAGAATATTCCAGCGACCTTCTTTGGGTACTTTTACATTATCAAAGATATAGTTTCCATCTTCAATACGTGGCTTACCAAGGACAACTTGTGTCTCATTTGTGATCGGACGCGAAAGGATCACTTTAAAACTAGCACTGTTGACTGGTTTTGAATTCATATCATTGATTTTATATGACAATGTACTGCCTTCTTGAGATACGCCTTCACCCGTATAGGTCAGTTGATACTTTTTATTAAATATAAGTCCTGCAACAATAATATCATTAGCATTTCTATCAAGACTATGATAGTCCATCATCATATCCGCATCTTCTTGAACAGGTTGTAGCAGTGCTATATATATCGTCACTCCACAGGCAATAACAATAAGAATCGTTGATACGATAACACCGATTGGCCACTGTTTTCCATCAGACATCTGCATCCATTCTTCCTCTCTTTTTTCTGTATCCATCGCGTGCAAGTTTAAGCACCGTAATTAAACTTACGAAAAACAAGCCCGATATGATGTATTTATAAATCGTTTTATTCGTATCGCCGATAGCCGTACTTAAGACAACCCCTTTAGACTCTGCTATCTGTTCAGATATCTCTGCGTAGCCATTATACATCGCTACCGCATACTTGTCTTTAGGGTCTACCTCTTTAGGTGCCTTTGCACCAATAATAGGAATAACGCGCCCATTGAAAAATGGCCAGATTGCCAAGGGATCCATAATCTGATCTCTATCAAATAGTTTATAAAGAGACTTGTCTTCAGCATAGATTTGCACCTGTTTAGAGTTTTCAACAAATGAAAACAGTACAGCAGGTTCTTTTAGTGTTTTAATTAAAGCTTGCTGATACGCAATTATGCTTTGATTATTGTCTGTATCTTTAACAAGACTCATATATAAGTTGACACCCGTTTTTGCTGAGAGTTCTGCTCCCATAGGTTCAATTTGTTTATTGAAACCATCTATTTTAACAACTTCATCCGTGACAATAAATTTTGCTAGAAGAGGATTACTAAAATAGAGGATTGCAATAAGGGCATACAGCCCTTTATACCTATTCACTGATTATCCGACGAATAGGTGATCTGCAACAACCACAGCGTATATCGTATACATTGCCATAGCAAATAATCCAAGACCAACAATTATATCTAATCTCATTATTTGTCCTTTAATAGTTTAACATGAGATGCATTATCAGCAGAGAACATTTTAACGTTTTTTACATCTTCTATATAATAATAGTCTTGTGCAACATCTTGTTGTACACCAACTGCTAGAAACACAAGTGTTCCCTCAACTGCTAATAACAACACTGTTGCTATTAACATACCTGTAATCCCGTGTAGTGCAAAAATACTTCTATTTTCCATATCGTACCCCTACTCTTCTATTTCTTTATCAGTACCATGAGCTACATAAGCAGACAGGGCTTTGATCTGAGGCATACTTAGCATATCACCAAATGCCGGCATAACACCAATTTCGCCTTTTTTCATACCATCTTTAAGAAGATTAGCAACTAAACATGAGTTGTAATCTCTTAAACTTGGACCAACAAGAGAGACCCCATGGCCAATACAGTCTTCACCTTCACAAGCTGTTGAATATCCTTCAACGCCTGTCGTGTCTGACTCTGGTTTAACGCCATAACTTTTATACCCTTTAACTCCTGGGGCCAAAGCAGCACCATGACATGAAGTACATGTACCAGCAAAGATATCTCTGCCCGCTGTTGAGCCTTCGGCATCTTTAAACCCATTGGCAATATATTCAGACAGTACTGCAATCTCTTCATCAGAGATAAGGTTTCCGCTGTTCATATTGAAAAGACCGTTTCTATCCGGCATACCGCCAGCATAACCAAGCTGATTTGAACCTTCACGGACAACTTTCTCAACATAAGTCTTGCTT
>Ga0316207_10003510_pt1 | contig 14464 bp, 16 predicted proteins | sample 6weekpyrite_MG_FD_204943 | JGI IMG/M metagenome (GOLD analysis project Ga0316207, IMG submission 204943) | Microbial mat bacterial communities from mineral coupon in-situ incubated in ocean water Damariscotta River, Maine, United States -... | ecosystem: Environmental > Aquatic > Marine >... | reverse complement strand
AATATCCGATCGAAATTCCCTTTGTATTTCGAGCTATATTTTCTTTCAATATTTTTCTTATTAATTTCTTGAAAGTCACTATCTGGAGAATAAATCAAGTACAGAGAACCCCGATAACCACTTTGAGATGAATACGAAGATGAATTTAATATAATTACTACAACAATAGTCAGAATAACTACCAACAAAATTAAACTATATTTTGTGAGAAATTTTCTCATACTCGTAGCGCTCTGTTTTTCAATTTGTCAGTCAAAATGACTTAGGTGTATAACGCCCCATCTTGCCGCACAGCAAGCGTTTTGAAGACTGCTTTTCAAGGCCGATGCTTACTGTGTCGGACAAGATTGGATTGTTATATTACTTTAGCCAGATTTCTTTAATTTCCGGGCGACCATATTGAGTACAACCCATTAACCTAAGACTTGTAGTACGGCCGATTGCGTAAGCGCTTAACAGAGCTGAATGTAAATCCTTGTGATAGAAGGTGTCTTTCATAATTAATGTAGCAAAGTCCGTTTTATCACATTCATCTGGATTAGTGGCGTTTTCTTGCACGACAAGGATCCTGTTGTAACTTGGCTGAATGCGAACTTCTAAAATCTTTCCGTCACTCCAACCATCTGCGAAAACAAACGACGGTACGATTAAGCAAATGGTTAAAAATATAGATTTTTTTAAATTCATAATTTTCCCTTGTTTGTAATATAACGGTTGAGCTAAGCGCCATAACACAGCGAAGCTGTAGGGCTTCCACGGATTTGAACGATTTGTTATGTTTTTATACATATCATTCTTCTAAATCCTTTAATATTTAATAAATACTAATTTCTGGAAGGAAAAACTCCAACAACAGCTACACAAGCATTTAATGTTAAATAGGGAGGCATGTTATTGTGTGCCTTACTTCCTCCCGTATTTTCAGTTCCAGCATTTTTATCAGAGGCTTGGCCTCGTTCGGTATAAACAATACCCTGTTCTCTCCCATTACCTTTAGTAATAAGATCTGTTTTATGAGTATGACTAGGCATTTGAGCTTGTGTAAGGGTCACCGCTTCAGTTCCCCCTATTTGTCCTATCCTATTGCTACTCAATCCGGGGCCCCTGCCTTTTCCTACAATCACCCGTCCTCTAAGGTCCGGTAGCGCAAAGGTAGTTCTACCATCGCCGCCATAAAAAGTTCCATATAGGCTAAACAGCGCCGTGTTACTAGAAATTAGCATCAGCTGTCCTTCCGCAGAAGCCCAACCCCTGGGACAAAAATTATATCCAAAGAATCTTACTTCTCCCAGAAAAGGCTCAGTCGCATTAGCAGATAGAGAGCTTGTGAGTAATAGAAATATCAAAACTGATGATCCTAGTATTTTTTTCATAATTAATACTCCTTTTTATAATTATTAAACTACTTTACTTTTTACTCTGATCACAAATATTCTTTAATACTAATTACACATAACGGTTGAGCTAAGCGCCATCAACTAACACCGCTTTTGCGCGCCCTTTTTTGAACGACTTGTTATGCCAAATTCCAGTTATTTAGGCTTTTCTTCGTGAACAAGCATATTCATGAATTTTTCAAACCGCCTTATCCTGGTGTCTGATTTCTTCGCACTTATCAATCCATACGCGATAGCATAACGGCTCGATTTATTGAGAGTTTCAAAAAACTCTTTAGCAACCGGTTTACTCTCCAGTGCAGCCAGAAAATCCGCAGGCACTTCCATTTCACTTACCACATAGGCGTTTTCCCAACGACCGTCAGCTTTCGCAGCACGAACATGCACAAGCCCAGATTCCTTCATCCGATCTTCGTTTATCAAACGTTCAACATGCTCAGTGTTCCTTTTAGACCAGTTGCTTCGTGCTTTTCTAGGAGTTATGCGTTGAAGATAGGCTTGATCATCAATTGACTTTTTTACACCGTCAATCCAACCCCAGCATAAAATTTCAATCACTACATCATTCCAAGTAACACTTTGAATCCCAGTATTTTTTTTAAATATTTTTACCCACAACTCACTTTCAGTTGCGTGATTCACCTTTAGCCACTCGCCGAGACCTTTCGGTGTTGTAAATGTCATGATTTTCAATGGATCTGGTTCAGGCATCAAATTAGATTTTCTTCGGCATAACTATCTATATAAGGGACATAATTACTACATAGTAATCCCACTTTTAGTGTTTTTGGGGTTGTCCTCAGAAACAATTCCTTTGCTTTCATATTCTTATTTTCTAAACTTCCGTATTAGTTTAGGTGTGATATGTTGCAATATTGCGCTAAATGCAATATCACTCTTTTAATCAATGAGTTAATGCTGTGATTGACTCTACTATTGTTACGCAACAACCGTCAACAAGATCTAAGCGCATGATTGATGTTACTGGATTACGATATACGTAAGTATAACGAGACGTTATCCCCTCGGGTGGTGCTCTGCATGTAAGGACTTTAAGCGTTCACGCGCAACATGGGTGTAGATTTGTGTCGTGGACAAATTACTATGTCCGAGCAGTAACTGTACAACACGTAAGTCTGCACCATGATTGATAAGATGGGTAGCAAAAGCATGGCGTAGTGTATGGGGGGAAAGATCTTTTTTTATGCCTGCCTGTTTTGCGTAGCGTTTAATTAATTGCCAAAAAGCCTGGCGTGTCATGGCCGCGCCCCGGTTAGTTGGGAATAAGGCATCAACCGGTCTGCCTTTGGTGATATCTGCACGGGCATTGCGAAGAAATTGTGATAACCAGTCCAGTGCTTCTTCGCCGAGTGGCACCAAACGTTCTTTACCGCCCTTCCCCATGACCCTGACAACGCCTTGTTGCACATTGATTTGTGACATTTCCAGACTAATTAATTCACTCACACGCAGCCCGCTGGCATAAAGTAATTCCAGCATTGTACGATCACGTAGACCCAACACGGTGTCACAATCCGGTGCATCGAGTAGATCATCGACTTCATCTTCAGTCAGTAATTTAGGGAGAGCCGGAGCAACTTTTGGCGCATCGATCTGGGCACTGGGATCGTCTTTAAGATAACCTTCACGAATTTGGTATTGATAAAAACGCCGAATACTTGATAGTAAGCGTGCTGTGGTACGCGCATGGGCTCCTTGCTGAGCACGTTGTGCTAAATAAGTCAGTAAATCCTGTCGCGACGCGGTATGTAAAGTTTGTTGTTGTTTTTTTAAGGCCTTGGCAAGCCCTTGTAAGTCACTACGGTAAGCCGATAAGGTGTTGTCACTAAGACCTCTTTCCATCCACAAGGCATCGAGAAATAACTCGATGTCACTTTGATCAGTATCTGCTTGTTCGCTCATGTTCCAGTAACCATTTTTTAGTCGCTAACGGTGGTCCGTCCAGTGCACCTGAAAATCCGCCAAGGCCGTTTGCAGCCACAATGCGATGACACGGGACAATAATCGGCACTGGATTTCTACGACAACCTCCAGCGATAGCCCTTGCACTGCTGGCGATTGTTTTAGCTACATTACCATATGTCATGGTTTTCCCAACAGGAATACTCAACAAAGCATTGCGTACTTTCATTTGAAATGGGGTGCTTGATGCGGCTATGGGTAAATCGAATTGAGAATTCGGATCTAAAAAAAACTGTTCTAATTGATAAACAGTCTTTTCGGCCAACTCTGAACTAGCCTTGCGCATCTTAACGGTATTATAAAGAAAATTAACCGCCTCTATGACCTGCCCGTTATCAAGAATACCTAACATACCCACCGGGCTATCCGTAATTGCCGTATAGTCTTTTACGGCAACCTCAATCATGCCGGTGTTTTACCGCGCTTTAACCAGAGTTGTTGTAGGCGACGTTGTAGTTGGCCGCGGCGTGCCTCGTCTTTGGTGACACGTAATAATTTTTTATACAAACGTCCGGCATCATCCACCAAACCAGCATCCGCTAAGGCTTGTGCGGCTTGATACATTGCCGACTGCGCCCACAAATCAGGTTGTGGTAATATTTTTGATTCAGACGATTTTAAATATAGTGCCGCCGCATCAGCGTAACGTTTTTGTGCTTTACGTGATTCAGCCATCCAGTAATACAACTCACGGGTAATTTTGGGTAGTTCTACTTTGGCTAATAACGATTCAAATAATTGATAGGCTTGCTCATGCGCCTCGACCGTTTGCAGATCAAATACCACTTGCATGAAGCGATCGAGAAATTTTTTCTCTGCAAAGTCCTGTTTCGCCACAATCTCTTTTAGCACCACTGATGCATCATCAGGTTTACCCGCCATGACAAACACACGTGCCCGGCGTAGTTCCCACAATAAGGGATTAACCCCTGATGGTGCTTGTTGTAATCCCTGCATAAGCTTTGAAGCCAGCTTAATATCAGATTCTTTTAGTGCTTGTTCTAATAAGTTGTAGCTCGCCAGTGCAGGCAATGGTTTATCTGCAAAATAGTCTTTGCTCTCCAGATACAAATGACGAATAACCTCGATACCACCCTTATTTTTTTGTAATGAATTAATGAGCATCTCGTGCGCTTTATCACGTGTCGCAGCCAAACGTGACTCAAGTGCCAGTAATGCATAAATACTTCGTTGGCGAAGTGTTTGTTTGGGTCGCTTGGCTGCTTCTTTAAACCAGCTTGCATCGTCACCGAGTAACAACTGCTGTTTATTACCGACTAAATGGGCATAGGCACGATAGGCTTGCCAAAGTTGATCGCCGTTAACGCGAAACAAACCGTCATCCAGTTGTTTTTGCCTGCTTAGTCGCAAGAAAGTTTCTGTTGCAACAGCGCGTTGTACTTCATCGGCTTCAGTTTTACTCGCCTCGGCTTTAATCGCAAGCAGTCGTAAACGGTTTTCTTTCAGCAATTTTTTATTTTTAAGTTGTTTGTTTATTTTTTTTACTATCTCGCTGGCGGGCAGTCGCGCACTACGCAGTGCAGCCAGTAAATAAAGTGTCTTTGCGTTAGTGGTTTTTTTCTGGCGCAGTAGCTCTGCTGCATCATCGGCACGACCCGCCAGTAGCAATACACGCGCTCTTAATAATATGGCGGACTCAGAGTTATCCGAGGGGTAATCTTGCGCATTACGCAGCATGGCCGCATGGGCATCATTGGCTTTTGCATCCAGCAAGTAGCTGCGCACAATCTGTGAACGCCAGATCTCCAATGTTTGTGCATCTAAAGCGGTATCACGTTTCCAGATCAGCTGACGATAAATAGTTCGAGCCTGACTACCCCACCCTAATGCCAGCATTGCTTCAGCTTGTTGCGTAACAAACCAATCTTGATAAGCAAGATCAATAAAGCCTTTTTGCTCATCAATCCGTGTAATTAAGGTTTGCCATTGCTGCGCTTGTTGATACAAAGCAATGCGCTGGCGTTCCCAACGTAACCAGGCCTGCGTATCATCAAGCGGGTTAGGTTGCTGTGCATTAAGTTGTTGCAGTGCAAGCTCGGTTGCGCCCTTTTGTGCTAACTGAACAATTTCAGAAAGTGGCTCAGCTACGCCATGAAGAGGAAACAATAACAGCAGACATGCAAACGGCGCCAAAAGGCGCCGTGAGCAAGAACGAAGTATGGTGTTAGTGACTAACTGCTGGTCACGCATACCGATACTATTCGTTTTAAAGTTTTTCTTTAATACGTGCAGCTTTACCAGTCAGTTCACGCAAGTAGTAAAGTTTCGCCTGGCGAACATCACCACGACGCTTCACTTTGATGCTCTCGATCTGGTTGCTGTGTGTTTGGAAAACACGTTCAACACCTTCACCGTGTGAAATCTTGCGAACAGTGAATGCTGAATTAATACCGCGGTTACGTTTAGCGATACAAATACCTTCATAAGCCTGAATACGCTCACGAGTACCTTCTTTCACTTTTACGTTAACAACCAAAGTGTCGCCAGGACCAAATTCTGGTAACTCGCTTTTCAGTTGTTCCTGTTCAATCTTGTCAATAATGTTACTCATGATCTACTCCTGCCTAAATCTAATTACTTTTATCAAACGCAGCGACATATTCATCTAATAATCGCTGTTGTTCTGCATCCAGTTCTTTCTTTTCCAGCAAGTCAGGTCGCCTTTCCCAGGTTCGACCTAGTGACTGCTGCATTCGCCAGCGCGCTATCGCTGCATGGTTACCACTTAATAAAACCTCAGGTACTGTTTGTCCGGAAACTTCTTCCGGTCGGGTATAATGCGGATGGTCTAGCAAGCCATTCATAAATGAATCTTGCTCGGCCGATGCCTCATCACCCAGTGCACCTGGCAGTGTTCTTACCACTGCATCGATGATGACGGCTGCTGCCAGTTCACCACCACTTAAAACATAATCACCAATCGATATTTCTGCATCAATCTCGCTGTTAACCAGACGTTCATCAATGCCTTCATAACGACCTGCCACCAACACCAGATTTTCATGTTGTGCCAACTCGGCCACGCCTTGCTGGTCTAGCTGTTTTCCTTGCGGTGACATATACACCACATAAGGTTTACCGCTATGGCTTTCGCGTGCTTCCTGTATCGCATCGCGTAGTGGCTGCACCTGCATTAACATACCGGGGCCACCGCCGTAAGGACGATCATCAACAGTTCGATGTTTGTCCTTAGCATGATCACGAGGATCATGGGTTGTCAGCTCAACAATGTCTGACTTCAGTGCGCGGCCAATAACACCGTACTGCGTCACTGCATGCAACATGTCTGGAAACAGCGTCACTACGGCAATATGTTGTAGTGAGGACATGTTGTTAAAACTCTGGATCCCAGTCGACCGTTAACTGGCCTGCCTTCAAATCCACTTCCGTCACCACATCCTTTTGTAAAAACGGAATCAATCTTTCTTTGTCGCCATTCACAATGAGCACATCGTTTGCGCCTGTTTCCATCATGTCAGTCACTTTGCCTAAAGGCTCACCCTTGACTGTTGCAACATCCAGCCCAATTAAATCAGACCAGTAGTATTCATCGTTTGCCAGCTCCGGTAACTGCGAGGGTTTAATCGCAATGACCGTTTCGCGCAAGGCTTCGGCGGCATCTCTATCATTAACGCCTTCTAACTGCGCAACGATACTTTTACCTTGTGGGCGACCTTTTAATAATTTAACCGGTTGCCACTCACCCGCGCGTTTTAAGTACCACGGTGAATACTGCAAAATATTTTTGCGAGGTGAGGTATGAGAAAAAATCTTACACCAACCTTGCACGCCAAAAACACCGGCGATCTTCCCCACAACGATCATCTCGCTCATGAGGCGAACTCAACGGCTATATTAAGCTGCAGCCGCTTGGTCCTTCAATAATTTTGCAACACGATCAGATGGTTGTGCACCGAGTTTTACCCAGTGATCAACACGATCTTGTTTAACGCTCAAACGAGTTTCGTTATCGCTACGTGTAACAGGATTGAAGAAACCCAGACGCTCAAGGTAACGACCATCACGGCGGTTACGGCTGTCTGTGACAACAATGTGATAAAAAGGACGTTTCTTAGAACCGCCGCGTGATAAACGTATGGTGACCATAAGCCGGTTAAACCTCTCAGTAATTGTCAGTCCATTATTAAGGTATGAACCGACACAATAGTAACTTGCCGGAGTGGATATTAATCGACCCCGAAAAATCGCTGCATTTTACGCTATTTTCTGTAAAAAGAAAGACCTAGAAGCATCTGATTGCAGGTTCTAGGCGACTATTTTACTAGTAACCTTAAAGTAGCCAGGGTTTTAGCCCCTGAAAGGCTGTTTAAGCCCCCGGAAACGGCATTTTGCCCATGCCGGGGAGTCCGCGCATTAGTTTTTTCATGCCGCCGCCCTTCATTTTCTTCATCATTTTCTGCATTTGCTTAAATTGCTTGAGAAGACGGTTCACATCCTGCACTTGTGTGCCGGAACCTGCGGCAATACGACGTTTTCGTGAGCCTTTAATGACCTCGGGTCGTTGGCGTTCGCCAGGTGTCATGGAGTCAATAATCGCCCCCAGACGTAGCATATCCTTGTCATTCACCTGATCTTTCACATTGGTAGGGATATCACCCATACCGGGCAGCTTGTCCATCATGCTAGTCATGCCGCCCATGTTTTGCATTTGTTTGAGCTGTTCACGGAAATCAGCCAGATCAAAGCCTTTGCCCTTCTTGAATTTTTTCGCCAGCTTCTCGGCCTGCTTGTGATCAACCTTATGCTGCACTTCTTCGATAAGGCTGAGCATGTCACCCATACCCAAAATACGTGAGGCAACTCGATCAGGGTGGAAGGCTTCCAGCGCGGTGGTTTTTTCACCCACACCGAGGAATTTAATCGGTTTACCGGTAATTTGGCGTACCGACAAGGCGGCACCGCCACGTGCATCACCGTCTGTTTTGGTGAGAATAACGCCTGTCAGGGGTAGTGCATCATCAAAGGCTTTGGCCGTATTGGCGGCATCCTGACCGGTCATGCTATCCACCACAAACAGTGTTTCAACCGGGTTAATCGCGCTATGAAGGCCTTTAATTTCATCCATCATATCGTCATCGATATGCAGACGACCGGCGGTATCAATAATCACCACATCAATAAATTGTTTACGTGCCTGCTCTATTGCACCGTTAGCAATAAAGACGGGGCTTTGCTCGGTGGTACTGGGAAAGAAATTAACCCCGACTTCTTCAGCGAGTGTTTCAAGCTGTTTAATCGCCGCCGGACGGTAGACATCGGCACTGGCAACCAGGACTTTCTTTTTATGTTTTTCGGTTAAAAAGCGCGCTAGCTTACCAACACTGGTGGTTTTACCTGCCCCTTGCAGGCCAGCCATCATAATCACTGCCGGTGGCGCAGTTTGCAGATTTAAGGCTTCATTCTGCTCGCCCATGACCTTAACGAGTTCATCGTTAACAATTTTAATGAAGGCCTGCCCCGGCGTGAGGCTTTGCATGACTTCCTGACCTACGGCACGTTCACGCACCTGATCAATGAAGCCCTTAACCACGGGCAACGCAACATCAGCTTCAAGCAGTGCCATACGCACATCACGCAGGGCATCTTTGATATTGGTTTCGTCTAAACGTCCCTGACCACGCAGGTTTTTAATCGTTTTCGACAGGCGTTCGCTTAAGGTATCAAACATGTTGGGAGGTCCAAATTTTCTTCAAATAATGCCCACAGGGGGCGAATTCGGACATTATAGCGTAAAAGTCTCTCCGCCCTCGAGTCCTGTGATATCCAGATCGGGCATTAATTCGAGACATTCATTAAGAATGGTTTCTTCTTCACCGGGTTTGCGGTGAGTAATGTAGATTTTAGTGTCATGCTTGAGCTTTTTGATGTCATCTGCGAGCAATTCAGGACAATAATGCTTCGCTAACTTACTCAGCATCAAATTCCGGTTTGAAAAGGCTGATTCGACAATCAATAAGTCCAGCTTGTCGTGGGCATTCAGTGCATTCCAGAGTGAGTCGTTTGTACTGGTATCACCACTAAAGGCAAACGATGCACCTTCTTCGCTTTCTACTCGATAACCGACCGTAGGCACAATATGCTCGACAGGAATCATTTCCACGCTACGACCATTGTTTGTCCATGTAGAGCCTGGCTCGATCGCTGAATAACTCAACACGGGAGTTTCAGGGCGAGGTAATTCCGCAAAATCAGGCCACACGACCCAGTTAAAGATATAGGCTTGCAATGCTTGCAAGGTTTTTTCCTGACCATGAATCAATACCGGTTCTTTCACGCGGTCAAAAATAGTATCAATCAGCAATGGTAAAAACGTGACATGATCAAGATGTGAGTGAGTGATAAAGATGTGTTTAATCTTGCTCATTTCTTCAAGCGTTAGTGTACCGACACCCGAGCCGGCATCGATAAGAATATCGTCATCGACGAGCAATGAAGTGCTGTGTAAACCCGCACTAATACCGCCACTACACCCCAAAATACGTAGCTTCATACTTTCTGGAAACCCTTAAGAATTCTTATTGTTATACAGCTTAGACTTTCTATCTAAAACAGCCAACTAAATTGCCCATAAATGTCGAAAAATCACGATTTTTCCTACATTAGGCGCTAATCTCTATTTATATTTTCTTATCTCGCCATTTCAGGCTCTGAAACTTCGCTTATACTTCAATAGCGAGGCCGAATATGAGATTATTCCTGACATTCAGCCTAACAGAGAAAAACCAGCGAGGCTACGCTCCCAAGGGGATTTTTTGCTCCAGAAGATCAAGCTATTAATTATGAATATAATAACAATTAGTACACTTTCTATCGTTCTGTACCTTGTCACGAGCATTTTGCTCGGCCGGCGCCTGTTTCAGTCTGCGCAAGCGATTCAAAGTACACGAATGGCATTGATTTCACTAGGGATAGGTGCGGCTATCCTTCATATCGGTGTGGTTTATAACAGCGTGTTTACCTCGGCCGGTATCAATCTGGGTTTTTATAGTGCTGCCTCGTTAATTATGGCGATGGTTGCCAGCTTGATGTTGATTGCAGCGATTAAACAACCTATTGAGAATCTCGGCATCCTCATCTTGCCCGTTGCCGCAATCACCTTGTTACTTGATCAAAGTTTCAGTGCACAGCACATTCTTGGCAATCAATACTCGAGTCAAATTGAGTTACATATTATTCTTTCTCTGCTTGCCTACAGTTTGCTCACCATCGCTGCATTGCAGTCTGTGTTACTGGCTATTCAGGATCGCCAATTACGCCATAAACATCCCGGCGGTTTTATGCGCGCCCTGCCGCCTATGCAAGTAATGGAATCACTCTTGTTTCAACTGATTGCACTAGGCTTTATCCTGCTGAGTCTGGCATTAATAACCGGCTTTATTTTCCTTAATGATATTTTTGCTCAACATCTGGTACACAAATCAGTATTGTCGATTATTGCCTGGTTCGTATTTGCCATTTTATTGCTTGGACGCTGGCAAGCCGGCTGGCGTGGACGCACCGCCATTCGTTGGACGCTTACCGGGTTTGTTGCTTTGTTACTCGCTTACTTTGGTAGTAAGTTGGTACTAGAAGTTATTCTTACATAAGGCCACCTTACTTGTTTAACGAACTTTCGCTAGTCGCGTTATTTATTATCTTCATTGTGCTTATTCTGATTTCAGGATTTTTTTCCGGTTCAGAAACAAGCTTAATGTCTTTAAACCGTTATCGACTCCGTCATCTTTCTAAAGATAAACATCATGGCGCTATGCGCGCACAACAATTACTCGAAAAACCGGATCGTTTAATTGGTCTGATACTGATCGGAAATAACGCGGTTAATATCATGATTACCTTGCTTGCAGCGGTGATCATGATTCGCTTGTTTGGCGAGCTGAGTGTCTTCACATCAACCGCTATTCTTACTGTGATCATGGTTTTGTTTGCTGAAGTCACACCGAAAACACTGGCTGCTTTACGTCCCGAACGATTTGCATTTCCTTCAACGCTCATTCTTGCGCCGTTGATGAAAGTTGCTTTCCCTCTTGTATGGCTGGTGAATCAGTTTACTAATGTGCTTTTTAAAGTACTGAAAATTGATATTGATAAACCTGACTCTCTGCACCTGACACAAGACGAGCTGCGCACAGTAGTTTTAGAATCCGGTAGTTTAATTCCAGGTACCCATCAGGATATGCTGCTGGGCATACTTAATCTGGAACAAGTGACTGTCGATGACATCATGGTGCCACGTGGCGAGCTCGCGGGTATTGATATTGAAGATGACTGGGAAGAAATTGTTGACCTGTTACAAAATGCGCAACATACCCGCCTACCTGTTTTTAAAGGTGATATTGATAATATCATCGGGATCATTCATCTACGCCGAATTTTAAAACTACAAACTCAATCCGAGTTTAATAAAGAGAATTTATTAAAAACAATTCGTGAACCTTATTTTGTTCCAGAGGGTACCAGCCTCAACACGCAGTTACTTAACTTCCAGCGAGCTAAACGACGCATTGCACTGGTGGTCAATGAATATGGCGAACTAGAGGGGCTTGTTACACTGGAAGATATTCTTGAAGAAATTGTTGGCGAGTTCACCTCTGATCCTGCCAATAATTACCGCGATGTTCACCCACAGGATGATGGTACCTGGCTGGTAGATGGCTCTGCCAATATTCGCGACCTGAATAAATCACTGAACTGGGATCTGCCTACAGACGGGCCTAAAACACTGAATGGGCTTTTACTCGAACAGCTCGAAACCATTCCTGAACCGGGTACCAGCTTAAAGATAGCCGGGCATCCAATAGAAATCCTGCAAAGCCATGAAAATGTTGTTAAAACAGCAAGAATATACCCCTGTTTAGATAAGGAAATCGTTCCTGATGTCGCCGAAATGGTGAAATCACAGCCAAAATCGTAACTAATACGACAAATGGTTAACAGAATGTGACCAATGACACGATTCTTTATAATAAAGGTCGGCTATACTAATGTTGTGGTGGTTAAACGGTGAGTAAATTTGGCGACACTGACATTAACATTTAAAGGCAAAACGCTTCACATGTTCCCATTGAAAGATGGGGTTGTTACAATTGGCCGCGATCCTGCCAGTGACATTCAAATTGATAGTCTTGCCGTTGAACCTCAACATGCTCGCCTTGTTATCAACGGCGATAGCTGTACCCTTTCTCAGGGTAAACATGACAACAAAACATACGTAAATCACACACCGGTTAAAGAACAAGTGTTAGCGCACAATGATATTATTCGAATTGGTAAACATGTTTTGGTTTACCATGAAGATGCACTTGTCAATTCAGACGACACAGCCGCTGAAATCACTGCTCCACCTGTTGCCGAAACTTTTTCAACAAGTACTGCAGCTAAAGAACAACCTAAAACGCCCATCGAAACGAATGGTTGGTTGCAGGTTATGAACGGCAAGATGCTTGGTAAAACATTTAAACTGCGGTCAGGCCTGACAGATTTAGGTAAACTGGGAATGCTACCTGCGTTGATTGCCTTGCGTAGTGGCGGTTACTTTATTTCCAACCTTGCTGACGATGACAGTATATCTGTTGCCGATGAAACAATTGGCGATAAAAGCCATCCTTTACATGATGGTGATTTAATTAAGCTGGGTAAAGTAACACTGCAATTTCATATACAGACGTAACTATTTCGGGGGATATCATGAGTCAAACTAATGAAACTGAGCATCGGTTACATCACCGCGTTTTATTCGACACCCTTGCAACTATTCACATCAATGCAAGCAATATAAATACACAACTGATCGATATTTCATTAAAAGGCGCACTCATTAAAAAACCTGACTCATGGACTGCTAAAGTAGGTGATACCGGTCAATTGCGAATTGTTCTAAGTGATAACATTAGCTCTATTAGTATGGATATTAAAGTTGCCCATATTGAAGACGATCATGTCGGATTCCATTGTGAGCATATCGACATTGATAGTATTACCCATCTTCGCCGACTGGTTGAACTTAATCTAGGTGATACAGAATTACTTGAACGAGAATTCTCGGCACTGGTGGCCTAAACACTAAATACAGTCGAGCACTTCTGACAAGCGACTCACTGCCTGTACTTCTATCCCCTCAACTTCATGTTTAGGGGCATTGGCTTTAGGAATAATCGCTTTCACAAAACCATGTTTGGCTGCTTCGTGTAAACGTTCTTGCCCGTTATGTACTGGACGTATTTCACCAGCCAAGCCTACTTCACCAAAAACAATCCAGTCTTTAGGTAAAGGCTTATCTCTGAAGCTGGAAAGAATCGAAAGAATCACACTCAGATCGGCACCGGTTTCACTAATACGCATACCGCCAACAATGTTTACAAAAACATCATAGTCGTACATTGCAATTCCACCATGCCGATCTAGCAAGGCAAGTAACATTGATAAGCGTTGCGCATCTACACCCAGCGCGACACGACGCGGATTCGACATGTGGCTTTCCGCCACCAATGCCTGCACTTCAACTAACATTGGCCGACTGCCTTCGCGTGTGACCATCACCACACTACCGGGAACATCTTCTTCATGACGAGATAAAAAAATTGCTGAAGGATTATTCACTTCACGCAAGCCCTTCTCGGTCATTGCGAATACACCCAATTCATTGACTGCACCAAAACGATTTTTTACTGCGCGAATAACACGGTAAGGGCTTGAACTATCACCTTCAAAATACAAGACAGTGTCAACCATGTGTTCCAGAACACGTGGTCCAGCCAATGCACCTTCTTTCGTGACATGTCCAACTAAAAATAAAACGGTGCCGGTTTGTTTGGCAAAACGCACCAGTTGTGCCGCACTATCACGCACCTGTGCAACAGAACCCGGTGCTGATTGCAGCATCTCTGTAAAGATGGTTTGAATTGAATCAACCACCATAACATGTGGTTTTTCTTTTTGTGCGGTTTCGATTATTTTTTCAACACAGGTTTCACTCAGTAAGCGAATTTCAGTATCTTCCAAACCCAAACGATGTGCGCGCATACTCACTTGTTGTAAAGATTCTT
>Ga0316207_10003509_pt1 | contig 14466 bp, 16 predicted proteins | sample 6weekpyrite_MG_FD_204943 | JGI IMG/M metagenome (GOLD analysis project Ga0316207, IMG submission 204943) | Microbial mat bacterial communities from mineral coupon in-situ incubated in ocean water Damariscotta River, Maine, United States -... | ecosystem: Environmental > Aquatic > Marine >... | reverse complement strand
TCGCCTCATCCAGATCAAGATAAACAACCATACGCCCTGAAATCATTAAATAAACATTTGTATTTTCTTCTTCAGGTGAAAGCAGCATCTCTCCTTTTTTCATTTCACGAAAAGTGCAGCGTGAAATGCACTCACTCAGGCTATCTATTTCAACATTTCTAAACAGTTGCAAACGTCCGAGCAAAGTACTGGCTTTTAAAAGCATTTTATTAATTAATCCTTAATATACCGTTTCCGGTTAAGCGCTAAATATAGAATACCTGCGACGCTAATTGCATCGGTAATTTCACCTTTTTGCACCATTTGAACTGCTTCATCAAATGCCAGCTTTTTTACCTGAATATCTTTTTCTGTATCTTCAAGCTGCTGCACCCCTTCACTCAATTCAGTCGCCAGAAAAACATAACCCTGCTCATCTGTAATTGAATTTGAAGGATGCAAATGTAATAACTCGGTGATATTTGCTGCTTTTAACCCGGTTTCTTCTTCCAGCTCACGCAACGCCGTTTTAATTTTATCTTCTTTTTTAGGAGAACCACCCATGGGGATTTCCCATGACCACTGATTTAAAGTATAACGATACTGACCAACCAGCCAGGTATTACCATCTTCATCAACGGGTATGATTCCCACCGCCTGATTCTTAAAACTAACCTTACCGTAAATGCCATTTGTGCCGCCGGGATTAACTACCTGATGCTCCTCAACCTTAATCCACGCATTGTTATAGACGGGTTGCGTGCTCAGAGTTTTCCACGGATTATCGGTAAGATCGTTCTTTTTATCAGACATATCTAATCCTGCTCTTCTTCCGTCTCAAGCCCTTTAGTATGAGTTTCATTAATACGAATTAATAACTGACGAAAAGGAATAACACTCTCATCCAGATCTCGTATAACCGATGCATAACGCAAATCACCCGTATTCCAGCAATAGTCACCTGACTCCATCAGTTTAAATACGTCTTTCAGACTAGATTCAATTTCTTCTATATAGGGCTTGGTAGCCCCCATACCCTCTTCATCATATTCAATAGAAGCACGCATATCTTCAACTTCATACAAAGCATCTTTCATCCATGCTACATATTCTTCTACGGTTCTTGCTCTACGCATGAATAACCTCACTTTAGAAACTGTGTTTACAATGATTGCGCAAGTTCACGCTTTTTAATCTATAAACTAACTATAACAAATAGATAAACACTTGAGCCCATTATTAAATGGATAAAATCAGATTAATGCAAATAAAAGCGCCCTGTAATCGATCACATCTGTTTCTGGCGAGCCTTTTCTTACTACATTCTCCGTTAATATCAGCAAATCTTGAGATGGAAGACCTGCTAAATATGGATATTCGCCAGTTAATGGATATCCCGGTTACACTTGCATCCGGTTCGGAAAAGCAGCAATTCTCTAGCCCGGCTGCCAGTTACGTTATCACTCATGAGGATATTCAACGCTCAGGTTTACGCAGTATTCCTGAATTATTACGGCTGGTACCTGGTTTTCATGTTGGCAAAATTGACTCTTCAAAGTGGGCAATTAATAGCCGCGACTCAGCTGGTCAGTTTTCTGGCTCAATGCTAGTTATGATGGATGAACGTATTTTATATAACCCGTTATTTGGCGGCACCTACTGGGAAACACAGGATTATTTACTGGAAGATATAGAACGCATAGAGGTTATACGTGGCGCAGGCGGTTCCCTTTGGGGGGCTAATGCGAGTAATGGTGTTATAAACATCATTACTCGAAATTCCAGGAGCACTCAAGATCATTATGCTCAAGCTGCTGTTGGTCAGGGTGAAACAAGCTCAGAAGCTGCTTATCGTTATGGCTTTACCAATGAGAGCCATAGTGGTCGAATTTATCTAAAGCAGCGCAAAAATTCCAATGGTGAATATCTGGATGATATTGAAAGCAACAATAATGCATTCTTTGACGTAGGCAGTGACGCATATGATAACGGCCAGTTAAGTCAGGGTGGATTTCGTGTAGATTTTGATTTATCTGAAATGGAAACGTTAACTTTTCAGGGGGATTATAACGAAGGTGAATTAAAAGACATTCGTTATTCCTCAACATCAAATACTGTTGCTGAAAATAAAATAGATACACGTAATGCAAATTTGTTATTACGCTGGAACAGGAAAATCAATCAGCAGCATAGCTTAAATGTTAATAGCTATTATGACTGGGTCGACAGAGCAGACGATGGATTTAATGATAACCGAGAAATCTTTAACATCGACTTCCAGCATACCGCGTCCGTAAAGAATCATATTGTTTCATGGGGGGTCGAGTACCGACATACAGAGGATATTACATCTACCCCTGTCAACAATAGCGCTATTCCTGCCAGATTGTCGCTTGACCCCACTTCAAGAACAGACGAGTTACAGCAGTTTTTTATTCAGGATCAAATATCCTTTTTTGATGAAAGTCTGGCGCTTATTATTGGCACCCGCATAGAAAATAACAACTACACTGGCAATGAAAGTCAGCCCAATATCCGTTTGAGTTTTATGCCAGACCAGCAAAGCACCTACTGGATGGCGATAAGCGATTCTGTCAGAACCCCCACTCGTGGAGACTCAGATTTTTATCTTAACTTTAATGATTTACAGGCTTTTTGTGGATTTCTCGGCGCTGATTTTGAAGATGACCCTGAACTTGGATGCATATTACCTATTAACCAGCAGGAACTTCAGGCGAACACCTCTCTATCCTATGAACTGGGGATAAGAAAGCAGTTCAATGACGACTCTTTAATTGACATAGCGACTTATTACAATGATACAGAATCAGTCCAGTCTGATGAATCATTCGTCTCTGATGGCCGCGCATATGGACTGGAAATTGATTACCGATATAACTTCAACCGTAATACTCGACTATCAATCTGGTATGCAAAAAACAAAGCCTTTGATGAAGACATAAACGGCATAGATCAACGTAATATAGCCATACCGGAAGATAGCGCCCACCTCAGGCTCTACTGGGATATCACAAAAAAATGGCAACTCGACACGTTAGCTTATTACAATAGCAAATTGACGAGAGATGACGGCAGCTTACTGATAAAAGCACTTAGCAGACTGGATTTGCACCTCGGCTGGCAAGCTCACAGGGCAATAAAACTTAATCTATATTTAACAAATATTACGGAAGATGTTCATGGGGAGTATAAAGAAACCAGCCGTATTAATACGGGAATACCACGGGGTTTTCTATTTTCAGCTGAGACGCATTTCTAAACCAGTATCTCTAAGCTATTTTTTTTTGGTCTGACGTTTAGGGCGAGTTTTGAAGTTTGTTACACTTGGCATGATCAGATTATAAGGCAGCTTCTCTATTGACCCGTATACCTCAATTGCCTTCATCATCAGGCCTGCAACATCTTCGACATTTTCAGCACTACTGTCATCGAGCAATAATTTCTGAACCCCTAACATCCCGCCGTTCTGAACTTTAATCTCCTTGTTATGGGGCAATGGACCATCAATATCAATTTTAAATACAAACCGCGTCTGCTTTCTTAAATGATCTAAAAAAGCCTTACAATTCAATTGCATAACAGTATCAGTACAACCAACACCGTGCCTGTCTGCCAGGCGAAACATATGCTGATACGCACACTGACACTTTAATGAGAGTATGCCTTTTTCAAAAACACAGGGAGCACCATTAATTTGCTCATATATCTGCCTGTAATTCTCTTCATCCATTGACTAAACCTGAAATAAAGCGAAGCTTACTTCTCATGCTCCATAACTATCGGTTTGTCTCTTTTTTCCATCAGCATTTCTTCAGCGGCAAGCTGGTTATCTGCAAACATCACTTTAACTTCTGCCGTATCACTTTCCGCCTGTTTAGCACGAACGTCACGGGCGAAGTTCTTCGCTTCTTTAAATTTTTCGAAGGTTTCAATCAAATCAAGCTGCTTTAACATAGCCAGCTCGGCTGTCTCAATTTTATAAACATAATAGGGCATATATACTCACAATAACTTAGTAATTCTGTCAGGTATTATATCAAATACTAATATAAGGGTAAAACATCTTGCTTAAAAGGTTATAATTTAGCCATACAGTGATAGACACAATGCATTTTACGACTATGCACCGATAGCATGGCGTTGTTTGCGCTTCATTAATAACTGAGAATTTTATGGATACTGATTTAAAGAAAGAACTCGATGTATTAGTTGCCTTACGCAAGGTAATTTCCAGCATAGTACGCGAAATCACCCCCGACCCGGGCATGAAACACCCGTTAAGTGATGCGACTATAGAAGATGTGCGCCAGGGCTTTACTTTAATTGCAGCCCGCGAAAAAGAGATATCAGAAAAACTGGGTAAACCGAGCCTGCATAGGCCCATGTACAAAGGTGACACCCCTAAAACCAATGTAGTAAAGATGCACGGCTTAAAATCTTCTAAAGACGAAGATTAAAAAGAGGCTTTTTATCTAACGTCTATACTTATAAGTAAAATTATAAAAAGGACGCAGTTACTTGTTTAAACACCCCACCAAAGGGGATCTCTGGGGCGGGCTTTCTGCATCTGCAGTTATGCTACCGCAGGCAACGGCCTTCGGCATTGCTCTTTGGGCACCCTTTAGTCAAAATCCAGCAACTGGTGCTATGGCAGGGCTAATTACAGCTATCGCCCTTTGTTTTTTCTCCGGTTTGAGTCGAGGCACGACCGGTATGGTCAGCTCACCTACAGGCCCAACCATGGTCTTAGTTGCAGGCGCTCTAGCCAGCCTTCATTCACGGGGATTTTCTGGTAGCGAGTTATTTCTTAACATATCAATCATGCTGTTCCTCAGTGGTGTGATGCAAATTTTAATCGGCCTGTCTAACGGAGGCAGATTAATAAAATTCATCCCCTACCCCGTCGTTGCAGGTTTTATGACAGGCTCGGCCCTTTTAATGATTAATTCACAGATTATTATGCTGGATTTTTTAAATCTGCAGGCCGCGGGCTTTGAAATCGTCTTACATGATTCATTATGGATTCCGTCGCTAACCGCTTTAATCACTTTTCTGGCGATGTCTGTACTACCGAAAGTATTACCCGTTATCCCGGGAACAGTTTCAGGACTGATAACCGGGACACTGGCATTTCATTTATTAAATAAATTCAATACTTCCAGTTATCCTGTTGAATGGGTTGTCGGACGATTACCGGATATTTCTAGCATCCAGTTAATTAATTTTTCATCTTTAGATCACATACCCTGGTTATTGATATTGCCGATCAGTTTTGCTTTAGCTGTTTTATCTTCACTTGATAGCTTACTCACATCAGTGGTCGCTGATGTTGCAACAACTGACAGACACAATGCAAAACGAGAACTTGCCGGACAGGGAACAGGGCAAATTGTAGCTGCTTTATTTGGTGGTATTGCAGGTGCTGGTACCACTGGCGCAAGTATTGTTGCGATAAAATCAGGCGGCCGCTATTGGGCGGCTATTTTTAGTGCTTTAACTTTTGTGTTAATTATCATTTTGTTTGGCCCAATCGCCGCTCTATTACCAATAAGTGTACTCGCCGGCATTATTTTACATGTTGCAATTATGAGTATGCTGGAAAGGGATATTTTATTATGGTTAAAAAATTCCCGTAATCGTATGGATGCAATGACAGCAATACTCGTTACGGGTGTAACAGTAGCTTACGACTTAATGATTGCCGTTGGCATTGGACTGCTACTCGCCACCTTTCAGTTTGTTCGTGCGCAAATACTTTCACCAGTTGTACATCGTCGTTCGACAATAGCACAACACCCTTCACTACGTAGACGTAATGAAGAACATCGAAACCTGTTGAAAAAACATGCGAGTAGTATTTTAATTTATGAACTAAAAGGTAATTTATTTTTTGGCACAGTTGATAAACTTTTTGAAGAATTCAATTCAGATTTACAACAACCCGTGCAGATCATTCTCGACATGGCTCGCGTTCAACAGGTAGATTTAACCGCTGTTAAAATGCTGCAACAAATGGCTGATCGTTTACATCAGGTTCATGGTGAACTTATTTTTACCAATGTTCGAAAGGGAAAGGGACTTAATAAAAAAGTAGCGAAAACACTACGCCAGATTAGCCCGCACCATAGTGGCAACTACCCGGTACGCACCTTTATTGATGCAGATGAAGCCATCGAATATGCAGAAAATAAACTACTCGAATCACTGGGCAAGGATTTTAAAAGCGCTCAAAAAATAACACTAAGCGACAGTCAGCTTTGTCACGGACTTGATGAAGATACACTTAGAACTCTTCAGTTAAATATGAAACCTGTCTCCCTGAAGTCCGGCGATTTATTATTTAAAGCAAATGACATAGCAACTGAGTTATTTGTTGTTATGGAAGGTGAGATTGATATTCTTTTGCCCTACGATAAAAACCGATATAAACGTCTGGCAAAATTTGGCCCCGGTGCTTTTTTTGGTGAAATTGTTTTTCTAAAACCTGGCCCAAGAACAGCAGATGCCAAAGCCATAACTGACTCTGAATTGTTAATGTTAGATGAAAACGCTTTTAAAAAATTAAAAGAACAGAACCCTCAGGCTGCAATTAAACTGGTCTCGCGGGTGGGAAGAGAGTTGAGCGACCGTTTAAGGTGGGCAGATACAGAATTACGCAGACTTTCAGATTAAACAATCAACGTAAACCGGTTAAAGCAGAACTATAACCGGTTTACGATTTACAACATTATTTAATTCATTGGTAATCTGTCACGTAACGCATCACGATCAAACCACCACTGACCATTGGCAATCGCGTCGATCACAGTACCCATCATGGGTAAAAACTTTTCCGGGTCATTCAAATTCATTTTTTCCATCCAGAAGTCCAGCTTGTCCTGACTTTTCACATCTGAATGACGTTGAGCAACTTTAGTAATCATATTTTTTGTTAAAAACGATAAACTGTCATGCTTCTCATCACTCGCTCGTATTCCAACAATGTAATGCGCTGTTGCTGCAGCCACAGCCGCACCGTCAGAATTATTTGGCGTCTCATCAATGATATTACTCATCATACCAATGGTGTATTCAGGGTCTACCGGGTAGGTTACAGACAACCAGACACCATGGACTAATGCCAGAATAGACGCCGCCTGCTCTGTTTGATACATAATGTCACAGGCCTCTATTGCACTTGCCCAGTCTTCAGCTTCAACAAAAACATCAAACGCGGCTCTTGCTTCATTCCAGGCATTTTCGTTCTGCTCCAGACCCAGTTGAGTATTGGCAATATCCATTTTAACTTTTGCAACATCCAGCGGATTAGCGTCTCTGGGTAGCTGAGTTAATTCAAACTGGTGGTTTCTCAACTGCTCTTCCAGATAGGCACGTGCTTCTTCGTCTGTAGATGACTCTAATATACCGGTTTCTGGTCTTAGTCCTGGATCTTTCATATGTCTGTACTCTATAAATTACAACTGATATTCAATATGGGGTTAAATTACAATTTTACCAGCCCTGTTAAGCGCTAACTCACACTAGCCAATAATTATCCTGGTTGCTGGTTTGTAGCTTCCATTATTTTTGCTATATCCTGCAGGCGCTGCCGTGCATTCAATACTCGCTCATTTGTTTCATCAAGACCTTTCAACAGCTCAACACCCTGCTGATAAACCAGAAGCTGCTGCGCCGGGTCGAATAACTGCACAGCTAATAGAGCCGTTTCAGCGGGTTCACTCAATAAACTGGGCACCATTAATGTCTCATCAATAATACTATCAGGCGCTAGCAAGTCTGCAATGAATGGGTGCTCTAACAGTGCAAAATGAGCCTGTCTGGCCTGCTCTTCCATTTCTAACTTGGAAATTCCTGTGGCATCATTAGCTACGGCCTTCCACATGCTTTGCATCATCATGGCCAACAGACGCTTTATCATTTCGCGAACCTCTGCCTGGTCACCCGCCAGGCCGGCACTCATTTCATAAGTTTTATCTAATAACTCTTTTAACTTAAGTATTAATTCAACATCAGCATTAGGTTCTAACTCTGTCACCTGCTGTACAATATTCCGAAACTCTTCAATAAACGTCTCAACTTCAGCCGAATCTTCTCGACGCGCATCCTGAATATCAAAAGGCTCTATACTGGTTTCACCAAATAACGGATTGTTAAACTTTCGTTTCAATAAACGCTCATGACGACCTGGCATTTTTGAAAACAACATATCCACACTCATACAGACTGCTCCTGGCTCTCATCAAGTATTTCACTTAAAGCCGATTCTTCAATTGGAAAGGCAAGGGTTGAATAAATATCAAATACCGCCAGTAGTCGTTCCAGCTGGGGCCGCTGCTCTTTCTCATAAAACACGATAACTTTACAATCAGGAATACGCTGCACTGTTGCCATCAGGGTTTCCAGGCTGCTTGTTCGATCACGAAAGTCTGACTGAAAATTAAATTCCGCGATAACAACAGCCGGTTTAATTTTTTTCAGTAACTTAGTCGCCTTACGCATACTCTCGGCTTTCTCCACTGCATAGCCTTTTTGCTTATAAAGAGAGCTAAAATCAGGGTATCCGCCAATTTCGACTATAGACAGTAGATGAGGTATGACCACGATAATTATCTGCGACGTAAAAATCGAGATTATACCATAGTATATTAGTCAGGTATTATATGTATTAGTCCATAATGACTGATGACACCACCACTAATAAAAACGGTCCACACAATTCAATATTATTTTTTCAATACAAAACAATATGTTAGAGAAGAAAATCTGTTACGAATTACTGTTAAGTAAATAGCTCAATATATATATTCCCTGAGCAGTGGCATGAAAGTCACTTTTTTCAACCCCCAAAGAGAGCCCCCTAGCACTAAAACCTAAAGACTTACCCTCTTTAGACCCCAGTAAAGGGTCGAAATTACCCCAGCCCCCATCATCCAGTTGATGATCTAATACCTGCTGTACCCAGACCGCTTCGACACTGTCCTGTGCACCTGTAATCAACAACATTAAGACGCGCTGCAAATACACATCAACAACACGGATATCCCAGGTCAGCTGATTCACAATATCTTTCTGAAGAGACTGGCTCACTTCATCAATATTCGCAATAAAACCACATTGCCTGGTAAATATAAAATTTATACCCATTAACTGATGAGTAATACACGCCGGTCTGTAGAAATATTCAGTCTGGTGACAAAAAGCAGGTGTATTTTGCAGACCAACAATTGGCAACTCTTTTTCAATATCTGCCGCACAATTTAATGCATAAATAAAATGCTGATTATAATAAGGAAAATTCTGAACGCTATAGCCATCTAAATAAGTACGTTTGTTTCCACCAAATAATGGCGCCCAAACGCTGTGTTTAATTTGCTCATTCTGCTTGTGGTATTTATCTAATAGTTTGGCAATCCGCTCATCCTGGGATATTTTATATGTCTCGTGCAGCATCCACCACAACATTGGATTAACATCGGATACAATGCGTTTTTCATTACTTAGTAACCACTGGACTGATTTATCCAGTTGTTGCTGCATCAAAACTTGATCGGGATAAGTTACTTCGCGGTTATTTTGATAAACGCCATACAAATAAACCACTAACACTAAAGATACTACTACGGCTATAAAGCCCATTATTTTTTTTAACATTTTGTATTTCTAAATTTTATAGTTAATTATGTGTATCGCGTTTTAAGCCCGATAAAAACACATCGAACAACTGCAATACCATGCCTCGTAACAGTGTCTGACGCCCCGCCCAAGATGCGGCCTTTGCCTGAGATTGAAACTGCACCTTCAGCTTACCTGATGAAAGCATTATTGCCAGCCCCTGAATCATCGACATAGTGCTTATTGCTAATGTCAGTGGCTCACCCTGAATAAATACACCTAATCGCTGCCCATTTCTAATAATACCCACCAGACTCTGCATTGCCTCATCGGCTGCGAGCTTTAGCTCATTACCACAGTCCTGTATTTGAATATGGCCACCAAACATCAGCTGAAAAAGATTTGGCTGCTCAACCGCCATACTGACTATATGCATAGCACTTTCAAATATCTGACCTTCCGGGTCTTTAGCAAACTCCAGTTCCAATCGGGTATTACGTGCTTTTAATCGACGAAAACCATCTTCGGCCATCGCCTCCAGTAACTGCTGCTTATTGCGAAAATGGCGGTAAGGTGCGTTATGACCCACGCCAATTGTGCGTGCAATCTCACGCAAACTAATCCCTGATACTCCTTTCTGGTTAAGCATTTCAATACCCGTGCTAACCAGTGAGTTTCTCAGGTCTCCGTGGTGATAACTCGCCTGCTCCACAATCTACAACCAAAATAAAATTGACAAGTCACTATACTATCATTAAATTGATTATGTGGGCAGTGTCCACATGCGTGATTTGTTAAGCAGTACACCCTAATAATTATCCAGAGCAGACAGGTATGAACCTGCAGACAATCTGGGAGATAATAATGATAACCAATGACCTGATAAACCGTATCTGTAATGCTCATGGTGGTATTGAGCGCTGGCGAATGGTTGAATCAATTCAAATGCAGCTAGATATTTTTGGCCCCATTCTGCTCACCAAGTTCAAATCACCCTGGTTATCCAATATCACCGCTAATATTTTTACAGACAAACCTTATGTCAGTATTCATAATTTTCCGGAAGAAGGGCATACGGGTATTTTTGATGGCTTTGACGTTTATATCTATAACGCTCAGGACAAGGTCTACTGTGAACGAAACTACAGCAAAAATGATGAGCTGAAAAACAAGGCCCGCCTGCACTGGGACCATCTTGATCTGATTTATTTTCTTGGTTATGCCTTATGGAACTACAGCTGTAGTCCGTTTATTTTTCAAAACAAAGGTTTTGAATGTCATCAGGGTGAAGATTTTTTACAGGGTGATGGCAGCATACTTAGCACATTAAACGTACGTTACCCTGGTCATATTCCAACACACTGCAAACAACAGGTCTTTTATTTTGACCAGAAAGGCCTCTTAAAAAGGCAGGATTACACAACAGATATTATTAGCCCCCTCAGTATTGGTAGTCACATCTTTGGTGACCATAAAACAGTGGATGGCCTTGTCTTTCCAACTCATCGAAGCGCGTTCCCCCGCTTATGGAATGGGAAACCCCTGACCGCAATTAAAGTTATGGATGGCCGGTTCAAAAACATACTTATAAACTGGCGCCAACCCGTTACATCGTAAGTAACCAGTTCATCAGGGAGTTAACGTAATACCTGAGACGAAATACCAGAGACGTGATACCTGAATAGAAAAATCATTTATACCCTTAAAAACACTGTGTTAAGCTTCATAATAACTTGAACAAAATAAAATCAAGATGAATAAAACACTCAGTCTGTTCTGCTTTATATGGATAACTCTTCAACTTAATGCATGCTCGATGGCCGAGCTCACTGTAAAAGCATCCATGCCGATGATAGAAGGCGGTATGATTGCTTTAAATCGTGAGCCTGACCTGCTACTTGCAGAAGCTGCCATGCCTCCCAACATAGAACTTATGGAAGGCATGATTATCAACTCTCCAGACAATAAAGATTTACGCGATTATGCCGCTCAGGCTTATTACGGATATGCGTATGGATTTATTGAAGATAACAACCCTCAACGCGCCGCAAACTTTTATCACCGGGGACTTAAACACGCACTTTTCAATTTAGAAAAAAGCGGTTTAAATCAGAAACTTCTATCTGGCAACCTTGACGGGTTACAAAATAAACTCAATGAACTTGATGAAGATGATATATCCGCTCTATTCTGGGCCGCCTCTAACTGGGCTAAATGGATCAATCTTAATCGAGATAAAACCGAAGCTATTGCTGATTTACCTAAAGCAGTCATGTTAATGCAACGTGTAATAGATATAGATGAAAATTTTTATATGGCCGGGCCACATATCTTTTTTGGTGTTTATCACGGAAGCAGATCACCTATGCTAGGCGGAAATTTTGAACTTGCAAAACTGCATTTTGATAAAGCCCGAAAAATCAATAACAATCAACTTTTAATAGTTGATTTATTACAGGCTGAATATCTTGATCGTCAAAAATTTGATCAGCCATCTTTTCACAACCGCCTAAACACTATTATAAATTCTCAATCACCTTCTAATCCAGATTTTATATTAATCAACAATATCGCTAAACGTAAAGCGAAGGGACTACTCAAAAAGGAATCACAATGGTTTTAACAACCAGTTTTCTTACAAAAAAAGTTATAAAAACAACTCTATTTTTAAAAATTTTATTAATCAGCTTTATACTCCCCTCTACTGCATATGCAGAAAAAACATATACTTTAAAATTTGCCTCACTTATACCTGCAGATACTGCCTGGATGAGAAGCATCGAGAACTGGTCTAAAGAACTTGAAAGCAAAAGTAATGGCCAACTTAGAATTAAAATATACCCCGGCGGGGTAATGGGTGACGAGCCTGATGTTTTACGTAAGATTCGTAGCCGTCAACTTCAGGGGGCATTCTTTACTGGTTATGGTATTGGGAGAATATACTCACCGGCAAGAGTCCTTGAAATGCCTTTTCTTTTTGAAAATACTGCAGAATCTGACTATGTGCGAAAACGTATCATGCCAGATATTGAACAGGGTTTTAGGGACAAAGGCTTTGAATTACTTGGCTGGCCGGAAGTTGGCTTTCTTCATTTCTTTTCCAAACATCCAATAGATTCTCTAGAACAACTCAAAACTCGCCACATATGGTTATGGCAAGGCGACCCTATGGGGGAAGCCTTTTCAAAAGCCGCGGGAGTTTCACCAGTACCTTTATCTATAATGGATGTTTATACTCAGCTATCTGCGAAGCATGGCAGTATAGATACTGTATATAACTCTCCATTTGGAGCACTCGCCATGCAATGGCATACAAAACTAAAATATGCCACTCATGTTCCTCTTACAAATGGAATTGGCGGATTAGTAGTCAGTCATCGATTTTATAATTCATTACCCGAAAACTTACAAAAGCTACTTAAGATAAGTGGAAAAGAAACAGCTGAAGAGATAAATCTAATATCCCGTCGTGACAATGAAGAAAGCATAGAGCTACTCAAAAAAAGCGGCATCGAATTCATGTGGGACTGGACTGAAGATGAAAAAAAACAAATGTTAGATATTCGTAATCTTGCAGCCAGTGAATTAGCCTCGTCAGGTTATATCCCTGAAAAACATTTTCTACAGGCTAAAGGCATACTGGAAAATTTCAGAGGAAAAAACAAATAACCGACAATGATTTACCTTACGGATTTTTTTTATTCCTGCAGAAAAAAGCTTATTCAAATCGAAAAATTTATTGCCGGTTTAAGTTTATTATTATTGCTCATTCTTGCTATCACACAGGTAATACTACGTAACTTTTTTGAGCTGGGATTTTCTAATCTTGATATTATTTCCCGGCATTTAGTATTGTTTGTTACTTTTATGGGGGCAGCACTTGCTTCTGAGAATAGCCAGCACATAAAGATAGACTGCATTAACAGCCTGCTTAAGGCATCGCTTAAAGAAACATTAAAAACCCCATTATTAATTATAAGTGCCATTATTTGTGCCGGTTTTTTCTGGTATGCAACACAATTCTGGCTAGACGAAAAACTTTACGCCCCCGACAATGAGTCACTTGCACTTTATCTTGCGCTTATAATTCCAGTCGGTTTTTTTATACTCAGTTTACATTTTGTTCTGTTATCATTAACTATCAACACACAAGACTCTGAGCAATGACACTATTACTTTTAATATTGTTACTACTTGCCATGGTGGGTTTACCCCTTTTTATTATACTGGGCGCAGGCGGAGTACTTGCCAGTTTTGAATCAGATCTCGACCCTGCCATATTAATCATTGAGCTTTATCGCCTGGCTAATCAGCCAAATTTAATGACCATTCCTTTATTTACATTTGCAGGCATGGTGATGGCAGCAGGTGGTGGGCCGAATCGTTTAATAAAATTATTTAATGCAATGCTAGGCTGGATGCCTGGCGGGCTTGCAATGGCAGCTATTGTTTCATGCTCGTTTTTCACGGCCTTTACAGGTGCCTCCGGGGTTACAATTATCGCTCTTGGAGGTTTACTCTACCCCTTATTTATACAGTCTAACTATTCCGAAAAATTTTCCCTTGGACTCTTAACATCATCTGGCTCATTAGGTTTATTATTTCCACCCAGTTTGGCCATTTTGCTATATGGCATTGTATCGGGAACCAGTATTGATGAGCTTTTTCTTGCCGGTATTGTTCCCGGAATAATTTTATTGCTCATGTTATCAGCCTATAGTTATAAATCTGCTCTTGCATGGCACGAACCACCCCACCCATTTTCAATCATTCGATTAATAACCGCCGCAAATGAAACAAAATGGGATATATTTTTACCTGTTTTAATTGTAACCGGTATATTTGGTGGCTTTG
>Ga0316207_10003508_pt1 | contig 14468 bp, 15 predicted proteins | sample 6weekpyrite_MG_FD_204943 | JGI IMG/M metagenome (GOLD analysis project Ga0316207, IMG submission 204943) | Microbial mat bacterial communities from mineral coupon in-situ incubated in ocean water Damariscotta River, Maine, United States -... | ecosystem: Environmental > Aquatic > Marine >... | reverse complement strand
AGGTGAAGAGTCATTGCAGCAGGTGAGCATGCGTGCACATCGCCTTGGTCTGACGTCCGATAAAGTCCGCCTGCTATCTGAGACACAGGTGCAACGTATCCTTGCGCTGGCAGATAAAGAGAAGCCGGGTGTCTTAGTCATCGACTCGATCCAGACAGTCTATACCGACCAACTCAACTCCGCGCCGGGCTCGGTGAGCCAGGTGCGTGAAAGTGCCGCACATCTGGTGCAGTATGCCAAACAGACCGGCACTGCGATCTTTCTGGTTGGCCATGTCACCAAAGAAGGGGCGCTGGCAGGCCCACGTGTGCTTGAACATATGGTGGATACCGTGCTCTATTTTGAAGGGGATTCGAGTAGTCGCTATAGAGTCATTCGCGCGGTGAAAAATCGCTTTGGTGCCGTCAATGAAGTAGGTGTGTTTGATATGGGTGAAAAAGGGTTGCGCGAGGTCTCTAACCCTTCCGCCATTTTTGTCTCACGTCATGAAAATCCAGTATCAGGTAGTGTTGTGATGGTGACCCGTGAAGGGACACGTCCAATGTTAGTCGAAGTGCAGGCGCTGGTAACAGAGAGTCATCTGCCCAACCCACGTCGAGTCACCGTCGGCCTGGATCAAAATCGCCTTGCGATGTTGCTTGCCGTATTACAACGCCACGGCGGCATTACGATGTACGATCAGGATGTCTTTGTGAATGTCGTTGGTGGCGTACGAGTCTCTGAGACCGCTGCGGATCTCGCGGTGATTCTTGCCTCACTTTCAAGCATGCGTGATAAACCTTTGCCAACAGACCTTGCCGTGTTTGGTGAGATTGGTCTCGCCGGTGAGATTCGTCCGGTGCAGAACGGACAGGAACGTATTAAAGAAGCCGCGCAACACGGTTACAAACGTGTCATCGTACCGCTTGCCAATAAACCGGCTAAACCGATTAAGCGGTTAGAGGTGATTGCAGTGCAGCGGTTAGTTGAGGCGATTGAGTATATTTAGGGAATCTCTGATTTAGTGTCATTGCGAGGAGTGGAGCGACGAAGCAATCTCACAACTCAATGATTCTCAAAAGGTGGAGATTACTTTCCTAAAGGACTTAGACTTCCAGTCCATCGCACTTTGCTCGTAACGACACATTGCGCACTTAATCAGAGGTTTCTTAGTTAGGTTGTTGCCATCTCAATTGCCCGTCATACCAGCATGCCTTAAGCCGGTATCCAGTTGTTTTCTTGAGTCTGCTGCATCGATTTTATGCCTTCATAATAATATAAAAATACAGCTATTAATTAATGCTTGTTTGTGGCATTGAATATGACTGCATCACTACGACCGATACATGAAGTGGGTCAGTGGTTGATTTAGACGCTTAGCGGGCATTACCCTTTTCCCCTGGGCTCTGTACCAATGTTTAGTCTCTCAGTTAAACAGCTTATTTGGCATTCTCTATCGCTTGTTGTAACGCTAAAAAAGATGTTTCTATCGCCGTTTTAGTGAAGTTATCGGTGAGATTCAGGCATTCATCAAATTTACTCTGCGCGTAGGGAACGTTCATAGACCCTTCCACGACGACATTGGCATTCATTGCGCTCAGTATAAGAACCAGGGAACTGTGTGCGCGTACAGCACCTAAACCACTAGTGGAGACGCTGGTGACGACTATCGGTTTTAATATCAGGGCATCTGACGATACTAACCAGTCAAGCGTATTTTTTAGTGCCCCGGGTACTCCATGGGCATATTCAGGTGTGCTGATGATTATGCCATCAGATTTTCGCATCATGGATATTAATGAACTTACAGAATCAGGGATATCGCTATCATCAATTTCAGGGTCAAAAATTGGTATCTGTTTGATCTGATCATATACCGTTGCAGATAAGCCACTCGGGCAAAGCCCCTTCATGGCTCGAAGCAACGCCAGATTATACGATCCACTTCTAACACTCCCTGATATTGCCAATAGATTCATACTGCTATTTTCCTGTTTACCAAAATAATTGAAAATATGTTGTCGTCGTGATGGCTACTTTTTTTGTTGGCCTAATCATTGTTGAGAGACATCTGTCTAATATAAAAAATAACACATACGCCAGTATGGCCGGGCTAGAAATAATGCGTCAACAACAACTCAAGATAATCATCACTCCTCAACCAAAATAGCTGTGTTTGAGGTGCTGTATTAGAAAAGAAACGCGCTTCTAAACTTATACTCATCTCTTCTCCCAGTCTTCGTGATCCTTCCAGTGAGATAAAACGTTCACGTTGATCGAGGTCACTCGCCACTAAGGCGAGCAGGGTGCTGTCCTGTACATCATTTAAGGTGAGGCGGCTGCCGATGGCGATGTCGTTATTCGCGATTGGGGCGCGGTTACCATCGCGGCTATCATATTGATATTCCATCACCAGTCCGATATCGGTGGCCGATGAGAACAGTCCATACCAGGTGTATTCAAAGCCGCCGACTGTGGCACTGCTACGGTTTAAGTCTGGCGAGAAGCGATTGTCATGTCGTCGTGAAACAAATTCCAGTTTCCATAGCCACGACTCATAGGTGTATTGGGCATCAACTCCTAATTGATCAAGCTGTGCATAGTAGGGTAATAACATCACTGCGCCGTTAATGGTTTGTGTGACCAATTGAGGAGTTCGGTCTGTACCGTGAAACCAGGAGAGGCCGACATCCCAGTCATCGATCACATGACTCCAGCGCAGTGCGCTATCAATGTGTTTTTCAGCATCACCAGATTCGTATTGCGCGTTATCCTGATCGACAACAAACGGTGGTCGTAGTCGCCCTTCAATCCCAGGGAAGGTGCGTTCACGAAACCATGGCATTAAAAAGAACTCCCAGTCACCCACTACACTTGAATGAAAAAATGAGATCATTGGCTGGCCTAGTTTATCTTCACCATCGAGGTTTTCCACTGTGTCACTTTGATTGATGATATCAACCAGGTGTAGCGATTCAGTTACACCCCAGAAGAGCTTGCGCACTCCGACATAGAGGTCTGTGTTGTTGAATGTTTGCCGCCAGTAGAGTTCACGCAGGTCAGCATGGCTTCGTTCACTGTCATGCTGGTCGATACGCGCAAAGGGGGTGAAGACGATGCGCTGTTGGCCATCATCCCAGTCGTGATAAAATTCACTCTCAAATGTGAGAGAAAGGTTGTCACCGTGTTGCTGCGGACTCAGTGCGTTATCAAAAAAGTGACGAGCCTCGATACCGATCTGGCTCGACCACTCAGCGGCGTTGAGCTGACTCAAAGGCAGCAGGGCAAACAGTATCAGTAATAGAAGCTTGGGCATGGGTGACAGTTAACGTGCTTTTTTAAGTGCACCTTTGGTAAATTCCTTTTCACTATAACCATTGCGAAAGCTAAAGTCTCGCCAGTTGAGGCGGGTACTTTTTCCCGTTTGATGGTTAACCATATCCATTACGTTAGCACGCCAGTATTGCCCAAGATACTGGTTGTAATCATCATAAGTGAGTGTCTTCAATAGCGTATCTTTGCGGTCATAAAAATCGATCTTCCAGATGCGATATTCCGCCTTGTCTAGCCATACACGTTGGCGTTTATAGCCTGACTTTGGATCGACAGGATCACGGTCGATAATAAAGTGATCTCGTTCAGCAAAGGTGTCATCTTTGATGTACAGGTAGCTATATTTCTCGACTTCCTGCGAAGAGATATCCTCATAGGCAAACTCGCTGCCCATAAAGGGGCCAGCTTTATTACGTGATGCGATGCGTTTCACTCGCTTTAATGCAGGCAGATAAAGCCACTGATCATCGGCATCGAGTTTATGGGTAAATGATAAAAAAGCAGTTCCTTTGACATCACGTGGGGTATCAAAAATGATGATGGCCTTGTCGCCGTCATCTTTCATCTCAAGCGTTTTGTTACGCAGTTGACGCTCACTTTGTTCACCGTGACGATTACGCAAGATCATCTCTAAAGATGAAGATGAGTCACCAAAACCATTATCACGCCGATCCGCTTCAATTGCGATCTCAAGCCCGCGTTTAACGAGTGCCTCATCCTCCATCGAAAAGACCGTATTTGGGATTAGCATTGCTACCAGGGTGATTAGCAGTGCATAGTGTTTCTTGTTTATCATCACGCGACTTCTCCTTGTGGTACGCCTTTAATTTTTCGCTGTTTACTCTCTGCTACGGCTAATTTTTTACTGTCGACTTGCATCAATAGTGCTGGTAACAGAAACAGGTCTGCAATGATTGCCATCACAATCGCAATGCCGGTTAGCAGTGCCATCAATGAATTCATACCGAAGGTTGACTGTGCCAACACCATAAAACCAGAGACCAGGATCAAAGATGTCATCACAATGGCTACGCCCACACTGGTGAAGGCATGATGTACTGCGGCCTCAGCATCCAGCCCCTGTTCGCGCCTTGCACGCAGGTACTTGCTAAGAAAGTGAACGGTATCGTCCACCACGATACCAAGACTCATGCCAGCGACCATCGATACCGCCATGTTGACCTGACCGACCATCAGCCCCCAGATGCCAAATGCCAGCCCAGCCGGTAGCAGGTTTGGAATAAGGCTCAACATGCCTATCTTAAAGCTACGCAGTGCCAGCATGATGATGAATGAGATCAGTATCACCGCTGCAAAGGTACCGCCCAGCATGCTGGTGATATTTCGCTCTGAGATATAGGCAAACATGATGCCTGGACCGACTCCGATGGCGTGGCTGTCACGCGTGTTTTCTGTCAGCCACTGTTCACCACGATGGGCGATATCACGTAGCTGTTTTGAGGTCATATTGTCGAGAGTTGCGATCACCTGTGTTGATGACTTATCGACATTAAGCTGGTTGTTAAGGTCGAGTCCGTATGGCAGTGATAGCTCATATAGCAATAGATATTGCGCGGCGAGTTCTCGATTCTCTGGTAGCTTGTACCATGTATCATCATCAGCGTGAAGATTCTTATTAAGGCGCTTAAAGGTATCACTGATGGTACTAACATGTTTTACCTCGGGCTGAGCACGAAGCCACTGGGTGAAGGCATCAAGCTCTTGCAGGAACTCAGGGTCACTCACACCATTACTGCTGCCGGCAGGCAGCGAGTACTGTAGTTGATAGATGCCAGTGAGGTGCGTGGTGGTGAAATCAACATCCTGTCGATATTCAGTGCTGGTATCAAAGTAACTGACAAAGTCATCATTGAGTTCGATGCGTGGAATAAAAGAGAGGATTATCAGACTGACGATAATTGATGACCACAGAATCGGCTTGCGACGATGAACAACAACCGTTGCGAGTCGATCCATCAGCTGTGTCATACGGTCGCGCCGCTGCGTGACCTTGATCGGCATAATCGCGAGGAATGCAGGCAGGAATGTCACGGAGTAGACAAATGCAGCCATTACGCCAATCGCGGTGATATTACCGAGATCATGAAACGGTGGCGAGTCACTGAAGTTGAGTGATAGAAAGCCAATTGCAGTGGTGATGCTGGTTAAAAATACCGGCGACAGGTTGATGCGAATACTCTCCGCGATCGCAGTTCGTTTTGTTTCCCCTTTGCGCATCAGGGCCAGCAGGGTCACCAGGATATGGATCGAGTCGGCCACCACCAATGTCATGATAATCGTTGGTGCCGATGCAGAGGGTGGGGTGAGTTTGATCCCTAGCCAGCCGGCGATACCCATTGCGGTGACCACCGACAGCACAATAATGATGACTGTCCCAACTGTGGCGCTCACTGAACGCACCAGCAAAAAGGTGATGATGATAATCACCAGATACATGATCGGCACCAGTGTTGCCATGTCGTTTTGACTCGATTCCATGAATGAGTTGTTCATCATCATCATGCCGGTCAGATGGACATCAATGGGATAGTTGGCTTCAATCTCGGCAGCCAGTGCACGCGCCGCATTAGCCGTGATTGGCACTTCATCCATCGCTTTACCCGGTAGCTGGAAGGTGACGTTGATGCCAGTGGTGCCGCCTTCATTTGCTACGAGACGTTTATGCAGTGCTGGTTCAGAAAGTGCCACTGCTTTGATGCTATCTAGTGCTTGCTGATCGAGCGTTAGCGCATCGATGACCAGATCTTCAACGATCAGATCATCTTCTTCCGCGATGGTGTGCTGAAAGTTGCTGATCGAATCGACCCGCAGCGTATGTGGTAACAGCCACGCCTTTTCTGTGAGTTGCTCAACGGCAGCGAGTGTACTGGGGGTAAATACATCACTGTCACTGCGTGGTGAGAGGGTGAAGAGGATGTTGTCCACTTTAGTGTAAGTACGTTGCAGTGCCTCAAACGCCTGCATTTGCGGGTTATCATCACTAAAAAAGACACGGTAGTCGGTATTGAAACCGAGGTGTCGTGCACCGCTGCCAGCGGTGAGTGCAAGCATCACCGTTAGAATGACGATCGGCCAGCGCCAGACAATCACCCATTGGCTATAGCGGCGGGCAAAGCTATTGTTGTCATTCATGGCCTTAACCCTTCAAGATAATTGATGAGTCCTTTAAAGCACGTTTCAAGCATTGCGTGGTCCTGTGCATTTTTTGCCAGGCCAACGGACCCTTCCATGCTGGCGACAAAGAATGTGGCAATTTCCTGGGGATCGACTTCACTGCTAACAGTACCTGCCGCCTGACCACGTTCGAGTGTGGTCTGCATTTCGCTGCGCCAATGGTTTATGGTGCGGTTGATGCGCTGACGAAAGCCTTCATCAATAGGGGACATCTCCTGAGCCAGATTATTAATCGGACAGCCCAGTCGGATAGTCTCATCAGAGATCTCATCGATCTCATTTCTCAATAGTTTGCTGATGCTACTAATCGGATCGGGATTGTTGAGGGCAGGATCCCACAGGTCTACACACTTTGGGACAAAGACCTCTTCAAAAACGGCATACCCCAGTGTCAGCTTGCTCGGGAAGTGGTGATATAGCGCTCCTTTTGATAGCCCAGTTTTGGTAAGAATATCGCCAATACTGGTCGCCTGAAACCCATTCTCGAGGATCTCCTCGGCAGCAACTTCAATTAGCTTTCTACGGTTATCCTCAGACACGGCAGTAGCATTCATATTTAATCTCCTTGGCTTGACCGAATAAGACTACCAGACCGACTGGTCGGTTTGCAAGTGTAAAATTGAACAAGTGTTGATTTGTAGAGCAGACAGGTATTCTATCTCACTGTTTTTCAGGCAGTAATTGGTTTGATATTATTTATTAACAGACTCATTTCCGAGCTTAAAATATCCCCACTATGTGAGACAACGGCGATTTAGCATAGAATGGCGTTACGTGATTTTTTGAGTAAAAGGTACTATGACCTCGATATACAACAAGATCCATCGCCTCAAACAGCAACCAGGCTGGAGTTGGGGTCATTTTCAAGAAGAGATCAATAGTGTTGATCCCGATGGTATACCGTTCAAGCTTTTGCAGAACTACTATCGCAGTCCACATAAAAAGCCGACCCCACACGTCGCACAGATAATTGAGTTCTTACACAGTGAGTGTTTTCCGAGTCCATTTCCAGATCAGTTTGATCGCCTGATGCATGTCTATAGCGAGCTGAAATTAAGCCGCCGTCATCTCACTAAAGCAAAGGATATGCGAGATCTGGAATTGCATATTGAGCAACAGCTTTCTGCGATAACCGCGGATGACTACCTGGGCAAGGCGTGTCTCCAGTGGATACTGGGGAATATCGAATTTGACCACATCGCTAGCTATATTGAGAGTGGCGAACATCCCAAGGCGGAAGAGGCCAAACAGCGTGCGATTGGCCACTACCAAACGGTGATTTCAACGATAGAAGAACATAATAAACAGCACCCTGAAAATATCGTCGGCATTCACCATCTCTATCGTGTCCATTACAACATGCTTGCCTGCTATCTTAATGCGATCACGGAACAGCACACTAGCCATGATACGGCTACACTGCAATACATACGAGACTCGGGTTATCTTAAACGTTGCAAAGAGGCGATAGCCGATGAACCATTTCAATGGAGCATCGCTCGCAACGGCCTGCGCTTCAGTTCGTTGTTAGAAGATGAAAAAGAGGTGAAGCACTTTTTTAACCTGTTAATAGCGATTTATCCAAGGTTTGTCGACCTCAGTTATGAACCCTATAACCAGCTTTCGATTTCAGTGATGGAAGATTATAAATGGGCGATCAAGAATATATTAACACCGGATTATCTCGCGCAGCTGAAAAAGGCACTCAATAAGCCTGGTAATAAACCCCAGCAGGCCGCCTGATGATGTCCAGTCTGCAAAATATCCTGACTATTCATCGGTCAACGACAAACTTGCGTGATCATGAAGGATAGACATGGAAGAATCCCAGGCAAGCACCCCGCATGGGTCACCAGCTCCCCTAAATAACAAAGCGACAGCATGGCCGAAATAATCATTAATCAACTAGACTCAGCCTGGAAGGCCCATTTCGAACATGAGTTCGCGCAGGACTACATGATCAAACTACGCGAGTTCCTGAAGACTGAAAAACAGAACGGGCAGGTGATCTACCCACCGAGTGATCTATGGTTTAACGCTTTTTTACAGGCTCCCTTTGAAAAGATCAAAGTGGTGATTGTGGGGCAAGACCCTTATCACGGTGAAGGGCAGGCGCATGGTCTGAGTTTTAGCGTGCCGGATGGCATCAAGATTCCGCCGTCGTTGCGTAACATCTACAAAGAACTCAATCGTGACCTGGGAATGACTATCCCAGCCTGGGGTAATTTAGAGGCGTGGGCGAAGCAGGGGGTGTTGCTACTCAACGCCTCGCTCACGGTTCGTGCCGGTGATGCCAACAGCCATAGCAAACAGGGGTGGTTGCAATTCACCAACGCCTGTATTCAACATATTAACCAACACAAAGAAGGCGTGGTGTTTCTGGCGTGGGGCCGCTTTGCACATAATGTCTGTTCGGTGGTGGATACCGCCAAACATTGCGTGATTAAGACCTCACACCCCAGCCCTCTGGGGGCTAATAAAACTGGTAAAGACTTTGCTGCGTTTCTTGGTTCGGGTTGTTTTTCTTTGGCGAATGAGTATTTAAAGGCGCATGGTAAAGACCCCATTCGTTGGGAGCTATAGAAAGGAAGTTGCTATTTTTCTGGGCCCCGGCATCTGCCGTGGTGACGAAATTATGCAGTGAGTTTATTAAATCTTTTTTGCGCATCTAGCGTTAACCTCAAACCGACGCTGCCAAAACGATCCCCTTCAACCAGTTCGCAACTACTAAAGATTACCTTCACGGCATCGCGTACCGAGTGCAGACCGGTGGTACCACCAGCAAGAAAAACGCTGTTGATCTGCTCTGGCTTTAGGTGCGCGCTTCGCAGATTCGCTTTAATAATCTCGCTGATGCCGCTGACCTCTGCCTGGTTGGCGTCATCAATTCACTACGTTGGCAGTTAAGGCTAAGTGACTGTTCGTTGAAATTGAGATCGAGTGCTGTCTTCTGTACCGCAAATCGCGCTCATCAAGCCTTGTCTCAAATTCAAAAATACGATGCGTGACTATACTGGAGGTGGCGATGTGAACCTTCAGTACCTGCTACAATGCAGCCTCTTTATCGAGAGTGCATTTTGTTTAAATGGCTAAGTATTCAAATACCTCTGAAAGTTCAGCTGCAGAAACGGTGGTCGTGCTCGATTTTGAGACCTCAGGGCTGTCGCCTAATCAGGGCGATCGTGCGATTGAGGTCGGTGCGGTGCGAATCGAGGGTGGGGTGATTACAGACCACTTCCAGCGTTTGATGAATCCGGGGCGGCGCATCGATAGCTTTATTGAATCCTATACCGGGATCACCAATGCGATGCTGGCAAAGGCGGCACCTTGTGCTGAGGTGATGGATGAGTTCGCCGATTTTATTGGTGACTACGACCTGGTGGCGCACAACGCCTCTTTTGATCAACGTTTTCTGGATGCCGAATTGCAACATGTACAACGTCATTATCGCGGCACGTTTGCTTGTTCAATGTTGGCAGCGCGTCGCCTTTACCCAGATGCCTTTAATCATAAACTGAACACACTGGTGGAATACAAGGCGTTGCCAAATGATGGCACCTTTCACCGCGCGTTGGCGGATGCCGAGATGACGGCTTATCTATGGCTGGCGATGTTGGCCGATATTGAGCGGGTTCATGCCCTGGCGGATGTTAGCTTTGAGCTGATGCAAAAGTTGACCAAAGTGCCGAAGACCTCGGTGGAAAAGTTTTTTCAACGTTGCCACTGAATCATCAAAACGAGTTGTTGATCACTACCTGGTTTAGTGGCAGTTGTCCTGCACGTGGCCACGGCGCTTGAGTCGGTTTTCCAATGGCGATGAGCATCGTCACCAGATGGTCGTCCGGCAGGTTGATCAGACTTGCGACGTCTCTCTGGCGCTGGGGCTGGTGGCAATAGAAGCTATCAATACTGGCGAGCACCGTCATGCTTACCTCTGAGGGTGCATTGGCGTAATAACGCGCCGGTGACTTGTGCCTGTCCCATCGCGGCACCCTTTAGTTGTTGTCGTAAAGCAACATCATCTACCACCACAAAACGCCAGTGCTGAATATTAAAGGTGGTTGGCGACAGCATCGCGAGCGAGAGGATTTGCTCTCTATCAGCATCGCTCATGTTGTGGTCGGCATCAAAGTGCTTGATTGCGCGGCGTGCCTGTATCGCATCGATAGTGTTCATGGTGTCTCCTTTTGTCCAGCTCTAAAATGGCCATTGCTAATCGCCAGACCAGTAAAAATTAGCGCAATCGATAACAGCAACGACAGGCCAATCGTTTCATCAAAAAAGAGTGCGCCGATGATCACGCCTCCTAATGTGACGAAATATCCGATCTGACTAAAGCCGACACCATCAGTGAGACGTTGCATTGCAAAGGTCAACAGGTAGCTCAGTGCTGTGGCGGCCGCCAATGCCAGCAATACAAAGTCGACGGGGTTCAGCGCGACGAGTGGCTGGTAGCCATCGTTGTTGAAATAGATAATCGGCGTCATGATAAATGCCTGCGAAAGCAGTGTACCGGCGGCTAACGAGAGCGGCTCGGCATCGGTTGGCAGCGCCTTGCTGCGATAGACATTGGTGACACCGAGTACCAGCGGGACGGTAAAGGCAAGCAGCAGCCAATGGAAGGCGGCACCATTGGTGTTGATATTGAATCCACTAAAGGTGGCAATGCTGACACCCGTCAGGCCAATCACTATTCCGACCAGGCGATAGAATGGTAGCAGGGCGCGCTCATAAATTGAGGCGAGCAGAAATGTGGCAATCGGCGATAACGTCAACAGCACAGCAAAGAGTCCTGAAGGGATGTGTTGCAGTGCAGCGTAGGCCATCAGTTGTGGAGCGCTCACGCCTAACAGGCCACCGATCATGTAATAGCGAAGATGGTGGCGGTGCATGCTTAAGCGTTGACCTTGCCAGGTAATGATCGTCATTAAAATCAGGCTGGCTCCCAGCACCTGCCAGTAAAAGGCGGCAAACACCGGGATGCCGTTGATGACGGTGTATTTTGCGAGCGCAAAGATGACAGCGATCAGCAGTCCGAGTGAAACGGTGAGACCTGTTAATCCGGCCAGGTGGTTAACGAAATTACGAGCGGCCATCTTGAGTAAACTCGATTACGTTGTAGTCCGGGTCGCGAATAAACAGCGAGGTTTTGCCGTTACCAAAGGTGACGGGCCCTTCGCTGATGGTGATGTTGTTCGCTTCAGCAAAATTAACGGCGTCATCAATGGAATCGATGTGAAAGGCGCAATGGGTGTAGCCGGGATGTTTTTCCGCGATATCCATCAAAACGTTTTTAATCTCGTAGGTGTTGTTGGCGCTATCGAGAAAGTTAAGCGTGATACCGCTGGGATGGCTGACGGCGATCACGCGTTCGTTCATGTCCTCTCTTAGTGGCACAAAACCGAGCTGTGCGTAAAAGGCGCGGGTGCGTGCGAAATCGGTGACGCGAATTCCGATATGGTCGATTTTGTTGATGTTCATTTGGCTTCCTTTGTGGTGAAAGTGGCGATGAAAAGAAGCTTATCCTGTTTCTGCTTGACTGATAATCCAGCTAAATGGAGAATAACTGTTGAGTAATTATCAACAGTGAGTGCGGTTATGGATGGATTTAGTGCAATTCCAGTGTTTGTGGCGGTGGTCGAAAGTGGTGGTTTTTCGCCTGCGGCACGCAAACTGGGGGTTTCAAAGTCTGCTGTCAGTAAGCGCATTACCCAGCTGGAGGACAGGCTCGGCGTGCGCCTGCTCTACCGCACCACGCGAAAATTAAGCCTCACAGAAGCGGGGGAGCATTACTATGCAAATGCGGTGAAGGCACTCGCCTATGCGGCCGAGGCTGAAGACTCTGTGACGAAACTGCAGCAGACACCGCAGGGGCGATTGCGCATCAATTCCCCGATGTCTTTTGGGCGACTGCATATCGCACCATTGATTCCACAATTTCTCAAACAGTACCCAAATATTCAGATCGATATGGTGATGGATGACCGCGTCGTAGACCTGGTTGAGAGCGGCTTTGATATCGCCATTCGTGGCGGCGACCTCCCTGATTCCACCTTAGCCGCACGTAAAATTGCACCACTGCGCAGCGTACTATGCGCCTCACCAGACTATTTCGCACAACACCACATGCCACAAATCCCAGCTGACCTGATCGATCATAACTGCCTGCTTTTTTCCTACTCGGCGAGTGAATGGCAGTTTTCAAAAGATGAGGAAACAGAAACTGTACGCGTTGCGGGTAACTATCAGGTCAACAATGGTGAGGCGTTACGCGAAGCGGTACTTTATGGACAGGGCATCAGCCGCATCCCTTCATTCGTTGTCGGATCGGATATCAAAGCAGGGCGCTTGAAAGTCGTTTTAGCGGAATATCAGATGCCAGTAAAGGCACTCTATGCACTGTTCCCAAAACGCCAGCATCTACCCGCCAAGGTAAGAGTATTTATCGATTTTGTGGTAGAGCGTTTAGGGAATGAAATACCTTATTGGGATGCATCAGTGTCTAGTACAGGTATTGGTTAGAGCACATCGACCCCAACCTTCTCCAGCATCCACGTCAACCGAATCAGTGGCAAACCAATCAAAGCTGTTGGGTCATCACCATCCAGGCGTTCAAACAGCGCAATCCCCAGTCCCTCTGATTTAAATGAACCGGCACAGTTGTAGGGCTGCTCACGTTGAAGATATGCCTCAATCATTTCTGTACTGAGTTGACGAAATTCAACATCAAACGGTACCACCAGATCCTGGTGACTGCCGTCGCGGCTATCCAGCAAACACAGGCCAGTTAGAAATGAGACCCGCTTGCCGGAGGCGGCCTGTAGTTGCTCTGTCGCACGTTGATGGTTACCCGGTTTACCGAGGATTTGGCCATCGAGCACTGCGACCTGATCTGAGCCGATAATGAGCGCATCGGGACGACTTTTCGCAATTTCGCTCGCTTTCTGAAGCGAGAGACGGGCGACCAGTTCTGCTGGCGATTCCCCATTTAGCGCGGTTTCGTCGATCTCTGGCGAGATAGCGTCAAAATCCAGTTGCAGACGTTGCAGTAGTTCCTTTCTGAAAGGGGAGCTTGAGGCCAAAATTATTTGGGGGGGATCATTTGAACTATTCATCTTTATATTTCATTGGGTTACAGTAAGTATCTATGGTTTTAGGTGTCTGTGATTAATGGCCGGTTATCACTTAAACAGCATCCGTTTCATGACCACACCGCTGGGGGCAGCTTATCTGATTTTGTTAATAGTTTTTGACAGTTAGCGCATCTCGCCCTAAAATTGCGGGTTTATGTCGACCCGTTTACAAGAATATATAAAACCGCTCAGTTTCTGCGACCGTGGTGAACACCTCCAGGGCACCGTTCCATTAACCGGGATGAGCCGTTTGGCGGGTTCATTGTGCCATCAAAATGGTGAGGTCGAAATAGATCTGGCGTTTGATATTGATACGCAGGGCAGCAAGATTTTACGTGGCCATCTGAAAACGAATCTGGCACTGGAATGTCAGCGCTGCATGAAGGCCGTTGCAACGCCGATCGAAACCGAGGTCTCACTGGCCTTCGTCGATTCTGAGGCGGCAGGCAAACAGTTGCCGAGTGAGTATGAGTCTTATGTGCTTAATGAGCCAACCGTGGTGTTACGCGAGCTGGTCGAAGATGAATTGATTTTGGCACTGCCAATCGTTGCATTTCATCCTGAGGATGAGTGTGAAGTGGTGGTGCTTCAGCATGAGCCGGAAGAAGAGATTCCGTTACCGGTTGAAGAAAAAAGACCCAACCCATTTAATGCGTTGGCCGGATTGAAAAAGACGCCGCCTGAGTAAGCAAAAGCGGTGACGTAGTTGAGTATTTAGTGTTGTGTCACACCGCACTTAAAACGTTTGTGACAAGTTACACGTAAGTGTTTTTAGTTTTTAAGGAGTAGTTAGCATGGCTGTACAAAAGAGTAAAAAATCAACATCAA
>Ga0316207_10003507_pt1 | contig 14471 bp, 14 predicted proteins | sample 6weekpyrite_MG_FD_204943 | JGI IMG/M metagenome (GOLD analysis project Ga0316207, IMG submission 204943) | Microbial mat bacterial communities from mineral coupon in-situ incubated in ocean water Damariscotta River, Maine, United States -... | ecosystem: Environmental > Aquatic > Marine >... | reverse complement strand
ATCGACACATTCATGTGGAATGTGCTGACATCATCTACGTTTAAGAGGATATCTAAGAGTTTGTTTTAGGAAGGGAAAATGGGGTGGCTAAAGGGACTCGAACCCTCGACGACCGGAATCACAATCCGGGGCTCTACCAACTGAGCTATAGCCACCATAGAACTGATAAAAACTGAAATATGGCACGCCTGGCAGGATTCGAACCTGCTACCCTCGGCTTAGAAGGCCGATGCTCTATCCAAATGAGCTACAGGCGCATAAGTACCGAGATAGCATACTACCAGACAATTTAGCTTTGATTCTGGTAATACTCAAAGCTAAATAGAGCTAAAAATTGGTCGGGGTAGAGAGATTCGAACTCCCGACATCCTGCTCCCAAAGCAGGCGCGCTACCAGACTGCGCTATACCCCGAACAAGGGCGCGATAATACGCAAACATGGGATTCAGGTCAAGGTTCAGCCGCTGGCTATTTCCCATTAATTTGGATTTTTTTTATTAAAATTCAGTACTTGGCGAAATGCTCACTTCATGCGATTATAGCCCTTTTGTTTTTCAGGTACTTTATCTCAATGACTGCACAACTCATCGATGGCAAGGCAATTGCCGCCCAACTTCGCCAATCTGTTAGAAAAGGGGTCGATGAACGAGTAAAACAAGGCAAGAATATACCCGGTCTGGCCGTTGTGCTGGTAGGTAATGATCCCGCCTCGGAAGTTTATGTACGCAATAAGCACAAAGGTTGTGAAGATGCCGGAATTAACTCGATTGCGCATAATCTGGATACCAGTACCTCGCAAGAAGAGCTGCTTAACCTGATTGACCGCTTAAATACCAACCCGGATGTACACGGAATTCTGGTACAAATGCCGCTGCCCGAGCATATCGACCCGGAAACGGTTATTGAACGTATTTCACCCTTAAAAGATGTGGATGGTTTTCATCCTTATAATATAGGCCGCCTGGCTATTCGTATGCCGGTGCTGCGTTCCTGCACACCTTACGGGGTGATGACTTTACTGGAATCCACCGGCCAACCTATTCGCGGGCAACATGCCGTGGTGGTAGGTGCGTCTAACCATGTGGGCCGCCCGATGATGCTGGAACTGGCATTGGCTGGTTGCACTGTAAGTATTTGCCATCGTTTTACGAAAAATTTAGCCGAAATGGTGGCTCAGGCCGATATTCTGGTGGTAGCTGTCGGTAAACCAGGCATTGTGGATGGTAGCTGGATAAAAAAAGGCGCGGTGGTGATTGATATTGGCATTAACCGAACGGATGATGGCAACTTAATTGGTGATGTAGATTTTGATGTGGCCAAAGAACATGCGAGTTGGATAACCCCAGTTCCCGGTGGTGTTGGCCCGATGACTGTGGCAACGCTATTACAAAATACGTTGGAAGCGGCGAATAAAAATTCTGAATAAGCGGTACAAATCCGCTAACCTTTTTTGTAGTTACCCTTTGCTTTGTTAGGTTAGCGGTATAGATTATTTAATGGCCTTATCTGTTTTGTAAGCATCTGTCGCGACAAACCGTACCAACGAAACATCACAACCCGTTTCTTCTTTTATTTCTCGATATGCGGCATCGATTAAGGTTTCGTTATCCTTCACTTTACCTTTCGGTAAACACCATTTTGTACCGTATCGCTCCCGATGAATAACAGCAATTTTAATTCCATCGTCTGTCTGTTTTTCAATTATTCCGCCAGAGGCAAGAATGACGTCTGAATGTTGAATAACATCTAAGACAAGGATATTCATTGAAAGCATCCTGCATAGTTAATTATAATTAGTCACTATTCCAGATTATCAGACTTATTAGTATCACCAGACTCATAATAGTTATAGTAGAGCACTCTTAATATGAGCTATTGATACAGATCACCCTTTCTTACTAAACTTTATATTGCGTTACTGTGGATCTTTATACTTACCCAACGTCATAGGAAGACTACCGACACATTTTGCATAAACTTTTTCTTCTATCGGGTTACCGTTTAAAGAAGCGGCATACAAATCATCTTCATCCATTAAAAATTCAAACGATTTGCCTTTATATTCGCCCTGACAGCGCTCCAGAATACGATCACCTGTAGCATCGAATGAACGAAAGCCATGTAATTTACCACTGTACTGATGAAAACTTACCAGAGTTTGTACTGGTGCATTATGGTAACCGGGTAAATATGCTGCAGTATAGTCACGTATAATACGACCATCTTCATCTTGCACATAAACTTCGACTGAGTGCATTACATCAGGATTAGCTTTTTCCCATTGCACCAGACTTAATAGTTTGCCTGTTTTTTTAGAGTAGTACTCTTCTTGAATATAATAATCTTTGTTGCCAGCATAACCGCCAAGAGATTTTTTTATAGTATGTGGATGGTTGTTAATTATTTTTTTATGTAACGCCAGTGCATTGTCTGCAAAACTGGTCCATTTTCGAATATGCTGATTATCTTCTTTTAGATTTTGTTCTTCGGCTATGGCGCTATTCGCCATTAGAAATACGCTACTTATTAAAGTAAATGTTAAATGCCGCATATAATCCCCCTATTTATTTGCGTTATATGACAGACTTTAATATTTGACAGTAGTTCCGGCGAACCGGCTTATTTTGTCTAAAGTTGCAAAAAGCAACATCTTCTCAAAATAACAGCTTTTATTCCCTGCGCCAGCTGGTCGTTCCGTCTGTGTCTTCCAGGATAATGCCCTGCGCTTTTAATTCATCTCGAATGCGATCACTTTCCGCCCAGTCTTTATTATCACGAGCAGTATTGCGTTGCTCGATTAAGTTATCAATTTCATCGTCACTTAAACCGTCTACTTTGCCTTGCCCCGCTTTTAAAAATGCCTCGGGCAGTTGCTGTAGTAAACCTAATTGCTCTGCGAGGTATTTCAAGTTGGCCGCAGCCTGTCTGGCCTTTGTGTCATCGCTTTGTCGATAGCGGTTCACTTCTTTAGCCAGTTCAAACATACTCGACAAGGCTTCGGGTGTATTAAAGTCATCGTCCATGGCTTTATAAAAATGTGTTATTGCTTCACATTCACTACGTGCCGCCGGCACGTCTTCCATACCTTTTAATGCCGTATACAAGGTGGTTAATGCGGCTTTCGCATTGTTTAAATTGGTTTCAGAGTAATTTAGCGGGCTGCGGTATTGGCTGGTTAAAATAAAATAACGAATTACCTCTGGGGCATATTCTTTAATAACTTCCCGAATAGTAAAAAAGTTACCCAGCGATTTGGACATTTTCTCTTCGTCGATGCGTACAAACCCATTATGTAACCAGACATTGACAAATTTTTCGCCGGTTGCCCCTTCACTTTGTGCTATTTCGTTTTCATGGTGTGGAAACTGTAAGTCCATCCCACCACCGTGAATATCAAAGTGGTTACCCAGGCAATGAGTCGACATCGCCGAGCATTCAATATGCCAGCCTGGGCGACCCTTGCCCCAGGGCGAATCCCAGCAAGGCTCTTCTGGTTTAGCAGCTTTCCATAATACGAAATCGAGTGGATCGTTTTTGTGGTTATCAACCTCTACCCGTTCACCAGCGCGTAAATCTTCCAGTTTTTTACCAGATAATTGACCATAGTCTTTAAAATGGTTAATCGCATAGTACACATCGCCATTATCAGCAGGATAAGCCATACCTTTTTTAATCAGAGATTCAATCATTTCAATGATCTGCTGCATATGGGCTGTTGCACAAGGTTCCTGATTAGGAGCTAACACCCCTAGTGCAGCCGCATCTTCATGCATGGCAGTGATAAAACGACTGGTAAGCTGGCTAAACTCTTCTTTGTTTTCATTCGCTCGCTGGATAATTTTATCGTCAATATCGGTGATATTACGGATATAGGTCACATGCTCTGCACCATAAATTTGACTTAAATAGCGGTAAATTACGTCAAAAACCACCAATACCCGGGCATGGCCGATATGGCAGTAGTCATACACTGTCATGCCACAAACATATAATCGTACGTTCTTTTCGTCGATGGGAATAAAGGTTTCTTTTTGCTTTTTCAGGCTGTTATAAACAACTAACATGGGGCATATTCTCTACTGCGGTCATTATTTACTATTATAATTAAGTTGTATTTTACCCATGAGTTGCTGAATTATGTAGCAATTCTTTCAGTAATTAGCCCAATATCGCACAAAACCCTATTTGCTAAAAAAACCGGCCTATTCCTTTTACTCCATGTCGAAACCTTAGTATGATCGCGCCACTTGATTAACTGGAAAAGACAATGAAAAATATAATTCTGGCCTTAGCACTTGTTATCGGGTTTTCGACCAATGCATTGGCAGCCAACCCGCAAGTTATTATGACCACCAATCTCGGTGCCATTACGATTGAATTAAATGCAGACAAAGCGCCTAAATCTGTCGGCAACTTTCTGAAATATGTACAAAATGGTTTTTATAACGGTACAATTTTTCATCGTGTAATTGACAGTTTTATGATTCAAGGTGGCGGCTTTACAGCTGATTTTCAGCGCAAACAAACCGAAGCAGCCATTTTAAATGAAGCCAATAACGGGCTTAAAAATGTTAAAGGCTCAATCGCCATGGCGAGAACCAGCGATCCCCACTCAGCCACAGCGCAGTTCTTTATTAATGTAAAAGATAACGACTTCCTGGACCATCGCTCACAAACACCACGCGGCTGGGGTTATGCTGTGTTTGGCAAAGTCATTAAAGGGATGAATGTTGTTGAAAAAATCCGCTCGGTTAAAACTGGCAGCAAAGGCCCGTTTAGACAAGATGTTCCTCAAACAACGATTGTTATTGAAAAAGTTGAAGTCGTAGGCCTTAAAAAGTAGGCCTATCGACTTAAATCTGTAGAAAACAGCTACACTCTATAAATTAAATACATTTTATCAGAAGGATAAAAACATGATTGTGATGACCACAAGTTTCGGTGATATAAAAATTGAACTGAATAATGAAAAAGCACCTGAAACTGCCGCAAACTTTGAACAATATGTGAAAGATGGTTTTTATGATGGCACTATTTTCCACCGTGTTATTGATAACTTTATGGTTCAAGGCGGCGGAATGGAAACGGGGATGAAAGAAAAGACGACCCGTGAGCCAATTAAAAATGAAGCCGACAATGGTCTATCAAATTCTTTGGGTACAATTGCAATGGCCAGAACGATGGATCCTAACTCTGCTACTGCCCAGTTTTTTATCAATGTTGCAGATAATAAATTTCTCGATCATCGTGCACCGACACCTGATGGCTGGGGCTACTGCGTATTTGGTGAAGTGGTAGAAGGTATGGATGTTGTTGAAAAAATTAAAAACGTTTCAACCACCAACCATGGTATGCACCAGGATGTTCCAGCAGAAGATGTCATCATTACAAAAGTCGTTATTGAAGATTAATCAGTAAAAAATGACAACACTCTTTATTGCTGATTTACATTTAAGTGAACAGCGACCAGAAATAACTGAACTCTTTATCGAGTTTCTGAAAACCAAAGCACGGCATGCCCGTGCTTTATATATTTTAGGCGACTTATTTGAAGCATGGCTGGGAGATGACTGTATTCTACCGGCTTATAATGAAATTATTACCCAACTTAAAAATTTAACCGATAGTAATATTCCAGTTTATCTGGTTCATGGAAACCGAGACTTCCTGATTGGCAACCACTTTTGTGAACTGACCGGCTGCCAGTTATTAGATGAATCCACAACGATCACCATCGATAACAATGATTATATTATTATGCATGGTGACACACTCTGCACTGATGATGTCAAATATCAACAATTTCGTACAATGGTTCGTAATCCAGAGTGGCAGCAACAAATGCTAAGCAAGACACCTGCTGAACGTATTGCCCTTGCCAAACAATACCGAGAGATCAGTAAAAGCGAAACCTCAACAAAAGCAGAAGATATTATGGATGTTAACCAGGGCGAGGTTGAAAAGGTAATGCGTACGACTAATATTTTCACTTTAATCCATGGACATACCCACCGCCCCAATATCCACAATTTTGATATAGATGGCAAACCAGCTCGCCGCATTGTTCTTGGTGACTGGTACGAACAAGGTAGTGTTTTAAAACTCGATAAGGATCTGTTTGAATTAGAAACTTTGTGATAGTTAATATTATATCACCACGAACTATTAACTTTATTAATTTTTTAAAAATTCAAACCTTGATAATTATCTTTTACTCTAAGTTACAAATTAGCCGCTAAATTTAACTTTACCTTCGCGCAAATCTTGCACGGTATACTGTTTATAATCTTTAGGCAACTCAAGCAGTTTTTTGTCTAGCTTATATTTTTCATCATAATCTACCAATGTACGCGCATAGTCACGTCGCCCCATTGTTTGCACAGGGAAGCCAAACTTAAAGACACGAGTACTGGCAAAGGTATCCATTGCCAAATCACAGTCATTAAACATATCTGCCGGGGTGCTGGATAAGGTCATTTTACTATCGGATGCCATTAATTCTGTAAATTCTGTTAAGGCTTTTACGGCAGCGGGCATTAAATTGTTAACGACAATTACATCGCTACAGACTTTTCCATTAACGAGTAATTGGTAATGGTGGGGTTTTTTACCATTAATTTCTGGTGCATCTTTCATTTCCCCAAGATCTTTTTCGGTTAAATCGAGTTTTATTGGGGGTTTAATTTTAGTGTCTTTGGGATGAACGGACATAATTGTTCGTTCTTCGGTAACAACACTATGGACAACATTATTGCTACGGTCGAATAAAATATAATCCTGCGAATTTTCACCATCATCAAAACGGAGAAAATCTTGCGTAATTATTATACGAGTAGGATAAGGTTCAACGTACTGTTCCTGTTCCATAAACGTTATGCGGTAACTGTAATTTTTTGGCAAAGGTTTACTACAGGAAATTAAGAACAACGAGAATACAATAAACACTAAACTGTAAATAAAATTTATTTTATAATTTTTCATACTAACAATAATACCTATCCTAAATTATTATCAAAATAATTGAGTTCTTCTTGAGAAAACCCAGCTCTTAAACGTGCATCTTGATTAATTGGCTTCTTAATTCCACCCTTTAAATATTGATTCAATAATCGTCTAAAAGTTTCATCATGGTCAAGTTCACGTTGGTCACAACAATAATGGAACCAGCGAGAACCTATCTCAACGTGACCAATTTCATCCTCCTGAATAATAGCAAGGATTTCATTTGCCCGAGTATCCTTTACACTGGTAAATTTTTTCATAATACCCGGCGTTACATCCAACCCCCTAGCTTCCAGGACGCGCGGTACTAAAGCCATTCTAACCAAAACATCATGATCAGTGTCAACGGCCATATCCCATAAGCCATTATGAGCAGGGAAATCACCATAGGCAAAACCTAATTCATTTAAGTATTCATTTAGCAAACTAAAATGATAGGCTTCTTCTTTAGCCACTTTTAACCAATCGAAATAATATTGCGCAGGCATACCTCGGAAACGATAAATTGCATCCCAGGCAAGGTTGATGGCATTAAATTCAATATGGCAGATAGCATGTAAAAGCGCTGCCCGACCTTCAAGTGAGCCGATACTACGTTTAGTTAATTCTTTCGGTAATACCAGTTCCGGTTTGACAGGTCTACCCGGTACAGGCAATTTTTGTATCTCCGAACTTGAACCAAGTTCAGCCTGCTCACTTATATTTAAAGAAAATTTTTCATAAGCAGAAAAGGTTTCAGTTACTTTTATCATTGGGTCTGAAAGACCGAGTATTTCCCATGCACAATCAAATAAGTTATCTTTCATTAATTTGCTCTGCCCAATACGGCTGATTGCTTTAACCTTCCAACTGTTCCCAACGTTCAAATGCCCTGCTTAACTCTTCTTCGATTTCGGTTAAGCGTGACATTGTTTGATTTATAACATGTTTGTCTTCTTGATAAAAATTATTACCACTGGTTAAGGCCACCAGTTCATGCTGCTCATTCTCAAGTTTCTCAATTTTTTCTGGCAATAGCTCAAGTTCACGTTGATCGTTATAACTTAATTTTTTTGCTGTTTTTGCAGAAGATTTTGACAAGGTTTCTTCAGACTGTTTATTGGTAGCAGTAGACGACAAACTTGTTTTTTCATTTTGGGTATCTTTAACAGGTTCATCACGCTGTCTTAGATAATCGTTATAACCACCAACGTATTCTTTAACGACCCCATCACCTTCCATAACAATTGTACTGGTGACGATATTATCCAGAAATTGTCTGTCATGACTAACGAGAAGTAGAGTTCCCTCATAATTAAGTAAGAGTTCTTCCAGTAACTCGAGAGTTTCTACATCAAGGTCATTGGTCGGTTCATCAAGCACAAGCAAATTAGCCGGCTTGATAAATAAACGTGCGAGCAATAATCGATTACGTTCACCACCGGATAAAGTTTTTACCGGCGATTGAATACGAGCAGGTGGAAACAGAAAATCCTGCAAATAGCCAATAACATGTCTGTCTTTACCATTAACCATTACCCGATCTTTACCGTGATTAAGGTTTGCCATTACCGAAGCATTAAGATCAAAATCCGCACGATTCTGATCGAAATAGGCAATTTCCAGATTTGTACCTAACTTAACCTTCCCTTCTGTTGCTTTAAGTTCTCCAAGTAAAAGTTTAATCAGTGTTGATTTACCAGAACCATTTGCCCCGATAATACCAATTTTGTCTCCACGTAAAATTTTAGTACTAAATTTTTCGACAATTTTCTTACCATCATAAGCAAAGCTCGCCTTACGAAGCTCGGCAACAATACGGCCTGAACTATCGGCAGTATCAATATTAAGTTTTGCTTTACCTTGTTGGCCACGCCGTTGCGAATGTTCTTTTCGCATTGCTTGTAATGCACGAACTCGCCCTTCATTACGAGTACGCCGTGCTTTTATTCCCTGACGAATCCATTTTTCTTCCTGAGCCAGACGTTTGTCAAATTTTGCATTATGATCGGCTTCAATTGCTAACTGTTCATCTTTTTTAACCAGGTATTTTTCATAACCTACATCCCATGAAGTAATTACACCACGGTCAAGTTCGATGATTCGTGTTGCCAACCTTTTAATAAACGCACGATCATGTGAGACAAATAAAATCGTTCCCTGATAATTCTGTAAAAAACCTTCTAACCAGAGGATAGATTCAATATCGAGATGGTTAGTAGGTTCATCCAGCAATAAAATATCAGGCTCACAAACCAGTGCCCTTGCCAACATTACCCGCCGTTTATATCCACCGGACAGGGAGCTGACTAATTCATCAGCCGGCAAAGATAGCTTGTTCACCATTGCTTCAACATTTTGTTCGAGCGACCAGCCATCCAGTCTTTCAAGTTGGTTCTGATAATCATTTAGCTGATTGATTAAACGCATTGAATCTTTTTCATCTGCATCAGCCAAAGCATGAACAGTATTATGGTAATCTGTAATTAACTGTCCGACATTTTCTATACCGCTTGCAACAACTTCAAATACCGTTCTTTCATCATCACTCGGTACTTCTTGCATTAAGTAAGAAATTTTTAAACTCGATGCACGCCAGATACTGCCATCATCCAGACTGGCATCACCCAGTAGAACTTTCATTAAAGTAGACTTACCTTCACCGTTTCGACCAATTAAAGCAATACGTTCACTTTTATCAATGGTCATACAGGCTTCATCAAGCAAGGCGACATGACCGTAACTAAGGCAAGCTTTATCAAGTGTTAATAATGGCATAGTAAAAATTTTATATACGAGTTCTACAGTTTACAGACCATTTTGCAGATCATGTTGTATGTCTTCAATATCTTCCAGACCAACGGCAATGCGTATCATGCCATCAGTAATTCCAGCTTCAGCGCGTTGCTTATCCGTTAACCGCCCATGTGTCGTCGTTGCTGGATGTGTAATTGTTGTTTTAGCATCACCAAGGTTGGCTGTAATAGACACTAGCTTAGTATTATCAATAACTTTCCAGGCCGCCTGTTTGCCACCTTTAACTTCAAAGGCCAACACGCCACCAGAACCCGTTTGTTGCTTGCCTGCTAATGCATGTTGAGGATGCGATTCCAGTCCCGGATAGTAAACACGGCTAACACTATTATGTTGTTCAAGAAATTGAGCGAGCTTTAAGGCGTTGTCACTATGCGCTTGCATTCTTAAACGCAAGGTCTCAAGACCTTTTAAAAATACCCAGGCATTAAATGGGCTCATGGTTGGGCCGGCAGTACGTAAAAATCCAAAAACATCCTCACCAACCTGTTTTGCATTGCCAACGACTGCCCCGCCCAGGCAACGACCCTGACCATCAATATACTTAGTAGCCGAGTGCACAACAATATCCGCACCGAACTCAAGTGGCTTCTGTAATGCAGGGGTACAAAATGCATTATCGACTACCAGTAAACAATCATTGCTATGAGCAATATTTGCCAGAGCCTGTATATCCGCAATTTCGGTTAATGGATTTGATGGTGTTTCAACAAATAATAGTTTTGTTTTACTGGTTACTGCCTTTTGCCAGGCATCCAGATCGGTTATTGGTACATAGCTAACCGATATTCCCATTCTTGCCAGGTATTTATCAAAAAGAATAACTGTACTACCAAAAATTGATTTAGAAGAAACGATATGATCACCGGCCTGTAACAAACCACAACAAGTACTTAAAATTGCAGACATTCCCGATGCCGTCGCAACACAACATTCTGCCCCTTCGAGTGCAGCCAGGCGTTGTTCGAAATTTCTAACTGTAGGATTGGTAAAACGCGAATAGATATTACCAGGCTCGTCACCTTTAAAACGTGCGGCGGCTGAGGCGGCAGAATCAAACACATAACTCGATGTTGGGAAAATAGCTTCACTATGCTCTCCTTCCGGAGAACGTACTTGCCCCGCTCTTACGGCTAGACTATCAAAGCCCCAGTTATTGTCCTTATCGTTAATTGTCATAACTAGCCTCTTGTTACAGTTTATACTGCTGTTATCTATATAAATCGTGGGCATAAAAAAACCCGCTTAACTAAAGCAGGTTGCTGGTTCGCCGCCACGCTTTAGCTGTTTTTATTACGCGCCCGCAAGCTGATCTTCAAATCGGCGCCGATGTAATGTCTTTACACAACTCAAGAATATGCCCAAAGCAAGACAATGTCAAATGAGTACATAAGCTAAACTGCCCGCAAACAGCGATATTTTATGCGGTATTGTAAATTTCTACGACTTCGTTATCTTTTACTTTATCTTTACGGGCATCATCATTGCGGCTAGCTTCGATGCTTTCGAGGTATTCTTTGCTGACATCGCCGGTAACATATTCACCGTTAAACACCGATGCATCGAACTGCTTAACATCAGGGACTTTCTTTTTAACCGCTTCAATTAAATCATCTAAATCCTGATAGACCAACCAGTCCGCACCAATGGCTTCGGCTATTTCTTTATCTGTGCGGTTATAGCCGATAAGTTCTTTTGCCGCCGGCATATCAATACCATAGACATTGGGGTGAATGACTGGTGGTGCCGCGGAAGCAAAGTACACTTTTTTGGCACCGGCATCACGGGCCATCTGGATAATTTGTTTAGAAGTCGTGCCACGCACGATAGAGTCGTCTACTAACAAAACATTTTTGTTTCTAAACTCAAGTTCGATGGCATTAAGTTTTTGACGCACCGATTTTTTACGTTCTTTCTGGCCGGGCATAATAAAGGTTCGACCTATGTAACGGTTTTTAATAAAACCTTCACTGTATTTCACACCGAGTTTATAAGAAAGCTCCAGTGCGGAGGTACGACTGGTATCCGGAATTGGCAAGACCACATCAATATCATGCTCGGGGAACTCACGTAATATTTTTTTCGCAAGGTATTCCCCCATACGCAAGCGCGCTTTATAAACCGAGATACCATCAATAATAGAATCCGGTCGCGCAAAATATACGTGTTCAAAAATACATGGGCTTAGCACTGGATTTTCTGCGCACTGTTGGGTGTGATATTTACCATTCGAATCGATAAAAATAGCCTCACCCGGCGCAATGTCTCGTACCAGTTCAAATCCTAGTGCATCAATTGCAACACTTTCAGAAGCGACTACGATATCAGTACCTTGTTCGGTTTTCCTTTCACCATAAGCCAATGGACGGATACCATGTGGATCGCGAAAAGCCAGTATCCCTTTACCCGTAATCATTGCAACGACAGCATAAGCACCACTGCATCGTTTGTGTACACCACGCACAGCATGGAAAATATCTTCAACACTGACTTCGAGTTTATTTCCATTTTGTAATTCATGAGCCAGTATATTTAACAATACTTCCGAGTCTGAATCCGTATTGATATGTCGACGATCTTCATTAAACAGGTCACGGCGTAACTGGCTGGCGTTTGTCAGGTTACCGTTATGCGCAAGGGTTATACCGTAAGGGGAATTAACATAAAAAGGTTGTGCTTCAGCAGATGAAAAGCAACCAGCCGTTGGGTAACGAACATGACCGATCCCCATTTTTCCTTTAAGGCGTAGCATATGCTTGGTATAAAATACATCGCGTACCAGACCGTTAGCTTTGCGCATATATAAACGATCGTCTTCACAGGTAACAATGCCCGCAGCATCCTGACCACGATGCTGTAAAACAATCAGACCATCATACAAATTTTGATTAACTGCCTGATTAGAAACAATGCCGATAATACCGCACATACTACCCTCTTTGCATAAAACGAATGTTAGAATTCAGTTATTTAAAGTATAACCATTTAACAAAAATATTCGATAATTTCACTGTGTATTTCAGTTATCCAGGTCACTAATATTTAAAACTTGAACCGATATTACTAGGTAAAAACTCCCCCATCCACAACGCAATACCTTCAAATTGTGTCAATAATAAAGACTCTTTCCACCAGCTTTCTTTCGGCATGCTTGACAACCCGGCTAGCATTACCAGAACGGCTATGATTAATATGCCGCGTAATAATCCAAAAACAACCCCGATAAACCGATCCGTTCCGGACAAACCTGTACGATGAACCAGTTGCACCGCAAAATAATTCACAACAACAAATAACACTAGCGAAGTCACAAAAAGAATACCGAAACCGACGATAACCCGAAATGTTTTATCTTCAATCGCGTTTAAAAACAGTTCTGCAAAACCTCCTGCAAAGGTAAAGGCAATCCAGAAAGACACAACCCAACCAACTAGCGATAAGGCCTCACGGACAAATCCGCGAATAATACTGATAAAAACTGAAATAAGAATAATACCGATAATGGCAAAATCTATCCAAATCATATTTGTTTTTTTCCTGAGTAACGACTATCTTGGGTAAGTGCGATTAAGGATGAGCAACAACTAATCCTTTTATTTTAAGCCTGGCGACCAGTTTCTTCTGTACCTTTTCAGCCTCGGTACGTTTTATTTCAGGCCCAACCCTGACACGATAAACCTGACCTTTTTTTGTTTTTACTGATTCAACAAAGGCAGTAAATTTACTTTTACGTAATTTGTTTCTTAATTTAAAGGCATTGCTTTTATCTGAAAAACTACCAACCTGAATCGCCCAGGCTTTAACCGATTGCTTAGCACCCGGTTGCGCTTTGGCAGTAATGATTTGCTTAGCCGCTGACGCTTTTTTAGCTTGCTTCGTTGAGTTAGCCGTTTTTGTGGAACTATCTTTTGATTCTTTACTGACTACTTTTTTCTGTCCGACACTTTTCTGTCCGGTATTTTTTGCATCTCCCGAACGCTCATCGATGATTACCCGTGATTCAAAATCGGCCTGTGACTTTATTATGATTGGTGAACTGGTTGATTGAGAATTTGTCTGAGCAGGCTTAGAAATGTATTCAGGTTTATCCGGTATATTACTACCAAATACAGGCATACCATCATCTAAAGAACGTTCGCTATTTAATAACATAGGTATAAAAATAACGCCTAAGGAAACAAGCACAATGGCACCAATCACTCGCTGCTTTATCTGTACAGGTTGCTCGGTATCATTCACATGCTCTTTAGCCATAACACTATTGTAACAATATCTGGCCTTGATAATCAGTTATTTTTTAGGCCGAAATCCATTCAGATTTAAACTCGGCAATCGTATAAAATGACCCGAACACGACTATAATATCCCCCTTTTTTGCCTTAGATTGTAGAGTGCTAAAGGCTGTTTCTAGTTCTTCATAGCAATGTTGGCTAGCTAGCTCAAATGTCCTGACAATCGATGCTAAATCATCAGGTTCTGCAGCACGTTCGATAGCCGGTTTAACCAAAGCCCAGTGTTTGACTATTTTAGCCAGTGGTGAAAGTGACTCGAGCAATGACTTATCTTTCATCATTCCCACAATGGCATAAACCGAACTGGCTTTATTCGCTTGCAGGTTTTCTTTTAGCAATTGCTGTAAAATTTTAGCTAACGCCTGAATGCTATCCGGGTTGTGCG
>Ga0316207_10003506_pt1 | contig 14475 bp, 12 predicted proteins | sample 6weekpyrite_MG_FD_204943 | JGI IMG/M metagenome (GOLD analysis project Ga0316207, IMG submission 204943) | Microbial mat bacterial communities from mineral coupon in-situ incubated in ocean water Damariscotta River, Maine, United States -... | ecosystem: Environmental > Aquatic > Marine >... | reverse complement strand
TTGGTTCTATCGAATTACAACTTATCCCTGCTCATTACCTGCACGCCTCCGGCAATTACCATGTCTACGATCCTGTCGGCAAAATACTCATGAGTGGTGATGTCGGTGCTGCACTGGAATCACCTGAAGGGCCTATCTTTGTTGATGATTTTAATGAACACATTCCTCGAATGAAAATGTTTCACCAACGCTGGATGCCATCAAACCGCGCCAAGAACGACTGGATACGACGCGTTCGAGAATTGGATATAGAATACATGACACCACAACACGGCCGTATTTTTAAAGGTGATGATGTGCAAACATTCCTTGACTGGTTTGAACAACTTGAAGTGGGTACCGCCATTCCTTCCGAAGAAGAGTCATAGCCTTCTCATATTCTGAAGCGTCGCCAGTAACAAGATGGCGGCGATTTACAAACGCGTCGAAGACCGTTTGTTAAGCCGATAGCTTGTTACTGACGGCGCGCCCACCCCATTATCTACTTTTTGTAATAAGCCTGAGCTGCCTTAACCGCTTCACCGCTATTAATCGATGCACCCATATCCGTTAAAACCGCATCCAGTGATTGCAAACAGAATAAAACATTACGCTGATTCGCTGCATAGCCCATTAAACCAACACGCCATACTTTACCTGCCAGCGCACCTAAACCTGCACCAATTTCCAAATCATATTCATTCAATAAACGACCACGTACAGCAGCCTCATCAACGCCATCTGGAATAGTGACTGAATTCAATTGCGGTAAACGGTGTGCTTCATCAACAATGAAATTTAAACCCATCGCCTCAAAGCCCGCTTTCAACGCCGCATGATGATGTGCATGACGTGCCCATGAGTTTTCCAGTCCTTCTTCTTCCAAAACAACCAGTGATTCATGTAAACCATATAATGCATTAATCGGTGCAGTGTGATGATAAGCACGCTTGGCACCACCACCCCAGTACCCCATGACCAAATTCAAATCCAGAAACCAGCTTTGCACCTTGGTCTTGCGATTTTTGATTTTTTCTAATGCAGCATCATTAAAACTAATTGGCGAAAGACCCGGCGTACACGACAAACATTTCTGTGTACCAGAATAAATACTATCGATACCCCACTCATCAACCTTGATGGGTGTACCAGCAAGAGAAGTCACCGCATCGACAATCGTCAAACAATCATATTTATGCGCGATGTCAACCAGCGCTTTTGCATCGGACTGCGCACCCGTTGACGTTTCAGCATGTACAAAAGCAACAATACAAGCATCAGGATTTGCCTTAAGCGCAGCTTCTAACTTCGCCGGGTCAACCGGTTGTCCCCATTCATCATCAACCAGAATAGCTTCACCACCACAACGCTCAACATTTTCTGTCATACGCATGCCAAAAACACCGTTTCGACAAACAACGACTTTGTCACCAGGCTCAACCAGATTGGCAAAACAGGTTTCCATGCCCGCAGAACCCGGCGCAGACACAGGCATTGTTAATTCATTTTTAGTCTGGAAGGCATACTGAAGCAGGCCTTTCATTTCATCCATAAGACCCACAAAAAGCGGATCCAGATGGCCAATTGTTGGGCGAGACATTGCTTCGAGGATACGTGGATTAACATCAGATGGGCCCGGCCCCATTAATGTGCGCTTTGGTGGGTGAAATGACTTGCTACTCATGTTAATGCCTCTTAGCATATAGTTATAATATTAAGGTTAAGTAAAAGCGCGCATTTTGTCTTAATCCAATAATAATTTCCAGCAGAAAGGCCCTGTAGCCATGCAATATGTAAGGACATTCAATACCTTAGGGATAAATGATATTGAAATAGTGGGCGGTAAAAATGCCTCACTCGGGGAGATGATTACTGAGCTAACCCCGCTTGGACTACGCATTCCAGATGGATTCGCTACCACCGCCGACGCCTATTGGCACTTCCTTGACCACAATGGCCTGCGCGATCCGATAACAAAACTACTCGCCAAACTGGATGTACGTGATGTGGTCCAGCTTGCCGAAACCGGACTACAAATTCGCAATTGGTTTCTGGCAGGGAGCCTGCCGCCGGACCTCATCACCGAAATCACTCAAGCCTATGAAAATTTAACGAAGCAATACGGTATGGTTCCCGATGTAGCATTACGCTCATCAGCAACCGCTGAAGATCTTCCAGGCGCCTCATTTGCAGGTCAACAAGAAACCTATTTAAATGTTCATGGCATGGAATCCGTTCTCACCACTTGTCTAAAAGTCTTCGCCTCACTGTTCACTGATCGCGCTATTGCCTATCGGGTCGATAAGGGCTTTGAACATATGAAAGTCGCCCTCTCCATTGGCGTACAAAAAATGGCGCGTTCTGATATTGGTTCATCAGGTGTGATGTTCACCCTTGACACAGAAAGTGGCTTTCGTGATGTTGTGTTAATTAATGCTGCATACGGTCTTGGAGAAAACGTGGTACAAGGTGCAGTCAACCCAGATGAGTACCACGTGTTTAAACCTCACCTTGATGGAGACCACCACCCAATCATAAAACGCCAACTCGGTGATAAAGCATTACGGATGATTTATGACGATACCGGCGGGGTAGAAAATATTGATGTCCCTCATTCTGAGCGCGAACAATTTGTCTTAAACGAAGATGATATTGTAGAGCTCGCTCGGCAAGCGGTGCTCATCGAGCAACATTATTCAGCTCACCATGGTCACAACCAGCCTATGGATATCGAATGGGCCAAAGATGGTCGTGATGGTCTGCTTTATATTTTACAGGCACGCCCGGAAACCATTCATAGCTCAGATGAACATAACCACTTTACTCAACATGTTTTAGAAGAACATGGCGAAGTATTGTGCGAAGGGAAAAGTGTTGGCCGCATGATCGGTAGCGGCAAAGTCCGTGTTATTCCTAATGCCAGTGATATGAATAGTCTGCAGGCAGGTGAGGTTTTGGTCACAGACATTACCGATCCCGATTGGGAACCAATTATGAAAATTGCTTCTGCGATTGTAACCAATCGCGGTGGCCGAACTTGTCATGCTGCCATCATTGCACGCGAACTCGGTATTCCTGCTGTTGTTGGTTGCGGCAATGCCTCTTCTGCCCTGCAAACCGGTCAGGATGTTACTGTTTGCTGTGCCGAAGGTGATACCGGCAACATCTATAAAGGTCTACTCCCCTGGCACACCAAAACAATTAAACCATTTAAAGGTGAGCGCCCAAATACAAAACTGATGCTTAATGTCGGCGATCCTGAACAAGCCTACATACTTTCACAGTTACCAGCCGATGGCGTCGGGCTTGCACGGCTTGAGTTTATTATTAATCATTTCATCAGCATTCATCCACGAGCACTGCTTTCCCCTGATCTGGTTGATGCAATAACACGTGCTGAAATAGAAAAACGATCTGCCGCCTATGATAGTCCACGCAGCTTTTATATTCAGCGACTAGCAGAAGGCGTGGGTAGCATTGCTGCGGCGTTTTCTCCTCGGCAAGTCATTGTACGTTTAAGTGATTTTAAATCTAACGAATATGCTGCCATGCCCGGCGGTGAATTTTTCGAACCTAAAGAAGAAAACCCAATGCTTGGTTTTCGCGGTGCATCGCGCTACCCGTCAACACAATTCGAGGAATGCTTTAAAATGGAATGCGAAGCCCTGGTTCGGGTTCGTAATGATATGGGCTTAACGAATCTTGCAGTGATGATTCCGTTTGTCCGTACCATCGATGAAGCTAAACAAGTATTAAACCTCATGCAAGCAAATGGTTTAGTACGTGGTGAAAACGGTCTTAAAATTTATTTAATGTGTGAAGTGCCAGCTAATGCATTACTTGCTGATGAATTCCTTGAGCTTTTTGACGGCTTTTCAATTGGCTCAAATGACTTAACTCAGCTGACCTTAGGTGTTGATAGAGACTCTTCACTAGTCAATGATTTTGATGAACGTAACCCTGCCGTATTAAAACTCATGGAAATGGCCATTAATGCCTGCAATAAAGCCGGTAAATATATTGGTATTTGTGGGCAAGCTCCTTCTGACTATCCTGAAATTACTCATTGGTTGGTTAAACAGGGCATTCACTCTATTTCTTTTAATCCTGACAGCTTGCCCATTATGTTTAATATCGTCAAAGATGCTGAAGCCGAAAGAAACTGATGCTACCTTGCCTGACCAATTTCGATTATCCTCTATCTTATGCAACAACAAATTGACACAACTGGTTATCATGGCGATCGTGAAGCACTCGCTAGTGCGCTGCAATCTGTTTTACCTAAAGATGCGGTACTCAGTCAGGCTGAAACACTAAAGGCCTACGAATGCGATGGTCTTTCTGCCTATCGTTCGACACCATTTATCGTTGTACTACCCGAAACCATTGAACAAGTGCAGCAAGTATTGCGGATATGCAAACGCCTCCAGACACCTGTCGTCGCTCGCGGTGCGGGCACAGGACTATCCGGTGGTGCACTACCTCACAAACGCGGTGTTTTACTCAGTCTGGCGAAATTCACACACATTCTTGATATCGATAAAGCTAATCGCTGCGCACGCGTTGAACCGGGTGTTCGAAATTTAGCCATCAGTGAAGCAGCAAAACAGTATGGTCTTTATTATGCGCCTGATCCTTCTTCACAAATTGCCTGCAGCATCGGCGGTAATGTAGCGGAGAATTCAGGCGGCGTTCATTGTTTAAAATATGGTTTAACTGTCCATAACATCCAGCAAATTAAAATGCTCACCTTCGATGGTGAACTGCATACAATCGGTGGTTCCGGTATGGATGCAGCTGGCTATGACTTGCTGGCACTAATGACAGGTTCAGAAGGACTGCTTGGAATTATCGTTGAAGTTACCGTTAAATTATTACCGCGCCCGGATACAGTGCAAGTACTGCTAGCCTCTTTTGATAATATTGCCGATGCCGGAAATTCTGTTGCCAACGTTATTGCTGCCGGCATCATTCCAGCCGGCCTTGAATTAATGGATAACGCGGCCATACGTGCTGCGGAAGATTTTGTTCATGCCGATTATCCTGTTAATGCTGCTGCTGTACTAATTTGTGAAATTGATGGCCCCTACGACGACGTAAAAGAACAAGTAGAACATGTTAGCCAACTATTAGAAAAATCCGGTGCGAAAGAAATTCGTATTGCTAAAGATGATGCTGAGCGCCAGAAAATGTGGGCTGGACGCAAAGCCGCCTTCCCCGCAGTCGGTCGTATTAGTCCAGACTACTACTGCATGGATGGCACTATTCCACGACACCAACTTGCGGCCGTATTAACGCGTATCACTGAACTGTCTGATGAATATGGTCTGCGTGTCGTCAATGTGTTTCATGCCGGTGATGGTAACTTACATCCATTGATTCTTTACGATGCCAATATTGACAACGAACTCGAGCGTACTGAGGAATTAGGTGCAAAAATATTACAAGCCTGCGTCGATGCAGGTGGAACCATTACAGGTGAACACGGTGTTGGTGTAGAAAAACTCGACTCCATGTGTATCCAGTTCAACGCTGTCGAATTACAACAGCTGCATGCGGTAAAACATGCACTCGATCCGGACGGTTTACTCAATCCCGGTAAGGCCGTTCCAAGCTTACATCGCTGTGCCGAATTTGGTGCCATGCATGTACACCATGGCGAAGTCGCTTTCCCCGAACTGGAACGTTTTTAAACCATGTTTAAATCTCGTCGACACTATTTTGTTGTTTTTATATGCTCATGTCTCATCAGTATAAATACCAATGGCATTGCAAAACAAAAAGGTCTTGTGGGTGACATTGATGCAAAGACCGGGCTATATACCGCTATTGATAAAAGTTTTCAGGTGGTTTTGCCAATAAAAGGAAACCAACGTTATGTCATATCGGCTATTACTGACACCGTCACCACACGTGGCACACTGATTTCTATTGAACCTAAAAAGAATGCTGGTAGCTATCGACTTGAAACAAGTTATGCCGTTGCGAGCGATGAAAGAACACACGCCTTTCCTCAGGCAAGCACTAAAACATTTGACTGGTATCGCCGCCTTGCCGTTCGTTCTTATCGCGGAGAACTGGTCGAACTTATTTCTCAGCCTTTTAAGCTTAATGGTCGTCAAGCTGCCTCGGTTATTTACAAACAACTTTCCAGTAAAAAATCCGGACCACGCTTTCATCTTTTCTATCTTGTCGACTTTAATGACAGGTTGGCTTTTGTCTGGACAGACATACCGCTTGAAAAAGACGATCTTGATTTAGAAGATAAAATTATTAACGGCAGTGCAGAACAAGCAAAAAAAAGCATCGCCATGCTACGTTCATTGAAATTTGATTTTTGAATTTATGACTATGTCTTCAGATTTAAGCAACAACATCCAGAAACAACTTGAGCACTGCTTCGATAATAATATTCCTGTCAATATATGTGGCCATGGAAGTAAACAATTTTACGGCAGAAAAGTTGATTCCACACATGACTCAGTGGAAACCAGCCAACATCGAGGCATTATTTCATACCAACCCACTGAATTAGTCATCACAGCAAGAAGCGGTACACCTCTTAGCGACATTGAAGCCGCACTGGATGAAAAAAACCAGATGCTCGCCTTCGACCCGCCCCGGTTTAAAGGTAAAGGTAGTTTTGGTGGCATGGTTGCCTGTGGCCTATCAGGCCCAGCGCGACCCTATTCCGGCGCAGTACGCGACGCAGTACTGGGCGTAAGCTGCATTAATGGTAAAGGTGAAAAACTGGTTTATGGTGGACAGGTAATGAAAAATGTCGCCGGTTATGACATTTCCCGTTTAATGACCGGTTCAATGGGGACTCTGGCCGTGCTGCTTGATGCCTCAATCAAAGTCATGCCAAAACCTGAACAAGAAATAACTCTAGTGCTTGAACAGGATTTTCAACAGGCATTAGACACCTGGGGTAAGTTAGGTAATCAGGCGCTTGCGATATCAGCCAGTTGCCTGCTTAACGATCGCTTATATATACGTTTATCAGGCAACCATTCAGCGGTCAGCCATGCTCAAACTATTATTGGTGGTGAAGAACATGAGGCAGGCTCACAATTCTGGCAGCAATTACGCGATCAGGAACTTGAATTTTTTAATGATTCCCGGCCACTCTGGCGACTATCATTAGCACCTGCCAGCCAGATGCTTAACCTGTCAGGTGACACATTAATTGATTGGGCCGGTGCGCAACGCTGGGTAAAAACTGAGGAACCTGCAACAGTGATTCGACAATTATGCGAATCCCACGGCGGCCATGCCACATTATTTAATCCAATCGATAACAGTGTCGAAGCCTTTCACCCACTGGCAAGCGGTGTTGCCTTGATACACAAGCAATTAAAACATGCCTTTGACCCAGCTGGCATACTCAACCCACAGCGCATGACTGCTGACTACTAATATGCAAACACAAATACATAAAAGTCTGCAAAAACACCCGGCTATTGCTCAGGCTGATGAAATTCTGCGTAGCTGTGTCCACTGCGGCTTTTGTAACGCAACCTGTCCAACCTACCAACTACTTGGTGATGAACTTGATGGTCCACGTGGCCGTACTTATTTAATCAAACAAATCATTGAAACAGGTAGCTGTACAGAAAAAACGCGTGAGCACCTGGATCGCTGCCTAAGCTGCCGCAGCTGTGAAACAACCTGCCCTTCTGGCGTTCAATATAGTCGTCTTCTCAGTGTTGGGCGTGAGCTTGCTGAAAAAAACAGCCCACGAAAAATTTTTGATACTCTTTTACGCCGTGCACTACGTCTGGTTATTCCTTATCGTCAACGCATCAGCGTGATTGTCACTATTGCTCAGAAATTAAAACCCATTTTGCCCGCAGCGATACAACGTCAATTACCTACTCAAACTCCCGCAGGATTAACACTGACGCGGCATCAGCGTCTGGTTATTCTGCCCAACGGTTGTGCACAAGATGCGTTTGCCGCAGACATCAATTCGGATTGCCGTAACATTCTCGACAAACTTGGTATCACTGCAGTATCAATAGATTCAGATAGCTGCTGTGGTGCAATGAGCGAGCATATGTCACAAAGTGCCGAAGCTGAAATGTTTATGAAGAAAAACATTGATGCCTGGTGGCCAAGTATTGAGTCAGGTGCAGAAGCGATTGTTAGCACCGCAAGTGCCTGTGGTTTAATGATTAAGGACTATGGCCACTTACTTGCTCATGATGCCGATTATGCCGATAAAGCCACTCGGGTTTCTGAATTGTGTGTTGATATAAGCGAACTACTTTCAAATGAAGATTGCTCAATATTTGAGAACACGCAATCTCAAAGAATCAGTTTCCATGCGCCGTGTACCTTGCAACACGGTCAAAGAATCACGGGCAAAGTAGAATCATTGCTTAACCAGATCGGCTATGAACTCATTGATTATAATGATGCACATTTATGTTGTGGCTCGGCCGGCGCTTATTCGATACTGCAAAAGAATATTTCGACACAGTTACTCAACAACAAAATTGAAAATTTGTTACAGGCACAACCCGACATTATTGCCACTGCCAATATCGGTTGTCTGCTGCACATGCGAAGTGGCACTGACACCCCGGTAAAACACTGGCTACAACTTATTAGCCCCGCTAAGGATTAACCTTATGCCCATCATTATTGAATGCGATGAACTGGCAAGCCGCTTAAATGAAGCTGGATTGATTATTATTGATCTATGTAACAATAAAACCTGGCAACAAGTTCACATACCGGGCGCTGTACATATCGATTACCCCAGTATTATTCATGTCGCCAAGCCCATCATGGGCTTACTTCCTGATGCCGACAACTTCTCCCAATTGCTCGCCTCACTCGGCGTAAATAATAATAGCCACATTGTGGCCTATGATGATGAAGGCGGAGGTAAAGCCAGCCGGTTACTCTGGACACTCGAAGCATTTGGTTTCCAGAATTATTCATTATTAAATGGTGGTCTCATGGCATGGATAAACGAAGGCTGGCCAGTTGATAATAAAACTGCAGATCTAGAAACCGGTGATTTTCATGTGGATTCAGAATTAACTTCAGCTGTCTCACAACGCGAAGAAGTTCTTGGTGATCTCAATAACGATCACGTTCAACTACTCGATGCACGAAGTCAGGCTGAATATAACGGAGCAAAAAAATTTGCTGCTCGCGCCGGTCATATTCCCGGGGCAATACACTTTGACTGGATGGAGCTTATGGATCCCTGTCGTCACGGACGTTTAAAATCTACCGATGAACTTAAACAAGCACTATCAGAACGCGGGTTTTCCAGTGACAAACATATTACCTGTTACTGTCATACTCATCACCGTTCTGCATTAAGTTTTATTATGCTCAAATCACTTGGTTACAAAGATATCAGTGGCTACCCGGGCTCATGGTCAGACTGGGGTAATAGCAGCGAAACACCTATTGAATAAACAATGCTGGATAATTTTGTTTTAGAAAATCCAAATCTTCAGGTCGATCTATATCACGCTTTTCGGACAGTTCCTGCCAGCGAATACCCGCCTCAACTAAACGATCACGTGTTACTGCCAATACCTTATCACTGCCCCATTGCATATCAGTAAAGATGTTCTCGATATGCACAGATAAGCCCATTAAAACATAGCCACCATCTTCCGCCGGCACCAACACAGCCTCTGAACCTTCTTTTAAAGAAGCTATCGCCTCGGCAATAAGCGATGATTCTAAATCAGGGCAATCAGTTCCAACAAGAATTACATAAGAGAATTTCTTTAAGTTTTGTCTTACTGCAAAACTCATTCTCTCGCCAAGATCGTCACCTAATTGAGTATGCAACGACATTGAATACTGTGCTGCGCATTGATTGATATAAGAGTGCTCAATATCAGTTGACCATAACTGACTTTGCCAGGCATTGTTTTTAATCCGTGAAACACAATGTTTCAATAAGTTTTCATGCACAGTACAGGCTTGTTGTGGTGTCAATGCTGGCAACAATCGTGTTTTAACTTTTCCCGGCACCGGCGCCTTGGCAAAAACACAGACACATACATCATTCATTTAGAGACCCGCTGGTAACGTTCAGCCAATACAGATGGACTTGCACCCAAAAAATAACGCAATCGCAACGACCACATAAGCAATATCGTTCGAACAATACCGTTATTTTTCCAACGACGACTTGAGGTAACCACATAGTCAGACAAACACACTGGGGCAGATATTTTTTTTAATCTTCTACTCAAACTTATATCTTCCATTAAAGGAATATCCGGAAATCCGCCAACATGATTAAAAATGGATTTGGCAACAAATATCGCTTGATCACCCGTCGCTATTCCGGTTAGACGCGAACGTGTATTCATAAACCAGGCAATCACCCGATACAAAAAGTGTTGACCGGAAAGACGCACATCAAAGCGGCCCCACTGCCCCAACTTCTTATCCAGGTTCGTTTGCAGTGATGTCATTGCTGCATCAGAAAACTTCGTATCAACATGAAGAAACAACAAGTAATCATGTTTTGCACAGGCCGCACCTTTATTCATTTGTCTGGCTCTGCCTTTCTCTGAATGAATAACCTGATCTGCATACGGCCTTGCTTGCTCAACACTACCATCATGACTACCACCGTCGACCACAATCACTTCATGACCGGCTTTACGCAAGCCTTGCAGTGAACTCAATTGTTTCGATACGGTATTTTGTTCATTAAGAACCGGAATAATAATCGAGCAATGTAATCGATCAGTCACTCAACGCTCCACCACAACTACTACCCTGACCGGCGGTACAACCATAGCAATGATCTGCCACAGCAATTGCCTGACCTTTAGTATCAACATCCATTAAATCGGACAAATGAACTTTATTATCATTCGCATCGGTAAGATGCATTGCCAACATTTGATTAAAATCACAATCATAAACATAGCCCTGCCAATCAACACTCAACATACTTCGACACATTACTGACTGAAGATTATTAGACTGATAGGACTGTTTTAATAAACTCATATAGTCATCAAACTGACCTTTTGATATCAACATACTACCGAAACGTTGTATTGGCATATTGGTTAAGGTCAACAGGTGGTTAAAACCAATGCCATACTCATCAAGCAAATGCTTTTTATAATCTGCTTCCAACTGCTGTTGCGCAGGAGGCAAATCAGGGCCTTGCGGGTTGAAAACTAATTTAAGCGTCAAACCTGTATCCGGCTTCCCATAACCCAATGCATTCAACTGTTTTAATCCAGCCAAACTGGTTTCAAAAACCCCCTTGCCGCGTTGTTGCTCAACATTATCTTTCATATAACAAGGCAGTGATGCCACCACTTCAACCTTGTGTGTGGCAAGAAATTCAGCCAAATCTTCCTGCCCCGGCTCTTCCAGGATAGTTAAATTACAGCGATCTATAATGTTCACGCCCATGGCGTGTGCCTGTTTTACCAATTCGCGAAATAGCGGATTCAGCTCGGGAGCGCCACCGGTTAAATCCAGTGTTGCAATGGATTTCTTCCCCAAAAAGTCCAGAACCAGCTTAATACCGTGCTCATCCATTGCTTCAGTTCGCTTGGGTCCTGCATTCACATGACAGTGCAGGCATTGCTGATTACAGCGATAACCCAGATTGACCTGTAGCGTGGTCAATTCAGATCGCTTCAATATTGGGAAATCACTCTCTTTTAGAAGAGGATATGTAGCTAACATTACATACCTGCCTGAAAATGTAGTTTTAATAACAGAATTTAGACCAAGACTAATCAGAACCCATTTTTTAACGAAAGTGAAGCTAATTCACTCATTTATCTAGCTAAATAATACAAGAAACAAATAAATTAGACGGCTTTGTATAACATCTAACCAATACCACCCGACGGCCTATTTGTTAATATAAATCAATAAGTTATGAGCCCCCTGTCATTTCTCTCCAGTAATCACCCATAAGAGGAAAGTAAAGGCCGGTTTATTTCATCAATACGGCTAAAGATTTGAAATCAAGTGTCGATAGCGCTACTGAAGACCATCGAGGAACACCACATGAGTGATGAACAAAACGACACACAAATGATTAATTGCCACGATTCACTTGATATTTCAGTGGTCGGAACACTTGGTGATGAACTCAAAGTCGCCCTCGATAGCGGTCAAACCGTTCAGCTACAGGCAGCTAACGTAGGCAAAGCCGACGCTGCTGCACTGCAATTGTTATGCGCATTCTTTCTGGATGCTCAGGTACACGGCATTGATGTTGAATGGATAGACCCTAGTGATGAGTTGCGACATGCAGCATCAGCAACCGGTTTGTCAGAACACCTAGGTTTACAAGAAATGCCCCTTCATTAAGGGCACGTGTTTTATTAAGGAGAGCAATAATGGCAAGTATCCTTGCAGTTGATGATTCGGCGTCAATGCGTCAAATGGTAAGTTTTACACTTAAAGGTGCTGGTTATGATGTAACTGAAGCGAAAGATGGTCAGGAAGCACTCCAGATCGCCAAGTCTAATAGCTACAACCTCGTCATTACAGATATCAATATGCCTAACATGGATGGTATTACTCTAACAAAAGAGTTACGCACCCTGCCTGCATACAAATTCACTCCGATCCTGACATTAACAACAGAATCATCTACAGATAAAAAAATGGCTGGCAAACAAGCCGGAGCAACGGGTTGGATTGTTAAACCCTTTAATCCAGATCAATTACTTGCCACTGTGAAAAAAGTATTGGGGTAACGCGAAATGAGCATCGATATGCAGCAGTTCCACCAGACCTTCTTCGAAGAAAGTTTCGAAGGACTGGACATCATGGAGAACGAACTCCTTAACCTTGATGTAGGTAATGCCGACAATGAATCGATAAACACTATTTTTCGCTCTGCCCATTCTATTAAAGGTGGTAGTGGTACATTTGGTTTCACCGCTATTGCCGAGTTTACACACGTTGCAGAAACACTACTTGATGAAATGCGTGATGGTATTCGTCCGGTTACTCAAGAGGCTGTTGACCTACTTCTAAAATCTGTTGATGTTATGCGTGACATGTTAACCGTTTACAAAGACGGTGGTGATATGGATGCAGACAATATTGCGTTAGTACAAGGTCAACTTGAACAGTTACTTGGGGGTGACTCAAGCAATGCAACTTCAAGTCAAGAAGCATCGTCGAGCAGTAGTAATGCAGAGGGTTGGCTCATCTCATTTCGCCCTCATATCGAAATGCTTCGAACAGGTAATGATCCGGTACGAATGATTTATGCTCTCGCTGAATTAGGTGAGATTGAAACCAAAGCGGATATTTCTGAACTTCCTTCCTTCGCCGACCTCAATCCTGAGGATTCGTTTATTAGTTGGGAGATCACTCTAAAAGGTGATATCAAAAAAGAAGACATCAGTGAGGTATTTGACTGGGTTGAGGATGAGTGTGATTTAGATATTCAAGCTCTAACCTCTGAAACAGAAGCGGTTGCTGAAGACACAACCACCGACACTACAGAAACACCAACAGCCACTACTGAATCTGCCGAGGCAGCATCGAAGCCTGTTGCGACAACTAAGACGGCAAGTGCGAAAAAACCCACTGAATCAGCCTCTATTCGTGTTGGCATTGACAAAGTCGATGAAATTATTAACCTGGTTGGTGAATTAGTTATCACACAAGCTATGCTTGGCCAAGTTGGTGGCGAGATAAGTACCGATGAAACTCATAGTACTTACCAAATGGAAAAACTTGTTGAAGGCTTGGCACAACTTGAGCGCAACACCCGTGAAATTCAAGAAAGCGTTATGCGTATTCGCATGCTGCCAATCAGTTTCGTATTCAGCCGCGTACCGCGCCTGGTACATGATCTTTCCAGCAAACTAAACAAAAAAGTTAATCTTGTTACTCTGGGTGAAGGCACAGAACTTGACAAAACGGTCATGGAAAAAATAGGTGACCCAATGGTTCATCTGGTTCGTAATGCACTCGATCATGGTATCGAAACGCCTGAACAACGTCTCTCAGCCGGGAAAGATGAAACAGGAACACTGACGCTTAATGCCTATCATAAAGGTGGCAATATCGTTATTGAGCTCTCTGATGATGGAGCAGGCATTAACAAAGAACGTGTACTAAACAAAGCCCGTTCCAATGGCCTGGTTGGTGAGAATGAATCTCTCACAGATGATGCGATCAACGATCTTATATTCCACCCTGGACTTTCTACCGCAGCAGAACTCAGTGATGTATCTGGACGTGGCGTTGGTATGGACGTCGTCAGAAAAAATATTAAATCACTGGGTGGCAGTGTTCGAGTTGATTCAAAAGAAGGTGAAGGTGCGATATTCACTATTCAATTACCACTAACACTTGCCATTCTAGACGGACAACTGGTTAAAGTAGGCGATGAAACCTTTGTTGTGCCACTTGTCTCAATTATTGAATCAATACAGGTTAAATCTGACAACCTCAATGGCATCGCCGGTAAAGCTGATCTTTACCAATTGCGCGACGAATATA
>Ga0316207_10003505_pt1 | contig 14476 bp, 14 predicted proteins | sample 6weekpyrite_MG_FD_204943 | JGI IMG/M metagenome (GOLD analysis project Ga0316207, IMG submission 204943) | Microbial mat bacterial communities from mineral coupon in-situ incubated in ocean water Damariscotta River, Maine, United States -... | ecosystem: Environmental > Aquatic > Marine >... | reverse complement strand
TGCGTATAAGGAGGCCTCAATACCTCGGATCATCGGCACCAGATGGGGCACAAATGTCAGCGATACATCGGATGCACTGTATTCGCTCAAAATTTGCTGCATTTCTGGTGTATGACGATGTGCTGAAACGCCATATGCTTTGAAACTGTCACCACACTCGGATAGCGACATCGCAACGTTCGCCGAGCGCCCCGCACCACTCACGCCGGTTTTTGCATCTGCAATCAATCGCCCGCTATCGACCAGATTATTTTCGAGCAGGGGCAAAAGTCCCAGCAAAACAGAGGTTGGATAACAGCCAGGACAGGCAATCAACTGCGCGCTTTTAATCTTGTTCCGGTTAATTTCCGGCAAACCGTAGACCGCCTGTTCAATCAACTCGGGACAGGCGTGTGCCTGTGCATACCACTGTGACCATAGTTCTGCATCTTTTAACCTGAAATCGGCTGAAAGGTCGATCACTTTAACGCCGGAATTGATGAATTCAGACATCATTTTTTGCGCCACACCATGGGGCGTGGCAAAAAACACCACGTCACACTTTGCCAGCGTCTCGACACCAGGGTCAGTAAAGTCCAAATCAACGTAAGCGCGCAAATGAGGAAACATTGAGGAAACCTGCTTGCCCGTTTCGGTGCGAGAGGTGACCACCGTGATATCGACATCAGGATGCAATGCCAATAGACGCAATAACTCTGAGCCCGTATAACCCGTTGCCCCCACAATGCCTGCTTTAATCACTGCTAACCTCACCTCTATTAAAAATATAAACCCATTCATCTTTGATGAATTCGAATCGGAGCGCATTGTAACACGGCTAGAAGACTTGATCCTTTTGTATAGCGACATTAGACGATAGAATACGCTTGCTGAACCCGAAGCCGATCCAGGATCAAACGCCCATTATGCCCTTAAAAACCACTCTGGAGAGCTACAAAAGCCTGTCTCGGCAACGACTGGCGGGCCTTGATGCTTTACCTTTACTGGCGCTTCTTGGGTTGGTTTCCGGCACCTTAACGACGGGCGTTATTCTACTGTTTCGTTTGTTGATTGAATGGCCACTCGGCCATTTCTTACCCGGAGGCGCCCCGGAAAATTTTGAAGGACTGTCTAACCTGATGCGGGTGACGCTGCCGCTGGGGGGCGCCGTGCTCATTGGCACTATCTGGTATCGCCTGCAAATCAGTCAACGCAAGGTAGGGGTGGCACTGGTGATCGAGCGTTTAAACTATCACCAGGGTTATATCTCCCTCAAGAGTCTGTTGACCCAGTTTGTCGGCGGGGTACTAACCATTCTAAGCGGCCAATCCGCCGGTCGTGAAGGCCCGGCAGTTCATCTTGGCGCGGCTTGCTCCAGTTTATTGGGGCAATATATGAAGCTGCCAAATAACAGTATCCGCACGCTAATAGGTTGCGGTACTGCGGCCGCAATTTCGGCCTCATTCAATACCCCCATTGCCGGGGTTATTTTTGCCATGGAAGTGGTGATGATGGAATACACGATCGCCGGATTTACCCCGGTTATTCTCGCCTCAGTGACAGCGGCCATTCTGTCGCAGGCCGTTTACGGATCGGATCCGGCATTTTTAGTCCCCCAACTCTACATGAACTCGTTAATTGAGGTGCCCTGGGTCATTATCTGCGGTCTTGTGGTCGGCATCAGTTCTGCCGGGTTTGTCGGCCTACTTAAAGGCACCCTGCGTTTCAGCAAACGATACATTAAAGACCAGAGTATTTTTTATCGAATGCTGCTCGCGGGCGGCATTACCGCCGTCGGCGCCTTGTTACTGCCGGAGATCATGGGGATCGGTTATGATACCGTCAACAAAACCCTGTTAGGCGAATTTGGTTTTATTGCCCTGTGTGCGATTGCCTTCGGTAAAATTGTCGTGACCGCGACCAGTGTCGGCCTCGGCATGCCGAGCGGTTTGGTCGGGCCGATTCTATTTATTGGCGCGACCGTCGGCGCGGCACTCGGCTTAATGATCGGATGGTTGATGCCTGACACCGCTTCCTCGCCTGGTTTCTATGCCATGCTTGGGATGGGGGCGATGATGGGCTCAGCGCTTCAGGCACCGCTGGCGGCGCTCATGGCTTTGCTGGAACTCACGCAGAATCCGAATATCATTCTGCCGGGAATGTTGGTCATTGTCGTCTCCAGTATGGTGGCCAGTGAATTTTTCAAACAACGCTCAGTTTTTCTAACCATCCTCAAAACACAGGGCCTTGATTATCAGCATAGTCCTGTCACGCAGGCGCTTAGACGTGTCAGCGTCGGCGCAATCATGGATCGAAAATTTTGTCAGTCTGATAAAATGATCAGTTTCGATGAAGCCAAACAGTACCTTCGACAGGAGCCAAAATGGATATTGGTCAACAATAGCGAAGGTAAACCGATATCTATGCTGCCAACCGTTGACCTGGCACACTATCTTGACGAAAATGAGGTCGCTTTTTTACAGGCCGAACAAGACCCCTTGCAAGAGAGGTTGCTGGTTGATCTGTTCGAAATACCCGCCCAGCGAAAAGACTTGGCGCCGGTCTATTTTCAAGCAACACTGCAAGAAGCGCTGGATCGCTTTACCGAGACAAAAACGCAAGCACTCTATGTAGAGAGGACCAATGCACCCATGATTACCCGTGTACAAGGCGTAGTAACACGCGCCGATATCGAAAACTACTATCAATACAAAAGGAGCTAAGCATGCTTTGGGTAAAAGCCTTTCATATTGTCGCAGTTGTTTGCTGGTTTGCAGGGCTGTTTTATCTGCCTCGGCTCTATGTCTACCATAGTATGGCAGACGACCGTGCAAGTACGGAGCGATTCAAAATCATGGAGCGCAAGCTGTATCGGGGCATCGCGACACCGTCGATGATCGCCACTGTGCTATTGGGTTTTTGGTTAATCAGCTACAACTACCAGGCCTACCTTCAAAGCGGCTGGCTGCATACCAAACTGCTACTGATCGCATTGCTGATTGGCTATCATTTATACTGTGGCGTGTTACTGAAGTCATTTGCCGAAGATAAAAACCAACGCAGTCATGTTTTTTATCGTTGGTTCAATGAATTTCCGGTCTTGTTACTCATCGCCATTGTCATTCTAGCGGTGGTCAAACCGTTTTGAACGATCAGAAATCAGCGGCAGCAAAGCTAAAAGGCCTGTATGCGATTACTGACCCTGCACTATTGCCCGATGACAAATTACTCAGCGGTGTAGAAAGCGCACTGTCAGGTGGTGCGAGCATCATTCAATATCGCGACAAAACAGCTTCCGAGGCGCAACGCCTTCGCGATGCAGAGAATCTACGCTCGATCACGCAACAGTTTGGGGCGCTATTGCTGATCAATGACGACATCGAGCTGTGTTGCCGAGTCGAGGCAGATGGTGTGCATCTGGGCAAAAATGATGGTGATATAGGCGCTGCCAGAGCGCGGCTCGGAGCGAACAAAGTATTGGGCGTCACGTGTCATCGGGATATCGACTATGCCCGTCACGTGATTGATCTTGGCGTAGACTATTGCGCCTTTGGTCGATTATTTTCGTCACGAACAAAACCGGAAGCACCCCATTGCCCTGTTGAGCTATTATCTGAAGCGGCCAGGCTGTCGTGCCCAACGCTCGCGATTGGCGGTATTACCACCGACAATTTCGCCGCCTTACTGAACCGTGGTATCGATATGATAGCGGTTATTCACGGTCTTTTTGGGCAAGATGATATCGAAGCAACCGCACGGTCTTTGTCCAGACCTTGTCTACGTTCAGATAACACCCATTCTAAATCCACACGCGTTCTAAACACATAAAGGTCTCATTATCATGTCAAAATCCGAACAATTTTTTGCTGATGCTCAAACTGTGATTCCCGGAGGTGTTAACTCACCCGTCAGGGCATTTAAAGGCGTGGGTGGCACGCCGATCTTCTTCGAGCATGGAGAAGGGCCCTACTTGTTTGATGCCGACCAAAAGCGTTACATCGACTATGTTGGTTCCTGGGGGCCGATGATTTTAGGCCATGGCAACCTGGCGGTGATTGAAGCGGTTCAGAAACAACTGCGTCACGGCCTGGGATACGGTGCGCCGACTGAAATCGAAACGCAGATGGCGAAGAAAGTGTGTGAGCTGGTGCCCTCAATCGAGAAAGTGCGCATGGTGAGCTCTGGCACCGAGGCGACGATGAGCGCCATCCGTCTGGCTAGAGGGTATACCGGGCGCGATAAAATCGTCAAATTCGAAGGTTGCTATCATGGCCATGCAGATTCATTGCTGGTCAAAGCAGGGTCTGGCGCACTGACGCTGGGCGTGCCGAACTCGCCCGGCGTGCCAGCGAGTGTCGCCGAGCATACCCTGACCTTGAGCTATAACAATGCAGACCAAGTGCTCGCATTGTTCAGCGAAATAGGCGACCAGATCGCGGCCATTATTGTCGAACCGGTTGCGGGAAATATGAACTGTGTTCCGCCTGTGCCGGGCTTTCTTGAGGCTTTGCGAGATTGTTGCGACCAGCACGGAAGTGTGCTGATTTTTGATGAAGTGATGACCGGGTTCCGAACCGCTTTGGGCGGTGCTCAGTCTGTCTACGGGGTCAAACCCGACCTGACCACACTCGGAAAGGTGATCGGTGGTGGGCTGCCGGTTGGCGCGTTTGGCGGCAAAGCCGATATTATGAATGCCATCGCGCCGATTGGCCCGGTGTATCAAGCCGGCACCTTGTCGGGCAACCCTTTGGCAATGGCCGCAGGTCTGGCGATGCTGGAGAATGTATCCAAGCCGGGCTTTTATCAGGCGCTCACCGACAAGACCACTCGGCTTATTGAAGGCTTAAAACAGGCCGCCGATGATGCTGGCATTCCGATGACAACCAGCCAGGTGGGCGGCATGTTCGGTTTATTTTTCACCGAAGAAACGTCGGTCACGCGCTTCGAACAAGTGATGGCGAGCAACCAGGAACGTTTCAAGCAGTTTTATCATGGCATGCTGGAACAAGGCGTCTATCTTGCACCATCGGCTTTTGAAGCGGGGTTTGTGTCCAGCGCCCATGGCGATGCGGACATTGACGCCACCATTTCAGCCGCCGCAAAGGTATTTGCCCAGTTGTAAGAAACCTTACTGATAGGTGATATTGACCTGATAGTTAACCGAACTCGCGGTTGCAAGCTCGGAAACAGACACTTCGCCCCCCAGCAATAACGTGTGGGCGGGCTGAAGCGTGACCGCAGTCAACGCACTTGAGCCGGTACCGTTATCGATCATACTGGGCACAAAGCTCAGGCCGGTCGTGGTACTGCCTGTCAAGTCGATATCAACCTGAAGACCCGCACTTCCCGACACTTCTATTTTTGCCAATGAACCGGACACTTCGCCAAAACAGGCAATCCCACTGCGCACGCCGCCAGAGCTCAAGGTGCAGCTTTCGCCATCCAACGTGCGTAGCAAACCTAGGTTCATTTGTGTCGATTCCGTCAGTAGTATCGGTTGAAGCAAGGTAAATGAGGCTTTGAACGTCTCTGCGTGAGCAAGGCTCACCGACATGACCGCCAATAAAGCCAGTAAGGTCGTGATGATGCTATCGGTCATTTTGTTCGATGTGTTAATGATTTCTTTCATAATACCTAGCGAACATTCCGGCTAAACTGACAGTATTTTTCAGCCAAGGATGCCAAGTCCAGATTATCCGTTTCCAAAGCCAGTTTGTTGTTTTCAAATGAAGCCAGTGGCACGCCTGATAAACCGGTACTCGACTGTGCTTTTTCCAGGTAGCAGTACTGGTCCTCTGGCTGCGTCAGATCATCTGGCGCATAGACCTTGCCGGTCACGACATATTCTCCGCTAGATATCAAGGTTCGATGAAACACGGTGAACGATGTATCGACAAATCCCTGTTCAACACCTTCTATCACCTCCTGTTTTGAAATTTCGTTGAGTGCCAAAATAGAGGCATTATCACTTGCCGGGGCATAAACGACCTGACTGACAGGTTGATGTAGCAGCCACCAAACCAGGGTGATCGCAACGGCGATAACCGACAGTCCAAAGGCTAGATAGAGAAAGGTTTGCGCTATATTGTGGGATCGCTCAGAACGATAGAATTCAATCAGTTGATGGCGTTTATCGACTTCAGTATCGATGGCATGATTAATCGCGTCGTAGTTTTGGGTAACATAACGATCCGCGACATGCTCATTTGAGGTCGACTCACTGGCGAGCGGTCCTGAATGTTTCCCAGACTCAGCCACACTATCTTGATTTGTCATCAGTCTGTAAGTCCTTTAGATCGGAAGCCACATTTTTTGAGGCATTCAGCAGCGATTTGTCATCTGTATAAAGTGGGATATGCACAATTTCTTTTTTGATAATCTCAATGGGTTTTTCAACCGTCACTACTTTTTCAACCGGCACTTCCCGAATCACTTCGACGGGAACCTCTCTCACCACCGGTTTACGTTGTAACCGGCGCCGATACACCAAAAAACGTCTGACACTGTTCAGGGTTCTTACCGCGACGGACGGTAAGCGATCCCGTTTTTCGGTGGGTCGGTCATCAATATTCGGATCTCGAATCACATAGGAGGCAAAGGCAAGCAAGATGCCGGTTACGGCGATTAACATGGCCAGACTGCCAAACCATAGGCTGGCAATCGTCATCACATCCTTTCGGTCCAGATCAGCGGCCGACTCCTTGCCATACCACCACTGCGCCATTCGATAAACCTGATTATCACCCACTTTGATATTGATTTGATTACGCAGTTTTACGCGATGAGTCTTCTTCAGCAAAATGGTCGCATCCAAATCCGAAATCAGCTGATCGTTCTTCGCCAGCTTTTCAAACTCTTGCTCTCGAATGGCTTCATTCTTAGACTGCTGCTCGGCAAATTTGGTCTCGATTCGCGTCAATTCGCCGACATGCGTTTTGATCACTTTTTCGACATCTTTCTCGCGCGCGCCTAGGCTTTTACCCAGTTTCAGAGAGATAGACTGCACCTCAGAATTCAGTGCATCAATTCGGGTTTGAAAGCGATTTTTCAGCGTTTCGATATTATCCAGATAACGGGTACGAAGTTGCGATTGCCGGTCTGAATCCGTCAAGCTATTGAGCTGGGTTCTTAATTGCTCAACCTTCACTTCTTGATCCGACACCAGCTTGTTTTGTCGTTTGCGCACCTTAGACTCGCTAAAAAAACCCGCCTCTTTGATTGCCTGATCACGTTTTTTTCGGGTTGCCTTGAGGTAGTCCTGCTCTTTTAGTAGCTGCTGCTGAAGACTGCGCCGACGGGCATCCAGCTCTGAGGCTGAATTTTTAGTCATTAAACTCGACTCTTCGAGCAAGGCATCCAGCTCACGCTGGCGGTCTTTTCGTAAGTTTTCGATCTGGGTTCTTCGATCGGCTATTTGATCTTTCAGCCCACGAATATACTCTGTTTGCGTTGCAGCCCTAAGACTCTGTATGCGATCCTGAATAGTATCGGCTTGTCTCGATCGTTCTTCAGAGAGCACCGAATGGCGGGCACTGTACTCTGCTTCAATCTTCGATGCGGTCAGGCTTGCCAGTTTATAGCGCTGCTCCTCAACTGGTACAATTTCCTCTTCTACCGCGACCAGCTCTTTTTTCAGCGAATCAATTGAAAATATGAGCGCGTGAAAATTTCGCTCAAAACCATTTAGCGCCGACTCAAAGGTAATAAATGCGATAAAAAACAATGAGCTCCCAAATAGCCATTTCCATTTCTGATTGGTTGTTTTGTAGGTTGCTCCGACAAAGGGAATTTTGGTGAGCTCAACCACCGAGACCATGAAGAAAGGCATCATCGCGATAAATACATTGGTGTAATCGCCAAAACCAAGACCCTGATTTCGGTGTGCGGCGATTTCTGCAAAAGAAGAGATGCCCTGCATAATAGATATCGCCAGCCCGATAATGACCGCACAAATTTCTACAATCCAGGCGAACCAGTATAGGGTTTTACCAATCGTTTGCCGTTCAGCGCTGATCTCCGACACTGGCGAAACGCTCATCTCAATACCAGACAGTTCGTTTGCTTGGTGGGTCATTTCGTGATCCTGAAATTATTGTTATGATATTTTTAATGATTATTCGACGAGCCGAAAGAATACCATTGTTTTAACTTGCTCGCTGTGACGTCAAAACCATTTGTAGTCTTTAGAGTCTCTTGCAAAACGCGTAAGCGGCAATCTGCTGCCCAACATTGGCCCGTTTTTACGCTAAAATTTCGGCACATAGAACCACTATGCACCTTATTTCACCGTCAAAACGAACTCAATGTGGGATTGCAGCTTATCCACTCAGCGTTATGCAAAAGGCTCTTTATGTCATACTTTGATTTTGTACACAAACCCGGTATCACAACACTATTCAACCTAGTGACAGTTTTTATCATGGCTGGAATGCTGGTCGCCTGTACCACGCAACAACTGGAACCTGAAAGCATTCATGAAAAAGAGCGGCGCGAGCAGGAGCCAGCCCCTCTGGAACCCGATAATTCAAGGTCTGATCATTCCGAAGACGACCAGCAAGAAAAAAAACAAGCAACACCTCGTGCGCAAAGGCAAGCGAAAATGCCGACAAAACACGACCCAAAGCAAGGCGAACAGCCTTCAGAGAAAGCGCAAGCGCCCGAACAAACTGCCACAGATGATGCTTTTATGAAGGAACACTATTCTACTGACAAACCACTCGCAGAGAACAAGGCAAGTACGGATGAATCAGGCCAACAAGCGCCTGAACCGCAGAAGCAACCGAAAACGGCGAGCCGTGCTGCCAACGACCCGGACGATGAGCAAGGCAAAGAAACCAATCTCAAAAAAGGCCCGGCAGCTGCCGCCGCTGATACCGAAGATAAAGAACAAGCCGGTTCATTTGATAGCTCACCCGAACCTGGCTCCTCGAAAGCAGATCTGATAACGACTGAAAATCGTGCGCTGGAGGACGATAAACGTTTGAATGACGAGCATTATGGAGAGGGTCACGATTCACATGACCATACTCACAACTCGGACCACGATCACGCCAATCATACCGATCACACTCACACCCAACAACCACGAAAGTCACGACAGTGGAATATGCAGCGCCCGGCCACACAAAAATAAACCAAGGGCTTACCGGAACTTTGGCGACCTAGTGGCTGCTTATAGCTTGGCTTAATTTATGGAATAATTTATGGAATAATGGCCCACCATTATGAACCGTTCAATGAAACCCTGCATTATGCCTTTATTCAAAACCGTACAATTATTAGTTGCCGTCTATACTTTGGGCGTAATGAGCTTAAGTGGCTGCAGCTCCACGCCAAAACCGGAATCTACCGAGCAACAGCTTTACGAAGACGCTCGAAAATCGATCAAGCTGAGGAACTTTCCGCAGGCAACGATCGCGCTGGAAGATCTCGAAGCCCGCTTTCCCTTCGGCAAATATGCGGAGCAGGCACAGCTTGACCTGATCTATGCCAGATACAGTAGTTTGGATTTAGACGGCGCCATTCTGGCCTCTGACCGGTTTATCCGTTTACACCCACACAGCCCCAGCGTGGACTACGCCTATTACGTTCGTGGCATCGCCAACTACAATCTGGATGTTGGCATTTCCAGCCAGTATTTTACAATGGTCGATACCAGTTCCAGAGATCCCGGCCGTACACGACTGGCATTCAATGATTTTTCAGAACTGATCAGCCGCTTTCCAAACAGCCAGTATGCAGCGGATGCGCGGCAACGAATGATTCAGATTCGTAACCGCCTGGCAAACTACGAGCTGCACGCTGCACGCTACTATATCAAACGCGAAGCTTACCTTGCGGCTGCAAATCGAGCCGCCTATGTGGTGACAAAATACCCTTCCACCCCTGCCGTGGAGGATGCACTGATCATGATGGTCGAGCTATATCAGGCGCTTGGCACCACGACTCAGGCTGAGGAAGCACTTTCAATTCTCACGATCAACTTCCCGGATGGCAAGGGTTTTGACGAGACGAAGCGCTTTAAGCCACAGTTTATTACCAAGCAAAGTCGAAGCCTGGCTAGCGTCGTCAGCTTTGGTCTGTTCGACTAACGGCCAGAAGCCTGTACTCGGAGGATAGTATGAATATTCGTGAGCAAATTCTTGCACAAATGCGGGTTAGGCAGAACATCGATGCAGACTTTGAAATTAGGCGTCGTATCGAGTTCATCAAGAAAACATTACGCGCGTCTTCGCTATCAAAACTGGTTCTGGGCATTAGCGGCGGCATAGACTCCAGCACGTGTGGCCGACTGGCGCAAATCGCAGTTGATGAGTTAAATAAAGAGTGTGCTGATGACCGCTACGAATTTATTGCGGTACGTCTTCCTTATGGCGTACAAGCCGACGAGCATGACGCGCAAGCTGCCATCGAATTCATCTCACCGACAAAGTGCCTAACGATAAACATAAAACCTGGAACAGATGCGATTCATAATGAAGTGTTTCAGGCGCTATCTGACGCTCAGGCAATCAACTCAACAATGCATGAAGTGGACTTCGCCAAGGGTAACGCCAAAGCGCGTGTTCGTATGGTCTCTCAGTATTACGTCGCCGGGCTCGTTGGCGGGCTGGTTCTGGGTACCGACCATTCTGCTGAAAACATTACCGGTTTCTATACCAAATACGGCGATGGTGCGGTTGATCTGATCCCCTTGTTCGGCTTGAACAAAAGACAGGTCAGACTGCTAGCAAAAAATTTGGGCGCCCCTCAGCACTTAATCGAAAAAGCGCCCACTGCAGACCTGGAATGCCACGAACCCGGCAAAGAAGACGAAAAGGCGCTGGGCATTACCTATGATCAAATTGATGATTTTCTGGAAGGTAAGGAAGTGGAGCCTTGGGTCGCCGACAAACTCGTTGGTATTTACCTGGCGACGCAACATAAACGACAAGCCATTCCAACGGTTTACGATGACTAAATTTCTTTTCCGCCCAACACTTTAAGGCCAAACAAAATTCCCCAGTAGGCGCGAAGCAGGCTAACATCTTTGGTGCAGAAGTACCAAGGCGTCTCAATCGGCCGATAACGGGATTTGTGGTAGGCAAGTCCTTTGAACGCATACAGGCTGTTTCCGTATTCGTAGAATAACTTGCTAATCAACCTGATCGAGCGTCGCTCCCCTGGTTCTTTCTGGATGTTTTGCAAAGGGGTAACACCTAAAGACAACTCTGGCACCCCTTCGAGGCGAAACTGCTTTATCGCTTCGAGAATCACAAAATCAAGTGCACCGCCACACTCTTTACCCGGTATGGATCTAAGTATATTGGCGCAGTAACCCGCCAGTTTGCCATTATCATAATATGGGTCAAAAAAAACGTAAGCCAGAATGCGCTCACCCTGCATACAATAGAATTTTCTGACCTGCCACTCATCGGCATAAACGGGGGGCCGAGTCGCATACTGCAACTCACGGTTATTCACGCCTTTGCTTCGCAACCACTGGATAGAAATATTCCGAACCTGAGCTTCATCAACCTGCTGCCAAAGCAACTCTTTAACCTCACATTGATGCCGTTTGCCAAAATTTGACGCATGTCGAAGCTGTTTTTTCTTATGGCCTGACAATTCAAAATCATCCAGAATAATCCGGCTTTCACATCCGATTTGATTGATGGAATAACCCAATTCCCGAAGCGAGTCAGCGGCTTCCTTATCAACTGGGTCAAACAAGGTAGGAATCCTCTGTGCCGCTAAAAACTCTTCCAACAGCGCTTTCATTCCGTCTGACTGACAAAGCGGATTGGTAAACACAATGTTAACTGGGCCCAGCGGCGTTTTTTGCTGCCCGTAATGCACTCGACCGCCATCTCGGCCATGGAAGCAGCTCACATTTTTCTGGAAAATAAAGTACGCACTGGATTGACGACCATATCGGACAAAATCTTCAAATACGGTCGGCGCAGTATTTGGCATCACCGACTGATTTAAGTCTGGATTTGTTAATCCTAACGCTGGCTCTGCCATTCTAAACGACTCCATTTGCTGCCTCTTATCAATTGATCTTCAATCGAGCATAGCAAAACTGTGGAAAAAGAACGTCGAGCCCTTGGCATATCCAGCAAATACGCCTCCAAAAAGGACAAATCGGGGGCGTGTCCCCCCCCGACAGACAGGAAAGCTCTACCCGACAATATCAAGCAATTCGATATCAAAAACCAAAGCCTGATAAGGGCCAATATCGCCGCCAGCACCGGCTTCACCATAAGCCAGGTGATACGGAATAAATAACTTCCACTTTGAACCGACTTTCATTTTCTGCAACGCTTCGGTCCATCCACCAATAACGCCATTAACGGGAAACTCAGTCGGCTCGCCTCGATCATAAGAGCTATCAAACTGCTTGCCATCAATTAGCGTTCCGCTGTAGTGCGTTCGCACCACGCTGCTGGCCGTTGGGATCTCGCCGTCGCCTTCAGTAATCACCTCGTACTGCAAGCCTGATTCGGTGACCACAACACCGTCTCGCTTCGCATTTTCGGCCAGAAATGCCTCGCCTTCACCTGCGAATTCTTTAGCCTGTTCTGCTTGCTCTGCTTGTACTCGAGTCTGAATAACCTGAAAGGCGGCATTAATTTCATCGCCTGGAATACGAGGTGGTTTGCCCGCAAATGCATCCTCGATACCCGCAATCGCAGCTTGTAACGACACGCCGCTGAAAACGTTTGCCAGCTGCTGCCCCATTTGTAAGCCAACCCCGTAAGAGGCAATTTTTTCATCGTTCGATAAATCAAGTTCAGACATATTCTATCTCAAGTTAGTTGATGGATATGGAACCAACATATCTTGGGGTTCGAATATAAAATAAAAGGCATGCAACTGAATATTTTTTGTTCATTTTGTCTGGGTCATTAATCGGCGCACCACCGATACCAGCCATCGCCTGGGAAGAAACCTGGGAGAGCTCGTCATCACCTTATTCAGGCCACCATGCACATAAAATGACTGTCCCTCCATCATCGCAACATAAGCCTCTCTTGCTACCTCGTCTGCTGACATCATTGAAAGCAGTTCGAAACCTTTCACGCTACGCGTATCCGCATGGTCATGAAATTCTGATTCTGTCGGCCCGGGGCATGACGCAGTTACCGTTACACCGGTTCCTTTGAGTTCTGCATTTAAGGCTTCGGATAATGATAAGACATAGGCTTTGCTGGCATGGTAGACAGCAAAGCCAGGGCCTGGCATAAAGCCAGCGACAGACGCAACATTGAGTATTCTTCCCTGCTTTCTTTTCAACATCCCTGTCAAAAACAAGCGCGACAAAGTTGTGAGCGCATCGATATTCAGTGCCAGGGTACCACGCATATGCTGCAATTTTTGATCAGCAAATTGACCTGCATTGCCGCGACCTGCGTTGTTCACGAGCACATCCACCATCAGCCCTTTCGATTCAACTTGTTCAAAAAGCGCTTCGGCCCCTCCCTCAACCAGCAAGTCTGCAGCAATCACCTCGACTGCCACGCCTTCTGAGGCGAGACTCTGTGCAAGTTGTTCCAGCTTTGCCTGTCGCCGGGCAACCAGAATTAGATTATGCTTGTTTCTCGCTAATTCGCGAGCAATTGCTAAACCGATGCCGCTCGACGCGCCCGTGACTAATGCGTAAGAATTCTCCATTTCACCTCCTCTTGTATCCGCTGAATATTACCCAAACAACGTCTCATTTATACGATCGATTGCTATCGATCGACCCGCTTGATTCATATCAGATAATTATGAAGAATTTCTCAAGTTTGGCAAACTCAAAATCAGCTTTTGCCCGGTAAGCCTTGATTGAAGTACTTTGCAAACGACTGATAGCGTTTTCGATTGACACCAAGATCTGAATAGCCGGCACGACTTTGGGAACGGAAGTGAATAAGTGAATTAGCCTCATCGACAAAAATTTCAACATCATCTCGAAAGCCAAAGGTAGCACTCGAAAATACGGCGTATAAATAATGTCCAGATAATTGCTTGATGGTCGCGCCAGGCACTTCTGAGATCAATGCTTCCAATTGCTGCATCACCTCATCTCTATCGCCCTCAAAGGGTATCGGAGCGACGCGCTTTGCCTCATCTATCGACTGGGTTGATACACCGTTAGGTTGATTGGCCAGAGGCTTGAACTGCCCGTCATCAACGCCAAGCTGTGGCAAGGTAATATTTTGAAAATACAGCAACATCACCGCGCCAAGAACCGTTGCCAACCCTGCAGTCATCCAATACATGTGTAAAAGCCCTGAAAAATAACAAACAATAATGATTGCACACTATTACATAGTGCACAATACAAATAAGTAGCAAAGTGGACTATACAAAAAACCGCTCATGTTGAGCGGTTTTTTGGGTAACAACAACGTGTAAATTATAGTGCTTTTTGCTAAAGGCTCTATAAACCCATTATTTTCTGATACGTCGCGATAACCCGAGGCAGGTTATCCAGCATGATGTCGCTAGTGAATGTCTCACTTCGAGG
>Ga0316207_10003504_pt1 | contig 14477 bp, 13 predicted proteins | sample 6weekpyrite_MG_FD_204943 | JGI IMG/M metagenome (GOLD analysis project Ga0316207, IMG submission 204943) | Microbial mat bacterial communities from mineral coupon in-situ incubated in ocean water Damariscotta River, Maine, United States -... | ecosystem: Environmental > Aquatic > Marine >... | reverse complement strand
TGGCTTCTTGATTGTTACCAAGTTGAATAACGTGGCATGTGATATCTGGTAAATACATCCTTGGCTTTCTTGGCATGACAACTCCTTGTCATTAGTAATAAGCTGGTCTTTATCCAATCTAAGCAGTCGACTTTACCTTGTCAATCCCTTAATGACCCCGTAAGTCTCACAAATTTTTTAGCGCAACCAAACCTTAAGTGAAGCTAAACTGGCACCAAACTAAGCTAAGTCTCACTTAGAAATATCCTTACAATTTTTTTACACTGTTAGTGTTATTAGTGCTAATGGACAAGCCCCCTTCCATGGGAATATTTATAAATACAATTCAAAATGAGTAAGGAGAATATAAAATGTTAAATTTATTAGACGAGCTAGAAGAACAGAAGCGCAAAGCGGCAGAAGCCGCGCGTAAGGCTGCACAGGTTGCGCGAGAACAAGCCGAAAAAGCCGGTAAAATAGCTGCAGATACGAAGAGAGAAGCGGAAAAAGCAGCGCGGCAAGCTACAGCTGATGCTATGGAAAAGGCCTTTCCACCGGGTTTCAAGGAAAACGTCCAGAAAAACAAAAAGTTTATGTACGATCTGATAGGGGTCATTAAAGAAGTAAACCCAAGCCAGGCCGTTCTTGAAGAGGTGTCTAAAATCACCGAGAACCAGTGGCAGCTGATAACGGAAAAATGGCGAGCCGAAGTCAGCTCGGATCCAACGCTGCTAAATGAGCAAGGTAGACCAAGCAAAAAGGGTTTAAAAGTCGTGGAAACGATCGTTATCGGAGTCGGTTCAGCTATTGCTATTCACGGTAGCGTATGCCTGCTAATAGGTGGCATCCTGTGTGCTTTCCCACCAACGGTACCATTTGGAATTTTATTCCTTGTAATCGGTACAATTGAGATTATATTGGCAATCGGAATTGAAACATTTGCCGGCATAACCTTGGTGTGGGTAGAATGATATTCTCTTTAAGAGGTTAATGGGGTCTGGTTGATCTTACCCCAGTATTTAATTATTGCGTAACCAGGCCCTTTTGTATCAATATCCACCAGACTGGGATAGTTACCAGACTGAGAAACACGGTAAAGCTGAAAGCAGCCGTATAGGCCGTTGTATCAAGTCGGTATCGTTGACAGATGACAAAACCCAGTAACATTGAAGGCATCGCAGCCTGTAATATCATTGAGCGGAAGGTTTGCCCCCCTGAAACCGAGAACAGGTGAAACATCACCCATAACAGCAACGGTGTTATAATCAACTGGATTATTGCAACTGGCAATAAGTCTGGAAGCAAGCTGCTCCATCGAGACTTCCAGTATAACGATACACCTACTGCCATTAGACCGATTGGCATAATCGCTTTGATAGACAGATTTAACCAGCTTGAAATAAACCCGGGCTGATTTACATTCGCCAGGTTTAATAGCAAGCCAAGCACCGCTGCAATGATAATGGGCTCTCTTACAGCCTGCGTACCAATTCTGGCATTTCTACTGACACCAGCAAACTGCTTTGCGAGCATAATACCCACTGTAAACAACAATGGCATCAAGATAAGTGCCTCATAGAAAACTGCGGTACGTTTAGTCCAGGGCGCAACCCAGTCCTGCGTGATTGGCATGCCAATGATGAGTATGCTGCCGAAAGCAGCCGCTAAAATATATGCCCCCTTATCACCGCCGGATAAACGTCTTCCCCGGCCTTTATAATAAAACCAGGCAATGGCAATCGCAGCAGCACTGGTTGCCAGCATAACCAGTAATATGCGCCAGCTATTTGTATTTAATCTGGCCTGCCACATTGTAGATAAAACAAGCAGAGGTAGAAAAAAATTATATAGCAATGATATTAAAACCGACTGTAAGGTATCAGCCGTTATATTCATTGGCTCAAACTTTCGCCACGCTATACCCGCACCAATAAAAAAACTAAATAATATTAGTGTGTCTACCATAACTCTTACCACGCTGCATAATTAATAACCACAAAATACAACGTTAACCTGGAAACGAAAGCATCTCTAATAATTTGATGCCGATTTGAGAAACAGGTATTTGAATCAGTTCACAAATAGGATATTTCATGAAATATACATACTACTGTGTAAACCTGCATATCAATCAAACAAAGGAAACAAAGGAAACAAAGGGGACAGATTTATTTTTACAACCTGTAGTAGCTCAGACTTGATCTGACAGTTACCCGTTTTTTACGGTGACTGTTAGTTTAGATCTGAGCAACTACAATTCACCCTGTATCGCAGTTAACGAATTGATTACCTCAACCACCGCGATCATCATCATTACTCGCGGGATATGGCAAACGTGGGCTTGGATGATTAAACGGCATATTCTGGTAAGCTTTACAACTTTCTTCTGTCTCGAAATAAATACTCAGGTTTCCATCGAGTAAAGAGCAATGATCCTTATAATTTTCGACATCATGACCTGTCATCGGGTCGGTTATCATGAGACGAAACTTAGGTTCATGCAAAAGATGACTCTGATCCTGATCACATTGCTGGATCTCAGCTGCTTGCCAGTGGAAGTGTTGCAGGTTAGTGGAGGCAGGTATTTTAAGGGGGGTTAACATGACGTTCTCCTAAGAGGCGACGCCAGCCGCTTGTAAGATTACACACTATGTGTAAATCCCTGCGGGTGCTGCATTCATTTCATATATTGCTGGTTAGCCGTATTGAATGTGGCGAAGCTTATATCACCACTGTACACCTGTTGTCAGTTGATAGCTCATCATATTAACTAATAGGTATTAGTGCGAAAATTCAATGGGGTTAAATACCATCAATGACAGCTAATAACTTATGAACTGTCATACACACTCTAATGATTCAGATGTGTTATTTAGAGACCAGAGCCTGTTTATTATTTAAAACGTTACGCCCCTGTTCATGCTTAAGTCTTTTGTCTGCCAAGTTACAGCAGCCAGGAAGTTGCTGGGCGAATCTCTCCTACGGCAAGCCCTCTAGAATTTATTATCGTAGGTGAAATATGTGCCTGAAGTTGAGTTTTTTCATCTGCAGATAACACCCCCAGATGATTTAGAATGGCCAATAAAGCAACTGAGCGTGCACGAGCACTGCCATCTATTATTTTTAATGCGATGCCTAAGCCCTGTTCAGGCAATGCGGCCGTTACTATGCCCTCTGCACCCGTTTTGGCGAGTACCGCGCCTTTTGTGACTTCATTTAACTCACTAACGACTGTGCCGCGCCCGGCAATATACAAAGGTTCATTGGTCATGGCCTGGTGAAGTCGGTAAATAGCCTGAGCCCTGGCGCCTGATAAATCCACTGGTTTTGCGAAACGTGCTGTGGCATAGGCAAGTTGACTCAAGGACATGGTGGGGGCCGGTAATCCACAGCCATCAATACCGATTGGGAATTTTTTCAGATCTGTATTGACAAGATCTGAGAGTATTTCAAATGATAATTGCTGTAATGGATGCTCCAGCAAATGGTAGTTATTCAGTGGTAAATTAAGGTGTAGTGCCGTGGTTAAAAAACCCGTGTGCTTGCCGGAGCAATTGTGATGTATTTTACAGCCTTGCTGACCAGAGGCTAATATCTGGTGTGCGCTTTCAGTGTGCTCAGGTAATACGGCACCACAGGCCAGGTGCTCTTCAGTTAAGCCCAGACGCTTTAACCATGAGACCACCAGATCTTCATGAATTTGCTCGCCCTGATGGGATGAACAGGCCAGGGATAATTCTGCATCGTTTAGCTTAAACTGCTCACTCGCCCCACTCTCAATTAGATGAATGGCTAACATCGGCTTCAGTGCTGATCGTGGAAATATCAGTTGTTCATTGTCACCCCAACTTTCTACAACCTCACCCTTATAATTACACACCACGGCGGATCCAAAATGTCGACTCTCAACAGTCTTATTACGGGTAACTTCGACAAAAAGCTCATAGGGCATGCAGCTGATACTCCTCAATTCAGATGACAATCAATAGCCAATTGATCACTTTACGGTTGATGATCCGTATCGTCAAATGAAATGAGTGTTAAACAGCCTCAATTAAAGGATGACTGTCCGAGATCGGAGTATTTAGCGAAGTGTTTGCTTCCACTCTGGAAAGTCCACCGGCGATGAATTGCTCGATAACTTCAATGTATGCAAGTTCATGTTCAATAATGCAGGCCTGTGGAAAGTAACTCGAACCAAAGGTCATTCCGGGTACCAGGTTGGCTTCCATAAAGTAACAGCCACCCTCTTTGCTGGTTTTAATATCAAAACGTCCATAATCCCTAACACCCAGTGCAGTAAAGGCGTTAATTGCAAGTTGAGTGACGTTATTTCTGATTTCACTATTTGCGATTTTTTTCAGAATTTCTGAATCTTCTTTTTTGGTTTTAGCACCTAAAATTCTAAGCCCATTGGTAGATTTTGGTGGAATAACTTCAACTGCAGAGACTGAAAGCTTATCATCAATAGTGTTAATTACAGCAACCGTAAACTCACGCCCATCCAGATACTGCTCAACCAGTACCGCTTGCTTAAATGTTGCGTATAATGATGCTAATTTACTTACGTATTCTTCAAAACTGGTTACATATGATAAATCGTCAATGCCATTTCCATTTGCGGCATCTGAGGGTTTCAAAAACAATGGAAAACTAAGCGGCAATTCATTTTCGTTTTTATACTGCCCTGGTACAGCTAAAAAATAAGCGGCTGTATTTATACCGCTAAGGGTTAAGTGTTTCTTGGCAAGCTCTTTGTCAGAATCAAACTTTAATATTTCTCTAGAGGAGCCTGTAAAATTAATTTCATTCTGCGAAAAATAATCAGACAACCAGATATCGTCACCCTCTTTTACCGGGATATACTTTACCGCGGGAATAACCAGGTCAGGTTTAATACGGATGATTTTATCTAAGTGTTCTTTTGTAGAACATAAATGTAAACGAGCGTTATGGCCTAATCGTTTCACCGCATTTAAAAAACTCGTGCACGCGATTAATGAACCAAAGCCACTTTCTTTTAGCGCCTCATTAGGCGTAGTAATTATTTCAATGTGCATTAGAATTTTCCAGATTAAAAACCAGGCTTAATAATTTCAGGCTGAAATTTAATTTTATTAAATGAATAGTTAACACCCATACCATAAATTTAGATGCACACTAGCGATAACTAGAAACACATACACGAATGGGGTCGTAAACGCCAAATAGCGATGAAAGTAGAAAATGTATGTAGAAAATCAGTTAGCCAATGATCCTTAATGCCATCGGGTAACAATTGAATAACAAACTAACAGGGATGCAATTGAGTAGTCTTAAGCGACTGCATTACAGGTTAGGGCAGATCGTGAAAGGTCAGTTTAAAAACTTGAGCAGGTAAATATTGTAGCCGTAGAAATGTAAAGAAGAAGCAAGCAACGCTGGGAAATATGAGTCGCTAAAAGCATGATTCAAAGAAAAAATCATGACTTAGTGCTACTAGCCACAAGATGGTAACACAGATCACTGACAGAAGATGCCTTTATCGTAACTCGTCTGCAATTAAGTTGTATTAGTTGCAGACATGTAAGTTAAGAAAGTTAAGGGGACGGAGTGATTAAGTATTGATCAATTCTTAAAAGCGGTTAAAAAATCACCCTCTGGAGGCCCCCCATTAAACCCCTCCCCTTTAATTGCTTTCATTGTTACGCTATTGATACGTCAGAGCTTTACCACTTTCATTAAACCCTGCTAGTCACTGCTTTCACTTTTGAATTTCAATAATCGAGCCACCTGGATATCAGAGATAAATACGATACCTGTGTGATCATTATAATACGGCGCTAATCCTTCCATAATTGGATTGACCAGCTCTTCAGGTACCGCAACAATAATCATAATCAATACATCATCTTCATTAAACATGAGATGGCCTTCATGAAAACCATGGCGACCTTTGCCGGACAGGTTATTGACAATGGTATAACCCGTAACGCCAGCATGATCGAGTAAATCGGTCACTAATCCCTGGTGTTCGCCTTCCAGGATGATTTCAAGTTTTTTGACCTGACTGAAGTTGAGATTTTTCATAATGCACTAGCCTCCTCAGGCGATACCGCTTTTTGTAAAGATGACAAAGGGCGTGTAATCCATTCGCCTTTTTCATAGGAGCACACAACCTGTAGCTCAGGATCAATCACCAATAATCGAATCCAGCTGTTATATACCAGGTACTTAACCGTCACCACCGCTTCAATGGCTCGCCTGGCATGTTTAAGCGGCGCTTCAATCACTGTGATTAAACGCATCGGGTCATGATAAGGCCGACCTTTATCCAGTACGGTTTGTGCTGGCAGGCCGGTGCGTATATCGCTTAAGTTACCCGTCATTACGCCAAAGCGATCTGCCACATTGTGATAAACCTTACTGCCACTACCAAAACGTTGATTATCAACCGTGGAAAAATAATGTTCCATATTAATCCACTGACCCACCACAAGCGGCCCGGTGAGTATATTTTCTAACAGACGTCGTTTTGGATCGATGTGGTAGTCATAAGAGTGTAAAAATGCGCGACCTTCCAGGCTTAGATCACGGGTTAATGAACGTCGACCAATAATAAAATAAGCATTGCGCGATAAGCCCCATTCGGGACGCACCTGTGACCAGTCCATTGCATTGCGTTCTATCTCACGATAAGCCGCCGCGGGTTCACGGTGGCTGGGCTGGATTTGTAAACCTGGCAGGCGTTCCTGCGCACACAGTCGTGATGCGGACAACAGGCCATTACGTAATCTATCGATATAAACGACATGAGATGACGGTATGCGATCCAGGTCGAATAGCTGTAACTCGTCTGTGGTTGTATTATGTAACCCTGGAATAAACCAGGCATCTTCGGCGATGTCGATGCCTTTTTTACGCAGCTGATGACGCACTTCTGCTTTATTTGCCATTTGTGCTAGCGCGCGGGCATTGACCAGGCCATGGTTGCCGCCACAGGCACCACAGTCGAGGGCTGACTCATAAGGATTATTATCTGACGTACTACCATGTCCAAACAAAAGAATAAAACGTGAGAATTCTTTTGTCATGCCAATAGACTGTAATGCCTGGCTAACGAAGTTAACCTGTTCATCAAGACTGAAACCAATACGTGCTAGCTGCTCCAGCTGGACACGCGCAAATGCTGGCGTGATCCGGTAAGCATCGCGTAAACGATGAATAAAGTTTTGTACTTCTTCATCATCCAGACTCAATGTTTGCTTGAATATAGGCGCATCTTTTTGTTTACCCAGTGCCGCTTCGCGTAACTCTCGCACCATTTTGTCATTGACCTGTTCCGTTTCCAGATGGAATTCCAGGTGAACCGCCTGAACAATAACTGCACGCTGCACAGCTCGTACGATAGAATCCGCTTGCTCACGATCAAGTTTATCAAGCAACATATGCGTCGGTGGTTTTTTCTTGTCCAGTTTGCTTCGCCACTGATTATAGGTTTGCGGAATCAGTGTTTTGCCAAACATATCAAAACCAAACAACAGACCGATGGCTTCAACCGTCACAAATGGCGCGAAGATCGACTCTTTAAGTTCGTATATGGCTTTTTTGATGGCGGTTGTGGCGGTGATGTCGTCCTGTGGTGTAACCGTCATTTCAAGAACGAGGTTTTTGGGCGTTAAGAGTACCGGACAAAGATGGCTTTGACTGCCTTTACCCAGCTCCATAAAACTCACGGGAATACCAAAAAAACCGGCAATGCCATAGGTTTGATAATCACCGACACTTTCAAGGTGTCGACGTATTCGCTCTGAGCGTGTATCAATACAGAATAATGCCTGCACAAAGGGACGTTTGTCTCTGGGTGGCTCGGGCTCCAGGCTAACACCGTTTAACAATTGCGATGTGGCATGGGCTTCCATTGCACGCAGCCAGGTATAGCCTTCCTGTTTTTCAAAATCACGGATGATATTGATGAATTGCGTTAGCTCTTCTTCGTTCAGGTTTTTTAATGTCTCAATATTGCATTCAGCTTCTATTGCGAGCTTACGCAAGCGCATGGCTTGCTGGTTGGCTTCATGGCTACGTTTATGTAAAACATATTCATCAAACAACTTATTAATACGTTTGATATTACCAATCGCAAGCGCCTGTTCTGCACGTTGAGCAAATGCAGGCAAAATAATGCCGCTGTTTAATTCATAGCGCAGAAAGGTTTGTTGGGTGTGGTTTTCAATAAGATTGTTAATCTCACCTGCGGTCGTTGCCACATCTTTACGTGCACGTTCATTTAACAGCGCTAAAGCAAAGGTCAGTCGAACCGCCACTAAATCTACCAGGTCAGCAGGATAACGCTCGCTCCAGTAGTAATGTCGGGCATTAGCGCGCCAGCGGATAAAACCCGCCCAGCCATGCAAGCGGGTAAGTTCACGGGTAAAATATGCCACCCAGGTTTCTTCTGGTATTTCCAGGGTTTCCATAACACGGGCAATAATACCTTCCGGGCTATTATTCGCTTCGAGAATACGATTCACATCCAGGCCACGTAAAAACAGTTTTGCATTTTGACGAGCCACCTCACGCCATGCGCAGAAAAAACCGTGTTTACGTTCTGGCATGCCCCAGACGGACTGGCCTTCATCAAAAAAATCCAGGCAGCTTTTTATAACCAGTTCGTCGAGCTCGGCACTAATTTCAGTACCATAAAGATCATCAACCGCTTCATATACTGGACGATCACCCTGTAGTTTTTTACGTAAAATCGCTTTCAGATTATCCATATCGAAAGCGGCCCCTGCTGAAAGAGCTTCGCCATTTAATGCGGCTTTAATATCAGAAATGCTGGCAAGTTTGTAATCCTGAATCACAGTCTGTTTGGTGTTCGTGAGCAACTTCATCAAACAACGCCTGGCATCAATATTATTGATCTGATCTCGTGTGGATAAAAACTGGTTAATATCTTCAACTAGATGCGATTCATCAACTTTACCTTCAGCCAGATACTCCTGGTAACCGGTACGCGGTAAATAACCCCGACCATGAAACAGGCGCTCCCCTTCTTTAACCGCTTCATCAAAGGGTAAGTGTTCAAGTGCGTGTAATGGATTGTGATGAATAAACGAGCGCATTGGCCAGAAATACGGAATAGGTTCGCCCGCAACATAAATCATTGAGCGAATTTTTAGCTTGGTACCAAGAGCAAGACTCATAACAAACCGCCTGAAAGATAAATACCACTCAACATCAATGCGATTAAGGCAATCACATAACTCCAGCTAGATAGCAGATTAAAATCAGCCACTGCAGTCTGGCTAGCTGGACCTACAATAAGCCCCTGTAATAAACGCACCCCGGCCCAGCTCCATAACAACCATATTCCAAGCAAGGCGAAAGTTGCAACAGGCATCGCCACACTGGTATCCATAATCAGTTTTAACATAATAAAAAAGCCAGGAAATAAAGGCGTAGCAATTGCCGCGAGTACAACAACGACAAGCACACCCGATAAACGCGGAATAGATTGCGCAAGCCCGCCATATAAATCGGTATACGCGGCTCCAAATCTTTTTTCCAGACCGGCACTTAAAAATGCTAACAATACCAGTGGCGCACTAATGCCCAATGCATACATGTGCAACATGTTTTGACTCATGTCAGTTGTCATTAACCACAACATAGCCCACATAGAGGTTGCCAGAAAACTATTCCATTGACCTACGCCACGAAGTGCCAGCATTCTTAACGCATATAAGAACGATGTGACCAACGCCCATGCAATTAACCAGTCTGGAACGCCAGTATCTATTGAGTGAATAATCGCAATACCCATGTGCGGCCAGCCTGCTAATAAAATACTGCGAAGTACAACATGCTGTACGCGATCAAACAACGCATTAAAAACCATGCTTAATGGAAATAGAGGAAGAAACAAACCAACAAGTAACAGATAAATATCTGGCATCTTAATTCCACCTTAACCAGACATTTAGCTTATTTGCGCTTGAAAGAATAATTCGCGTTAGCAGTGAATAGAGATCAGTTAAATAAAGCTCACGGGAGATTAATGCATAAAACATGGTCCATAATCGCCCAGTATACCTTGGATGTTTCCCTTTACGGTTACGTTCAGAGTAATAGGCGACTAACCAGCCAACGATAATAATACTTGTAATAACAACAACAAGAATATCAAAACGAATTTTTCCAATACTGGCGGCAGCATATAATTTTTCACGGAATGCCGCATCAGGATACAGATACACATCAAAGGCATGACTCACAAAGACATAACCGATAATAATAATGGTAAAAGACAGGATACTTACCAAAACCAGTCGCCATAGATTTTGGGCATGCGTGCGATAGGTTGCAAAAATTAACTGCGCACCGGTTATCCAGCCAAAGAACAATAATATAATAGCCCCCTGTTTCTGGAAGTAATCTTCTGCGACCAGCCAATGCGAAAGCACCAGGATCACAAGCGGTACAAGCAGCGTAATAGCGGCCATCAACAACCAGGGTTTGCGTGTGATAGCAGGCCGTTTTTCAACAACAAAGGTATACAGCTCACCTTTGGGTACACCATCATCTTTACGTGCAGAATGAATAACACTACCTGCACTTAAGAACAAGGTACCTTTGAATACCCCATGTGCAATAAGATGATAAATCGCCAGCGAGAAAGCCCCAATCCCACATTCCATAACCATAAAGCCCATCTGCCCCATGGTGGAATAACCCAGTGACTTTTTAATGTCATTTTGCACCAGCATTAAAACAGAACCGATAACCGCTGAAATAAAACCAACGATAAATACCATTTGTAAAACATCACTGGTATTGGCAAAAATGGGTGCGAAGCGATTAATTAAAAAACCGCCGGCATTAACAATACCTGCATGCATTAAGGCGGATACAGGTGTTGGACCATCCATCGTATAGGGTAGCCAGGTGTGTAATAAGAATTGCGCTGAGCGGGCAAAGGCGGCGAGTGCCAGGAGTATTCCGATCACCTCGGGTAACGCGAGCCCCAATACACTATGCGCATTGGGGGCCTGGTCAAGTTGTTCAAATATAACCGGCAATGACCATGTTCCGTATGCCTGATACAGTAACACCGCGGCAAGCACCAGCGGTAAGTCTCCAATACGATAGGTAATTAATGTCCAGAAGGCATAACGATAGGCAGAAGGGCTACGAGTATCCTGACCGAGTAAAAAGTAAAGAAAGACCCCGACCAGGTGCCAGGAAACAATCAGCGTAATCAAATCCCCTGCAGCCACCATGAGTAGCAATGATGCCGTCATTAAATCAAGTAATACGAAAAACCGTGCATATCCGGATTCTTCAGCCATATAACGCAGTGAATAGATATGCACGACCAGACTGATCAGGCCTATGATTAAGGCCATCAGAATACTCAGTGAATCAAAATAGAGAATCGTCCATGGACTGATGGAGACTGTCTGACCAGGCAGATCGCCAGATAAGGACAACCACAGTAACACCACGGAAAGCAGGACGCTGATTAAGGTAGCCGCAACACTAATACGGGCAACGCTTCGACCTAGCTTCACCGACAGAAGCTGCATCAACAACGCCGATAACAATGGCATCAATATAATAAACAAGATCAGATTAGACATCATAATGATGGGGTTTCCCAGGTGCTAAAATGACAAATCCGATCAATAGCATTTGTTTTTTCTTTGCATGGCTCTCAAGAAAAGGTAACCGACTTAGCCACATATCTCACATGGTTTTATCGCGAACCAGTGAAAGATTAAAGAACGATATGGGTTACCTTGTCATTTATTTTTATTGTAATGGCTTTTATACATACTTTTCTGCTGTAATGTAAGTACAAATAAGTTTTGAAATTTTATATATGTATAAATAATATTGTTAGCTCTTAATCAGCGTGACGATTTTAGGGCCACACTATTCCTTAAACAACTCCGAATTCACACTCACTTCTCGCAATTTCTCAATTTCATCTAATGGCGCACCTGGACCTGCTTTTGGGTAAACATTACGTGCATTTAAATCACCACCACAACATGAACAGACAACTTTAGGAGTCATTTCTTCACCGCAATCTTTATGCACAAACACCACTGGGGGCATGCCCTGCTCTGACATCCATCGATCACCCCAGTTCATGATAGCAAGCAACACAGGTAATAAATCCAGCCCTTTCTTAGTCAGCCTGTATTCATAACGGGACGGCTGAGCCTGATATAAGGCCTTTTTTAATACACCTTCTTTAACTAATCGCTCTAAGCGGCTAGTCAGTACTTTACGTGAAACACCAAGATGGGTACGAAGCGCTTCAAAGCGACGTACACCATAAAACACATCACGCAATATTAATAAGGTCCACCATTCACCAATGATATCCAGTGCTCTCGCTACTGAGCATGGCATCTCTGAAAAAGAACTTCTTTGCATAAATCACCTCATTTAGTTTCCTTAAGAGACTATATCATGTATTATTTGAGTCTCCTAAGGAGACTCACCAAGGATTGAGAATGAATAATTCTATTATTGCCCCCTTAAGGCTATTCTTTACAATAAGCAGCCGTATTATGCCCAGTGTTGCCGTACGTGCGGCAGAGAAGCTTTTTACCACTCCCTTTCATTCAAAAAGGCGAGATATTGAGCATGAGCTACTGGAAAGTGCAGAAAGATTTCATATCCCAATGGGGAAAAGTCGACAGTTAACTGGGTATCGCTGGGGCAGAAAAACAGACCCTGCGATATTATTTGTTCATGGCTGGACTGCCACTGCTACCTGCTTTGTGAATTTTATCGACCCGTTACTTGATAAAGGCTACCAGGTGATTTCTTATGACTCAATTGCACATGGTGAAACTTCAGGGTTCTCGGTATCCTTGACGGAGTGGGCAGATACCGTTATGGCTGCGATGAAAGAGTTAGGTAAAGTTCATTGTATAGTTGGGCATTCCCTAGGATCAGGCGCTATTGTCATAGCCTCTTCACTAGAACTGCAAACTGATAAAATAGTTTTAATTTCTCCAGTGTCTGACATTTCCAAAGTCACAGAAAAATTTGCTAAGTCTTTGTCTATACCGACACGAATAATGGAAACAATGCACCAATACGCCTGGAAAAAATATCACTCGAGTGCCGTAAAATATGGAGACAACTGGCACGATGTTTTTAAATCTGATTTTAAGGTCCCAACACTGATTATTCATGATTTAAATGATAAAGAAATTGATATCAGCAATGCAAGAATGCTTGCAAAACAGTGGGACTGGGCTGAACTCATTGAAACAAAACGACTTGGGCACAGAAGAATACTTTTAAATCCAGATGTTATAACAGCAACTTTAAACTTTGTAATGGAGCCTGATATAGATTCAAACTAAAAAAATGGGTTTAGGATATTAAGAGAACAGAGGGATTGAATGTAGTAGCTCAGACTTGATCTGACAGTTACCCGTTTTTACGGTGACTGTTAATTTAGATCTGATCTACTAACATGTAAGGCAACCCGAGTCATTTAGTCCGGATAAGGTAAAAACAACTTTTATTTATCAATACTTTCAAAATTTGATATTAGGTATTTATCATAAATAGTAAACTCACCCACTGCAGTTTCACCCAATCCAATAATGTTAAATACACAATGTAAATCATTCGTTACATTATACCTGCAACTAACAACACCATCCTGCGCAAGAAGCGAGTGATTACTAGTTTTACTAGATATTTGTAAAGATGAATTCACATGTGGAGTATAATCACCCACATACTCTACCTGAGATGTAACCAGCTGAATTATCATATTTTTTGTGTATATTTTAAGCCACCATTGTTCACCTGAAACTGCACCAATCTTCACACAAAACTGTTCTCCTGAATTCTCAGGCCAATGTACGCCATTCGAGCTATCAATTACATCTATTAACAAAGATCCTGTTATAAATTCATCCACATTTTCTATCTTTAAATAACCTCCAACAGTTTTATCAGACTGAGTATCTATTAAATGTATTTCATTTTCCGAGACAACATTAAGAAGATAATTCTCATTATTTCCGATAACATTATTATTCCGGGGCTCTTCATTCGTTAATATAGCTGGATCACTGCAATTGTAGAAAGCGACTTTATCGCCTGAATCTTGAATATATTTCAATTCATTGTGTATTCTGTTTCCCTCCTCCTCACTACCACTGTATGATTGCCATACGCCAGTCAGTTTTTCCCATGCAATAACATCCTCTTTTACAGGTGTATTTTCATTTCCTTCATTAGTGCATGACATTAGTAGAGAAGCGAGTAGAATTCCGCTGATTATTATACTTAGGTATTTCAGCATATCAGTCCTTTGCATATAATTGATAAGAGACAACTTGAGTCAGACTTGAATTGTATCTTATATGTGAATAAGTTGATAACTTTTCAAATTTACAGGAAATTTTCCTGCTAGAAAATTATAAGTACCGGAACAGTTACAGAGGGCGTGTGACAACTGATTGCCATTAGCA
>Ga0316207_10003503_pt1 | contig 14481 bp, 14 predicted proteins | sample 6weekpyrite_MG_FD_204943 | JGI IMG/M metagenome (GOLD analysis project Ga0316207, IMG submission 204943) | Microbial mat bacterial communities from mineral coupon in-situ incubated in ocean water Damariscotta River, Maine, United States -... | ecosystem: Environmental > Aquatic > Marine >... | reverse complement strand
ATAAAGAAGCGTGCTAACCAGCCAATTTTATTAGTATCAGCTGTTGCGCCAGAACCTGTGTAAGTAATCTGGGCGTCAGCCACCTGGGTAGATAAAATTGTATTATCAGGTCGAATATCCACTGGGCGAACAATGCCAGATAGACGCACATATTCATGACCCTGATTTAAACTGGTGACCTTCTCACCACGCACTACCAGATAACCATTGGGCAACACTTCGGCCACGGTGACCGTGACACTGCCGCTTAAGCTGTTACTTTGGCTACTGGCGCTATCGCCACTGAACTCATTGTCCGATGACAAGCCGAAACCAAGATTATTATTTTGGTTACTCGCCAACGGTAGAATCCCCGGCGTATTAAATTGCGGTGTTGTACCCAAAATGGTCGGGTTCGCAACCGTAGTATCAGTACTCTTGTTCAGCTCTGTTGCACTTTGTTTACTTGCTGATGTGGTCTCAGTCAGATTGATGGTTAATAAATCACCGACACGTCTTGCACGACTATCTTCAAATAGACGCACATCATGACCAGCCTGATAAATTGAACCATTATTAGCCTGAACAGGTGGCAGTGCCACTGGCCGAACTGCCGCGTAAGCCGGATCGCGCTCCGGTAAACTTTGGCAGGCCGCCAGTGACATGACACACACACACAACAACACAACTCTTGAAATTAAATTTGTCATAGAATTCATTTTCATCACCTCGCTATAAGAATAATTATTCTTATAAATTATTCGCTACGTATTGCAGCATTTGATCGGCCGTAGAAATACTACGCGAGTTCATTTCATAAACGCGTTGTGTCTCAATCATATTGACGAGCTCTTCAACCACGTTAACGTTTGAACTTTCCAATGAACCTTGCAGCAGTGAACCCAGACCGTTCAGACCTGGATTACCCGTTTGCGCAGCACCACTTGAACCTGTTTCTGAAAATAAATTATCACCTAAAGGTTGCAAACCGGCAGGATTAATAAAACCGGCTAGTTGTAAAGTCCCTACCTGAGTAGGTGCAGGCGTACCTTGTGTTTGCACAGAAACTGTACCGTCACTACCAATCGTGATACTGACTGCATCAGTCGGTATGCTAATAGCGGGCTGAACACTTTCACCATTTGCGGTAACCAGCTGCCCGGTTGAATCCACCTGTAAAGCACCATTACGTGTATAGGCAAGAGTGCCATCAGGACGTAATACTTGCAGGAAACCATCACCCTGGATCGCGACATCCAGTGCATTTTCGGTTTGTTGGATATTACCCTGTACATGTATTTTTTGCGTTGCAACAGTGCGCACACCTGTACCCAGATTTAAGCCAGTGGGTAACTGTGTATCCTGTGTGCTTGATGCACCAGACTGTCTAATATTTTGATAAATAAGGTCTGCAAAATGGGCGCGATCCTTTTTGAAGCCTACGTTATTTGCATTTGCCAGGTTATTGGAAACAACTGAGAGACGAGTTTGTTGTGCCTCCAATCCTGTCTTTGCTATCCAGAGTGCTGGGTTCATGGTTCTATCCTCTGTTGTGTGTGTTTATTGCTCACTGCTTTTTTAAACATAATTAACTAATACGCATCAATGTTGCAGTTGCCGCATCATTTTCCTGCGCGGTACTCATTACTTTTATATGCATTTCAAATTGGCGTGCCAGGCTAATCATATTGACCAAAGACTCGACTGGATTCACATTACTGCTTTCCAGAACACCGCCCGCCAAGGTGACTTTCGCATCAGGAACAACCTCGATACCTTCTTCAGCGCGCATCAATCCATCCTGACCTTTAAACATGCTGCCAGGATCAGGGTTAACCAATTTGATTCGATTAACATTTGCGACCGTCGAAGCACTTTGTCCTTGAGCACGAATTGAAATGGTTCCATCATCACCGATGTCGATTTTTTCAAATGGAGGTAATGCAATAGGCCCACCATCGCTACCGATAACAGGTGAACCTGCACCGGTTAGCAACTGACCCAATTCATTAATTTGTAAATTCCCGGCGCGAGTATAGGCCTCACTGCCATCAGCAGCCTGCACCGCAATCCACCCTTGCCCTTTTAGAGCAACATCAAGTGGATTGCCGGTTGCATTCAGGGTGCCTTGTGTGAAATCGACACCCTGACCTTCCGCAACCGCATAAGCACGGCTCTTGTGACCCGGACCATCAACAGGAAGACTGCGAAATGCATCCAGATCAGCACGAAAACCATTTGTGCTAGCATTGGCGAGATTGTTACTGTTCACCGCCTGTGCCTTACTAACCTGGCCGGCGCCGGTCATTGCGATGTAAAGTAGTCTGTCCATAATAAGCTCCGGTTAACGCTCAGTGTTATCGAATATTGATAATGGTCTGAGTGATTGTGTCAGCGGTACTGATCACCTGTGAGTTCGCCTGGAAATTACGCTGTGCAGTAATCATGTTTACTAACTGCTCGGTAATATCTACATTTGAACCTTCCAATGCACCTGATTGAATAACTCCGAGGCTACCTGAACTGGGTGCACCGATTAAGGCAGCACCCGATTCAAAACTTTCCGCCCAGGATGAGTCACCAAGTTGACGCAAACCTTGAGGACTTGAGAAGTTAGCCAGAGCAATTTGTCCAATCGTGCGTGATTGACCGTTAGTAAACCGTGAGGTGATCACACCACTGTCGGCAATATCAATCCCGCTCAATCGACCGGTGGTAAAACCATCTTGCACCAGGGAGTTCACACTGAAACTTGAACCATATTGAGTGGTATCGGTGTAATCCAGTGTTAAAGACAAATTGGCAGCGCCACCAATAGGCGTAAACGGCGTAACCGCGATTTGTGAAGGTGCAGCAGGTGTGACGATCGTACCTTGTTGTGAAAACCCTAAAGTAGAAGGACCATCAACTTGTGTACCATCCACAAATAAATAGGTTTCCCAAACATTAGGCGTTGGAGTCTTACGATAATACGTTGTCGCAAGATGTGGTGAACCCAATGAATCAAAAATCGTCAATGACGTTGAGCTATTGTAAGAATTAGCATTCGATACATTAAAAGGCCCCTGAGTTGTAGGACTTGTTGCCGTAACCGTATTGCCACCACCCGTATTTGAAGCTATCGCTGAGGTGTTAACCGTAATCGGCACAACAGGTTGTACACCGGTACCATCTGGATCCCAACTCAAGGTTGTGTTGGCGGTACCAATATCAACATTTGTATTAATTGTTGGGGGTACCGTTGATGCACCACCTGGCAACAACTCAACATCCCATAAATCAGCACCACCCGTGTAGGTAAAGCGCAACGTGGTTGCAGGAACGGCTGTACCGTTGTTATCGTAAATAGTAAACGCACCTGTTGTAAAAGGACTCACCGAATCGTCAAGTTGAGTGCCCGCCAGGGTAATAGCACTGGTAGCCGCTGCACCTGGTATCGATGCTGACGAATCAAGATTAATTCCGTAATCAACTACACCTGAAGCTTGTGGTGCAATATCCGACGTATCTAACTGTAAGCTACCTTGTGCACCTGTGATATTACCGGCCGTATCTGCCTGAAAAACGGTTAATTGACTACCGGATGAATTAACAACAAAACCATCTCGATCGACACTAAAAGCACCTGCACGTGAGTAAGAAGCAATCCCGTTATCATCAAGAACAAAGAAACCTTGTCCACTGATTGCCAGATCAAGATTGTTATCCGTAAAACCAATATTACCTTGTGAGAACTGTTGCGTTACCGCTGCAACGCGAACACCACTACCCACTGCATTTGACGCAACACCAAGGTTACTGGTTGCAAAAATATCAGCAAACTCGGCACGTGATTTTTTAAAACCCGTGGTTGATGAGTTCGCTACGTTATTACCAATGACTCGCAATTCGGCTGATGCCGCGTTGAGTCCACTAAGTGCTGCACGAAATGGCATAATCTTCTCCTATTGTTACCGCTGAACTAGCGGATTTCCTCTACTCGATTAAAATCTGTTGCACCCAACGACGATAGATTCAGCGTTGTGCCTTCACCAGGTCGACCTAAAATGACACTTTCCACGTTGTCCTTGACTAATGTTCCTAATCCAACTGTTTCTCCATCAATATTTGCATTAGCAACAATTTGATAAACACCTGCAGGTGCAGGAGCGCCGTTATCACCAAGGCCATCCCAACTAAATTGAATAATTCCCTGGTTCTGTGGGCCAAGCGGCAATTGCTTAACCAGTTCACCCGCCACGTTGTAAAACTCGACATTAACCTCGCTGCTGTTATTCGGTAGCCCAAGTGCACCCTCAATTTTTCCAGCGGGTTTCAAAACAGACGCATCGCTATTAACCAAAACAGAGCGCCCAACTAAAGCAGAAGCCTGTAAAGCCTGGTTTGAACTTAATGAACCGGCAAATGATGAGAATGAATCCTGCAATTCCTGAATACCCGAAACGGTACTAAACTGAGCAATCTGTGATAAAAATTCACCGTTCTCTAATGGTTCAAATGGATCCTGATTACGAATTTGTGCCGTCATCAATTCCAGGAACTGTTCTTGACCAAGCTCCTTTTCCGCTTCGTTGGCTTTGTTAACGCTATCGCGATTTGATGTTAAGCCCAGGCTTTGTAACGTATCCGGATTAATTGAGTTCATGAAATATCTCCTTACTGACCAAGGCTTAAGGTGCGCATTAATAATTGTTTGGATGTGTTCATTACTTCAACGTTTGATTGATATGAACGCGATGCTGAAATCATATTTGCCATTTCTTCAATGGCATTGACACTGGGTAAGTAGATATACCCCTGTTCATTCGCCATTGGATGCTCTGGTTGATACTGCTGCACTGGCGTTGAATTACTTTCAAGTACTTGTTTTACTCGCACACCCATACTTTCACGACCCTGTAAGGTGTCACTAAAAATAGTTTCAAACTGTGGATGCCTTGCGCGATATGTACCTTCTGCTGTGCTGCTGACTGTTTCTGCATTTGCCAGATTAGATGCGACAGTATTAAGTCGAACAGACTGCGCACTAAGTGCTGAACCTGCAATATCAAAATTTCCTAGTAAAGACATGATTATTCGCCTTTTAGTGCCGTTAACATGCCTTGCACACGACCGGTAATGAATCGCAATGTAGCCATATAACGCATTGAGTTATCAGTAAATGCCGCTTGTTCTTTTTGAACTTCGACAGTGTTTCCATCCAGTGATGGTTGACCAGGTTGGCGATACAAACGGTCGGCAACAAAAGATGACGTTGAACTTCCACCAAAATGTCCTGGTCTTGTGGCAGTCAGCTGTGATGAATTTGATTCTTTACTCTCGGCGCGGCTCAAAATACTTTTAAAATCGATATCCCGCGCCTTATAGTTGGGTGTATCTGCATTGGCCAAATTAGCTGCCAGCACCGAACTGCGTTGTGAATACAGCGATAAGGCTTTTGTGTGTATGCCTAATGCATTATCCAGACTGATTACCATTGTTTTGCTCCGCTTTTGCTTTACATCAAGCCACCCAACGTGACTCTGTACATTGATAAGAGCAAACGGCGTGCCAGTTATTTAAAAATCATGAATAACAAACAGTTAGGTATATTTTGAGGGGATTAAAAACGGCAAACGGCAAGGCTATGCCTGTAAGTGGCAAAGCCTGTACTGACAAAAAATGAAAAGAACTGATGACTCAGGAAATGAGTTGGTAGTAGACGGCTCCGCCACTGCGTACCATTTTGAAGGCGTTGGTATGACCGGTAATTGATTCAGAAGAACCCAGTACAAGATAGCCATTAGGCTGTAATTGCTTGGCCATACGATTAAGAATATCGCTTTTCAACTCTGCGGAAAAATAGATAAGTACATTACGGCAAAAAATAATATCGAATTTTCCAAGTGTTGCGAAACTCTGCATTAAATTTAATTCAGTAAAACGCACCCGTCGTTTAATGTCATGATTAAGTTCCCAGGCATCACCGACTTGTTTGAAATAACGATTTCGTCGTTCTGGTGACATTCCTCGCACCAGCGACATTTCGTCATAACGCGCTTTACGCGCCTGCTCCAAAATAGTTTTGGATATATCTGTTGCGACAATTTCAACATCTCTTGCCAGAGAACCAGGATTAGCCTTGTTATATTCCTCGGTAATCATGCTCATTGAATAGGGCTCCTGACCTGAGGAACAAGCCGCCGACCATATACGAACAGAACGATTTCGTTGCTTGGCTGCTTCAGGGAAAAGCTCTTTTTCAAGAATGACGTAGGGATGGCTATCTCGAAACCATAAGGTTTCGTTGGTCGTCATGGCGTCAACTATTTTGCCGCGTAGCTGGGTGTCGCCGCGTTGCAGCTGTGTCACCAGATCACCTAGATTGGCGATATTAACGCTGTCCATCAGCTTTTGTAACCGACTGGCAATGAGATATTGCTTGTTTTCACCCAAGGTAATACCACAAGCCTTTTCAAGGAAAAGGCTAAATGACTGGTACTCAGCAGGACTGATAGCATTACTCAAAGTTTACAACCCGTTAATTCACTTTAGATTCATTACTAAAGAATACTACCAGTAAAACTCATTGACTGCTCTGGCGTTATTTTTTTAGCTGTTCTAGCACAGTGTTGGCGAGATCATCAGCGCTGAATTTAGAAATAAATTTATTCGCGCCCACATTCTTAATCATCGACTCATTAAAGCCTCCACTTAATGAAGTATGGAGAATGACATACAAATCTTCGAGTCCGGGCGTTTTCCGTATTGTTTTAGCCAGGGTATAGCCATCCATTTCTGGCATTTCAACATCGGATATAAGCATATCAATTTGATCAGTCACCGGCCCATCTTTCGCTAAATCACACAGTATCTTATAGGCTTCTGCGCCATCATTAGCCGTAATATAGTCAACACCCAGTTGTTCCAACGTCTTGACTATTTGTTTACGAGCGACCCTTGAATCATCGGCAACCATTATCTTGGCTTTGCGCTGCTGGTGAGCTGATTCAACATGTTCACCAATCACCTCGCTGGAAACAAGTACCGAATCGCCAACAACCTCTGCAAGTACCTTCTCTACGTCAATGATTTCAATCATTGCATCATCATAACGCGTCACCGCTGTTAAATAAGTGTTTCTACCAGCACTCAGGGGAGGTGGGTGAATTTCTTCCCAGTTTAAGTTGATAATGCGATCAACACAGCGCACCAAAAAACCCTGCACCTTACGGTTAAATTCGCTGACAATAATATAGCTTTCGTCCAGATTTTCTAATGGCCGACGCCCAAGCGCTGCACCAAGATCTAAAATCGGTATCGTCATACCACGCATATTAGCCACGCCCCTGACCACGGGATGAGCTTCTGGAAGTTGTGTTAAAGGTGGACACTGAATGACCTCCTTAATTTTAAACACATTGATCCCAAATTGTTGGCGACCACGCAAATGGAACAACAATAGCTCTAATCGGTTTTCACCCGCTAATCGAGTTCTTTGATCAACCGTGTCTAATACACCTGACATAAGAAACCCCTGTAATAAAATGGTAATACGTTATATCACTAGTTCAAAACAATCTATCGGCATAAAAACAATTTCCTTGAATGGATGATAGTGGGCACAGCTATTGCATTGTATTTAACCCAGATGTTCGATTTCAGTAAAATTGTTGGAGAATCAGGCGTGAAGAGTGTTTTAACCAGGACAAACGAATACGGCGAGCAGTACCATTCCGTATTGCGGCAAAGCCTCGCCGCCGCCCTGCTGTGTGTGGTCTCTATTACCACTCAAGCAGCTCAATACCATAAGCTTGAAGATATTCGTGTAAGTAGCGAGAACTTTTTACGCACTCAACTCGGTGTAGCGAGCGACGATGAAAATACCCAGGTCAAAGCCGCGTCGATGGATTATCGATTACGTTTAGCACAGTGTGATACTGAACTAAAACATAGCTTACCGCAGGGGCATCGTTTACAAGGACGTGTGGCAGTCGGCGCGCGTTGCATGGATGGAAACCATCGCTGGTCTATTTTTGTCCCAGTCACTATCACACAATTTGCCGATGTGCTCGTCACCACTGAAATTGTGTCCCGAGGTGAGTTTCTTCGCGCTGATCAGCTTAAACTGGAAAGGCGCTCCCTCACTGTTCTACACAACGGCTATTTAAAATCATTCAAACAAGCTGTTGGAAAACAATTAAAGACGACGCTTGCCAAAGGTCTAGTGGTTAAACCTAATCAGTTAAAGCGCCCCTACACCATCAAACAGGGGCAAAACGTCAATCTTTTGGCGAAAAGTGACCTAATTTCCGTCAGAATTAAGGGTAAAGCGCTCTCAAACGCCCGCGTAGGCGATAGAATAAGGGTAAAAAACACTTCCACAAATAAAATTGTAGAAGGAACAGTAACTTACAACGGCTTTGTGGAAATTAAGCTGTAAAAGGCAAATTTTTGACTAAAATAACTAAAGTTTTATTTATAGCGGACGTTACATAGAGCAGTAGAAATGAGAATTGGAGTAAATAGAAATGCCGATTGAAATTACAGGCCAAAATAGCAGCCCCGTTCAAAATGACCGGAATAGTCGTCCGGAAAATAACGTAGGCCGTTCCGAGCCCAGCGTCGAACAACAAAGCAGTGGGGGCAGACCGTCCACTGCCGATACCGTTAGTTTGACTGAAACTTCAGCCCAGTTACGTAGCATCGAAAGCAGCCTCGCCGCGCTTCCGGTTGTGGATACTCAACGCGTTGAAGCCATTAAACAGGCGATCGCTGATGGTAGCTATCAGGTTGATGCGCAAACTGTCGCCGATAAACTCATCGATTTTGAAGCAATATTGGATAGATAATAATGAACAATAAGCTAAGCACTGAATACATTGCCAGCTATCTTGAAAAAGGTGCAGAGCAGGCACGTCAATTAATGGCGCTATTACAAGAGGAACGCAATATTCTCTCTAGTAATGATGGTGCAAAGCTTGAAAAAATCACGCACAGTAAAGAACAACTTGCTGAAACCATTCAAACCAGTACACGCCAGTGTAGCCAACAACTGCATCAGGCCGGTTTTGGTAATGATAATCTTAGTTTAAGCAAATATATAGAGACCTGTGCCGAACCGGTTGCAACGCAACTTAAAACAACCTGGAATAATTTACAGTCGATGCTCAAACAATGTCAGGATGAAAATCGCATTAATGGTAAATTACTCAACAGTTCTCAACGCAGAATTAAACAGGCTCTTTCTATCTTGCAAGGCCAACCAGTTGAAGAAGATCTTTACGGTAGTAGCGGTGAGTCCGTTAACCACTCATCAGGAAACTCTCTGACCCACGCCTGATACTGTCATGACAGAAGATGTTCATTACGTATATAATGGCGTTAAAAGTAGTGAACGATAATTTCCATGCTAAACGACGAAGACGACGACACAATATTAAAACCAAGTCTTATGGCTGCACATCTTGGACGCTTACAACGTGAGCATCTCCTTGTTAGCATAGGTATAAACGGCACCAACACCTCTTTTAATAGCATGCTTGTCAATGTTAATCCCGACAAATGCACGATGCTACTTGATGTTTTACATCCTGAACCTGCACACCAACAATTAATGAAGAGTAAACGCTTTGTCTTCGATGTTACTCATGAAGGTGTCAAAATAAGTTTTAAAGGTTCAGTTAAGAGACTGGTCGACGATGAAGGCAAACCAGCCTATCTTATCGATTTCCCGGAAAAACTGATTTATAAACAACGACGCCAGTCTTTTCGTGCCCCCATTTGTAAAGATACCTTATTACCTATTACGTTAACCGACACTGAGAATGATGTTAGTTGTGAAGGTATTATTAATAATGTCTCACGTGGTGGGCTTTGTTTACAATTTGATCACACGGTTAAATACAAATTCGAAAAATTCAAAATATTATCGGGTCACTTTCACACCAGTGAGAATATTGAAATTACCTGTGATCTGGAAGTACGAAATACAATAACCGATGACGTACACCGATATACGCTGGTTGGCGTGAATTTTAAAGACCTTACAAAAATAGAAAAACGCCACATTCAACAGTTTGCATTGAGTGCGGAACGACGCATGCTAAAGCAAAAACGCGCTTAATTTATTTTTCCGTTATAGGTCGCCGGTACAAGTAAGCATAATAAAGTACCGGAATAACAATCAGCGTTAGTAAAGTTGAAATCAAAATACCAAAAATCAATGCTACCGCTAAACCACCAAAGATAGGATCACCAAGAATAAATAGTGCACCCAGCATTGCCGCAAGCCCGGTTAATACGATAGGTTTTGATCGAACCGCTCCCGCATTAACCACCGCTTCTTCAAGAGGCATACCTGCCTGCACTGTTTCGTTAATAAAATCTACCAACAAAATAGAGTTGCGCACAATGATACCCGCAAGTGCGATCATGCCGATCATAGATGTAGCAGTGAACTGCACGCCTAACAAGGCATGTCCTGGCATGACCCCGATAATCGTCAGTGGAATTGGTGCCATAATAATAAGCGGCACCACATAGGAACGAAACTGCGCCACAACCAGTAAATAAATCAAGATCATTCCTACTGCATAGGCAATGCCCATATCACGGAAGGTTTCATAAGTGATCTGCCACTCACCATCCCACTTAACACTATAGGTATACGGGTGTTCCGGTTGCTGAATTAGATATTGTTCAATCCCCTGTTCATCTAGTGCATCAAAAATATCAAACATACCATACAAGGGGCTATCCAGTTCTCCAGCAACATCACCAGTGACATAAACAACGGGCAATATGTCTTTGTGATAAATGGCATGTTCCAGTGGCACTTTTTTAAATGTCACTACTTCAGCAAGACTAATCAGAACACCTTTATTATTACGAATTTTAATATCTGCAATCGCATCAATAGATGATTTATGTTCTTTAGAAAATTCAAGACGAATTGGTAAAGGGTACTTGGCATAAGGATCGTGTAAATAGCTCACATCCTCACCCTTTAATACGGTACTTATTTCACTGACAATTTGTTGTTGACTCAAACCCAATCGCGTTGCACGCTGCCGATCAATATCGACAGACCAACGCAGGATATCCGTCTCAATGGAATCATCAACATCGGTCACATCAGCTGTTGAGGTAAAACTCTTGCGTATCTGTTTCGCCATTTTTATCTGGCCGTCATAATCAATACCGTATACCTCCGCAACTAACGGTGAAAATACCGGTGGCCCGGGTGGCACTTCAACAACTTTGACATTCGCATTAAATCGTTCAGCCACTCTCTTTAACGGTGCTCGCAAGGCAAATGCAATATCATGACTCTTTCTTTCGCGATCAGCCTTATCAACAAGGTTTACTTGAATATCCGCAACGTTCTCACCACTGCGTAAATAATACTGTCTCACCAGGCCATTAAAATTAATGGGTGATGCCGTGCCAACATAGGCCTGAAAATCACTAACCTCAGGCACCTTACGAATTTCTCTTGCCAACTCATCAACCACTCTGGCGGTTTGTTGCAAACTGGTGGCTTCAGGCATATCAATAATTATCTGAAACTCAGATTTGTTATCAAAGGGCAACATTTTTAATACCACCAGTTTAAAACCAACCAGTGATACCGACATAACGATAAGAAATATAATCAACAGCCATAGCTTATTACGATTAGCCGATCCTGCAGATTTGTTAAGAAAAGGTTTTAGATAACGTTCAAATAAAGCATGTAGCTTACTATTCGCTGTTTCATCCCCGTGTTGATGCAAGCCATCCTCTTTCAAAATGATATGCGTTAACCACGGTGTAACAACAAAGGCAACTATCAATGAAATCAACATACCAATACTTGCATTAATTGGTATCGGGCTCATATACGGTCCCATTAACCCCGTTACAAAAGCCATGGGTAGCAATGCTGCTATCACCGCAAAAGTTGCCAGTATTGTAGGGCCGCCCACCTCATCAACCGCCACTGGAATCGCGTTAACTAATGATTGCTTACCCATCACGATATGACGGTGAATATTCTCAACCACCACAATGGCATCATCAACAAGAATACCGATAGAAAAGATCAGCGCGAATAATGAAACGCGGTTTAGAGTAAAACCCCAGGCCCAAGAGGCAAACAAAGTCATTGCTAATGTAATCACAATGGCGGTACCAACAATAATCGCTTCTCGCCAACCTAATGTGAATAACACTAACAGCACCACGAAACTGGTTGCAAAAATCAACTTTCCGATCAGTGTCTGCGCTTTATCATTCGCCGTTGCACCATAGTTTCTGGTTAGGGTGCCATGTACCCCTTCTGGAACAACCGTACCAATTAATTTTTCAAATCGTTTAATAACCTGATTGGAGACTTCTACTGCATTGGTACCCGGTTGTTTTGCAATCGCTATAGTGACAGCAGGGAAATCCCCTTGTTCTTTTATTCCCTTAGTCTCTGCCGCAGCACCGGTACCAAACCATACATATTGCTCCGGCTCATCTGAACCTAAACTAACTGTCGCGACATCTTCGAGGTAAACAGGTGATTCACCATGCATCGCTACGATCAATTTTGCCACGTCATTGGCACGTGTTAACCAATCACCCGCCCGAACAGGAATACTCGCATTGTTTGTTGTGACCGTTCCCACATCATCAGCACTATTTGCTGCCAACAAAGTATTACGCAAATCCTGTAAATCTATGCCATAGGCACTTAGCTGTTGTGGTTGAATCTGTACATGCACGACACGGTCGGGGCCACCGACGGTATAAATATCTCGCGTTCCGGGAATACGCTTTAATTCGGTTTCAATAGTGTGTGCAACTTGCAGCAATACTTCGGCATTAATGTTTTCATCGGTACTCCACAAAGTACCGGTAACAATCGGCACATCATCAATGCCTTGTGGTTTTATGAGTGGCTGTCCAACACCAATATTTTCCGGCAACCAATCACGATTTGAGTAAATAGCATTATATAAACGTACGATCGCCTGGGTACGATCTTCCCCTACAACAAATTGAACCGATAAAACCGACATGCCCGCCCGCGATACCGAATAAATATGTTCCACCCCTTCGATTTCAGATAATACTTGTTCAGCAGGTGTTGTAACTAAATGCTCAACCTCGGTGGCGGTGGCACCGGGATAGGGAATGAAAACATTGGCAAAAGTAACGCTAATTTGTGGTTCTTCTTCACGTGGTGTCACAAGAATGGCAAATATGCCTAACAACAAACCCACCAATGCTAATAAAGGCGTAATTTCAGACAATAAAAAACTGCGCGCTATACGCCCGGATATGCCAAGCTGTTCACTCATTGCGTCTGTTGTTCCTTCAATAGAATACCTGCAGCAATCGGGTTAATCGCAACACGTTCATCCGACTCCAACCCCGCATGAATTTCAACACGGCCATCCTCATGAGTAGCCCCGCTCTTTACGTGACGAAAAACAACAAGCTCTTTATCTAAAATATATACCCCGGTCACTTCACCGCGTTGAACCAATGCCTTCATCGGCAACATCAAGCGTTTTTCTGTTTTTACATCCAGTTGTAGCTTCACGAACATGCCCGGATACAAGCCATGTTGACCCTCATCAAGGTCAACACGAATTTTAAAACTGTGCGCCTGACTGTCCGCTATCGGAAAAATCGTTAACTTGTTCGCAGAAACACGTTGGCGTGCTTTATTGGGTAATACTATGCGAGCAGGGCAACAACCATTCCGTAACACAGAAATAAACTTCTGAGGCACATCCGCCACCACACGTAATTTGTTTAATGACAAACCGGTCATTAGCGGCTTACCTATGGAAGGTGTTTCTCCCAATTCAACATGGCGTTGCGTAACAATTCCGCCAAAAGGGGCTCGAACAATCGTTTGCTCAAATTGTTGCTGCGCCTCTTCAAGCCGTGCTTCTGCCCGAGACTGCCTTGCCACAGCTGATTTATAGGCTGCATTAGCTTTGTCGAGGGTTGCCTTGGCAATTAATTTTTTCGCATAGATACCACGAATTCGCTCTAACTCAATTTGTGCATCTTTGCTCGCTACCACTGCTTCACGCAAACCGGCTTTAGCCTGTTCAAGACGTGCAACCTGTTTGGTATCTTTAAATCGTATGAGTATCGCGCCCTGTTCAACATAATCATCAACATCAAATTTTATGTCTATGATTTGCTCAGAAACCTGAGCAGCAATGGTTGACTGATGAACCGCCTCTACACGTGCATCAAACTCTCGCTGAACTACAACATCTTCGTACTGGGTGGTTATTGATTGCAGTGTTGTTACATCGGTTTGATTGGCTAGCAGAACCGTTGATAACAACGTGCCAAGCATAAAGACAAGAAAATTCCCTAACCGCATCATATTAAATTCCATTGATGGTCTAAGATAAGCATCATTATACCTGTTGAAAATCATATAGCACAATTTGCATCTATCGAGCTTGCATAAAAAAAGGCCATGCTAGTGCATGACCTTTTTCATCAAACGTTGTAGTAACGCGA
>Ga0316207_10003502_pt1 | contig 14484 bp, 10 predicted proteins | sample 6weekpyrite_MG_FD_204943 | JGI IMG/M metagenome (GOLD analysis project Ga0316207, IMG submission 204943) | Microbial mat bacterial communities from mineral coupon in-situ incubated in ocean water Damariscotta River, Maine, United States -... | ecosystem: Environmental > Aquatic > Marine >... | reverse complement strand
TTAAACTCTGGGTGATGTTGTTTCCGTTTCGACATCGTCGATCTCCTTCCTGGTGAAGATCAACAGACTACAAATCGCAGCTTACGTCTGTGTCCGAATTTCGGGGGGTAGCTCACGGTTAGGGTGCGTGACCCAATCAAAGTTTATTTTGAAAATGCCTTTCGAATTGCTTGCTATGAATGTGCCGTGCTCGCGGTTGAGCGCATCTTAAGTGGAGTGAAATGTAGGCAGTTGAATGTGAAGTGCTGCATTAATGTGCGTCGTTAGCTGCGCACATCTTGTGGTGCCTTATCACTAAGTTGACCTCTGACGGCTGGTCGAGAATGACAGCGGTATGAAAAAAGACCTTCGTATTCTCGTCGTTGAGCCAAACCCAGAGCGTGTCCGAGAAATTTTCGACGCTCTGCATAAGGCTGGCTGGTCAGACGTAAGGGCTGTGGCGCAAATTTCCGCACTTGAACGGACGGTGAGAGATTTTGCACCGGATATCGTTCTTATCGACCTGACCAATCCGGATCGCGATATGCTGGAACACATATCGCACGCGACAGAGGCATCAAAGAGGGCAGTGGCGCTATTTGTTGACCAGACCGACGAAGATTTGACGCAAGCAGCACTTACGGCTGGGGTCAGTGCCTACGTTGTTGACGGGCTCAAAATGGATCGGATCAAACCGGTTCTACAAACGGCCATCGCGCGTTTTAGGATGATGCGCCAAATGCATTCAGAGCTGGATGCGGCCAAACAGGCGCTTGAAGACCGCAAGACGATTGATCGGGCCAAGGGTATTGTTATGCGTCAACGCAACCTGTCTGAAGACGATGCCTACAATCTGATGCGAAAGACCGCGATGGGGCAAAACCGCAAAGTCATTGACGTCGCCAATGCCCTCGTAACTGCGGCGGATCTGTTGTCATGAGCCAGACGACGTTGAACTGTGGCTATGTGCCCTTGGTTGATTGTGCTCCCCTGGTGATTGCAAAGGAATTGAGTTTTGCCTCTGAAGAAGGGCTTGCGCTCAATCTGGTGCGGCAGCCGTCTTGGTCGGCACTGCGGGATATGCTGGCGCTTGGGCATTTGGATGCAGCGCAAATGCTTTCACCGATGCCGGTTGCCATGTCGATCGGGCTTGGGGGGCTTCCGGCGAAAGTTGACACGCTGATGGTGTTGTCTGTGAACGGTACAGTTTTCGGCGTCTCGAATAGGTTGGCGGCCGATATTGGCCATGTGCCATTTGGTGATGCGCATGCGATGCTTGAGGCTTTGAGCCTGCAAAAGGGGAAACCCCTGCGTATTGGAGTGCCTTTTCACTACTCTATGCATCGCTTGCTTCTGTCTTATTGGATTTCAACCGTTCCCGGTTTGACGATTGAAGAGGTGACGGTGCCACCGCCACGTATGGCCGATGCTATCGCCGACGGTTTTGTTGATGCATTCTGGGTGGGTGAGCCCTGGGGCAGTGTCGCAGTCCAGCAAAATGTGGCTCAGCTGATGATGAGTGGTCGTGATGTATGGCAGTTCGCGCCTGAAAAGGTCCTTGCTGTCCGCCATGACTGGGTCGAAGCGAATGCCGATATAGGTCGCCGATTGATGCGTGCAGTCTACCAAGCCTCTGCTTGGCTAGACGAAGCCCAAAACAAACCCCTTGCGGTGGAAATACTTGGCCGCAGCGAACACCTAAGTGTTTCACCTGATCTGATTGATCCAGCCCTGACGGGTCGTATCGTACCGAAACTGAACGCCCACCCGGAAAAGATCGAACGATTCTTGCGGTTCCACAAACACGCGGCGACGTTTCCGTGGCGCAGTCAGGCGGCTTGGATTGCCAGTCAGCTTGGTGCTGATGCTGGTGGCATTCAGAAGGCGAAGAAATGCTTTCGTTCCGACCTTTACCGTCAAAATCTAACGGGCCTTGGGGCCGATATGCCGGGCGCCTCTGAAAAAGAGGAAGGCGCGCTGCAATTTGAAACGGCCGTCGCGTCGACACGCGGGCACATGATTCTTGCGCCGGATGCCTTCTTTGATGGCAGAACCTTCGATTTCACCGATGCGTTTCGCTAATTTTTTGGGCGATTGCTGTATTGCAGCATGAAAACTTGCCGCAGCGCAGAATGTTCATTGCGTTAAACCAGCTCGACCGCTCATCTTAGCACTAAGGGGCAACGTTGCCCGCCAAATTGCGTTGACAAAGATGTCAGTGCGCATCTCGAGAGCAAAGCCGCTCGTACGGAACACGGACTTCCTCCCCCGTGAACCCTACGTGCGGCTTTTTTGTTTTGCCCTTAGCGGCTTTGAAAAGGACTACATAATGAAACGACTAATTGCAGCATTGATGACCACATCCAGCCTGTTTGCCACGGCGGCCTCTGCCCAGATGTTGGATCTTGAAAAAGAAGATCTCACATTAGGATTTATCAAGCTGACTGATATGGCCCCGCTGGCTGTCGCATACGAGCTTGGGTATTTTGAAGATGAAGGCCTTTTCGTCACGCTCGAAGCGCAAGCCAATTGGAAAGTACTGCTTGATGGCGTCATCAGCGGCCAGTTGGATGGCGCGCACATGCTGGCGGGGCAACCGCTTGCCGCGACGATTGGTTACGGCACTGAGGCCCATATCATCACCCCTTTCTCAATGGACCTAAACGGGAATGCTATTACCGTTTCCAATGAAATCTGGGATGAAATGAAGCCGAATGTCCCCCTGATGGACGACGGCCGTCCGCAGCACCCCATTAGCGCAAGTGCTTTGGTGCCGGTGGTCGAAGACTACAAAGACCGTGGCGAGCCGTTTAACATGGGCATGGTTTTCCCAGTCTCTACCCACAACTATGAAATTCGCTATTGGCTTGCCGCCGGGGGCCTAGAGCCGGGATACTACAGCCCGCAGGATATTTCTGGTCAGATCGCGGCTGATGTTCTGTTGTCCGTGACACCACCGCCGCAAATGCCTGCCACAATGGAAGCAGGCACTATCTACGGTTATGCAGTGGGCGAGCCTTGGAACCAACAAGCCGTGTTCAAAGGCATCGGTGTGCCTGTGATCACCGACTACGATATGTGGAAGAACAACCCTGAAAAGGTGTTCGGTATCACTGCTGAATTTGCAGAGGAAAACCCAAACACCACACTGGCATTGACCAAGGCGTTGATCCGGGCGGCAATGTGGCTGGATGCTAACGACAATGAAAACCGTCCCGAGGCGGTCTCGATGCTATCGCGTCCGGAATACGTGGGTGCAGACTATGAAGTCATCGCCAACTCAATGACCGGGTTCTTTGAGTTTGAAAAAGGTGACGTGCGCCCCGCGCCCGACTTCAACGTGTTCTTCCGCTACAATGCGACCTATCCGTTCTATTCAGACGCGATCTGGTATCTGACGCAGATGCGCCGTTGGGGCCAAATCCCAGAGACAATGTCGGATGAGTGGTATTTTGAAACCGCCGCCGATGTATACCGCCCTGATATCTATCTTGAAGCCGCTCGCATGTTGGTGGACGAAGAGATGGCAAATGAAGCCGACTTCCCGTGGGACAGTGATGGCTTCAAAGCAGCTACACCCGCGGCCGACATCATTGATGCCATCCCCTATGACGGGCGCGCCCCGAATGCATACATCGATAGCCTGCCGATCGGTCTGAAGTCCGGCCAGACAGTCGTTGATAACCAAATCCAAGGATAAACAATAAGGCCCCTTACGGGATCGTAGGGGGCTTTGGCCCATTCCATCCTTTCAAAAGCAGCAGTTGGAAGCCCGATATGACCGCGATTGACCCAGACGTATTCGACAAAGAGGCCCGCCGCGCGCGTCTTTTTACCCGCATCAATAAAGCTGACGCATGGTTTAAGGTCTTTGGCCTGTCATGGCTGACACCGATCCTAAAGGCCGCGGCCGGCGACAACCCGCGCGCGCAGTTCGGGGAAATCTGGCGATTGCTGGGTGTCCCGCTGCTTGCGATTGCCGTGTTCTTGATGCTTTGGGCCACGCTTGCCCCGCGCGTTCAGACGTCACTCGGGGCTGTTCCAGGGCCCGCGCAGGTGTGGGAGCAGGTCGGCGCGCTGAGAGCGGACGCCGTGCGCGAAGAGGAGCGGGCCATCGCGTTCTATGAGCGTCAGGCGGAGCGCAATGCAGAACACATTGCAAATGGCGACACTGACCGTGTGCGTGATCGCGTCTATACGGGAAAGCCCACGTACTATGATCAAATTTGGACCTCGATCAAAACGGTCTTCTTCGGGTTCCTGATCGCTTCTATCGTGGCCATACCCCTTGGCATTGCGGCGGGCCTTTCGGTGACGGCAAATGCCGCACTGAACCCACTTATCCAGATTTTCAAACCGGTCTCTCCGCTGGCTTGGTTGCCGATTGTCACGATGATCGTATCCGCCGTCTACACAACCAATGACGGTATGTTCTCTAAGTCATTTCTGATCTCGGCCATCACGGTCACGCTTTGCTCGCTCTGGCCCACGCTGATCAACACCGCGTTGGGTGTCAGCAGCATCGACAAAGATCTGGTCAGCGTCAGCCGCGTGCTGAAGATGAATACTTACACCAAGATCACAAAGCTGGTTCTGCCGTCGGCGTTGCCGCTGATCTTTACGGGTTTGCGGCTCTCGCTGGGTGTGGGCTGGATGGTTCTGATCGCTGCTGAAATGCTGGCCCAAAACCCCGGTCTGGGCAAATTCGTTTGGGATGAATTCCAGAACGGATCATCCCAATCGCTCGCCCGTATTATGGTCGCTGTGTTCACCATCGGCATCATCGGGTTCTTGTTGGATCGGGTCATGTATGCCCTGCAATCCATGTTCACCTTCTCGAACAACCGGTGAGCGATATGGGAATTTCATTCAAAAACGTCTCTAAGAGTTATGGCGAAGCAACCGTTCTGAAAGGCATCAACCTAGATGTCGATGAGGGTGAGTTTGTCGTCATTCTGGGCTTCTCTGGCACCGGTAAGACGACCCTCATTAATCTGATGGCGGGGCTGGAGATGCCCACCGCGGGCGAAGTCACTTATAAAGGCGTGCCAATCAAAGAGCCGGGCCGCGAACGTGGTGTCATCTTCCAAAGCTATTCGCTGATGCCGTGGTTGACGGTGAACGGAAACGTGGCTTTGGCAGTCGATACGATGTTTCCCGAACTTTCCAAACCGGACCGCGCCGCGAAAGTTGATCACTACGTTGGCATGGTGGGGCTATGCCATGCCGCCATGCGCCGGCCTGCCGAATTGTCGGGCGGTATGCGTCAACGGGTCAATGTGGCGCGCGCCTTGGCGATGGACCCAGAGATGCTGTTGCTGGACGAACCATTGTCTGCAATTGATGCGCTGACCCGTGCCAATCTGGCCGACGAGATCGAGGCGATTTGGGACAAGGACAAAAAGACCTGTGTTTTGATTACAAATGATGTGGATGAGGCCATCATACTGGCAGACCGCATTATCGCGCTAAACCCCGATGGGACCTTGGGAGAGGAGTTCAAAGTCAGTATTCCGCGCCCACGGGACCGGATTGCAATGAACAATAATCCGGCGTTCAAAGCATTGCGTGGGCAGGTCACCAAATACCTCATGGATGTGGGCATCGCCGCGAAAGTGGAAGGCACACGCCTATTGCCTGACGTGACGCCAATTCACGGTGTGCCAGCAGCCGTGGCCAAGGCGCAGGAAAGTGGGATTGAAGAAAAGTTCCTGAATTTCTCGCAGCTGGACAAGGTCTATCCGACACCCAAGGGGCCGCTGACGGTTGTTGAGGATTTTGACCTCAAGATCAACAAAGGCGAGTTTATTTCACTGATTGGGCATTCGGGATGCGGCAAGTCCACGGTTCTGACGATGGCTGCGGGCCTTAATCCGATCTCAAAGGGTGCAATCAAACTCGATGGATGGAATGTTGAAGGTGCAGACCCGGAACGCGCCGTCGTCTTTCAGTCGCCCAATTTGTTTCCATGGCTGACGGCCAAGGAGAACGTTGCGATTGGCGTGGACAAGGTTTACCCCAAAGCGTCGCAAGCCGAACGGCAGGACGTCGTAGAATACTATCTTGAACGTGTGGGCCTCGCCGACAGCATGGATAAAGGTGCAGCAAGCCTGTCCAACGGGATGAAGCAACGTGTCGGTATCGCCCGCGCCTTTGCCCTGTCGCCTAAGTTGCTGTTGTTGGATGAACCTTTTGGGATGTTGGACAGCCTCACGCGCTGGGAACTGCAAGAGGTCCTGATGGAGGTCTGGTCGCGTACCAAAGTCACAGCAATTTGCGTAACGCATGATGTAGACGAAGCGATTTTACTGGCGGACCGCGTTGTGATGATGACCAACGGCCCTCAGGCAACGATTGGCAAGATCACAGATGTGAAACTGCCACGTCCGCGCACCCGCAAAGCACTGTTAGAGCATCCAGACTACTACGCTTACCGCCAAGAAGTGCTCGATTTCCTTGAGGAATATGAGCACGGCGCGAAACCCAAACCAAAAGCAATCGCAGCGGAGTGAATGATATGACGCAAAAACTGATTGTTGTCGGCGCAGGCATGGCAACAGGGCGGATGCTGGAAGCCCTGTTTGATGCCAGTGCAGACTATGGTGTGACCCTGTTTAACGCAGAACCGCGCGGCAACTACAACCGCATCATGCTGTCGCCGGTCCTGTCGGGCGAAAAAACCTACGATGAGATCGTCACCCATGACACCGATTGGTACGCGGCCAATGGCGTTACTTGCCGCTTTGGGGAACGCATTGCAGCGATTGACCGTGCGGCCAAAACGGTGACGGCGGAAAACGGTGATGTCATCGCTTATGACAAACTGGTTTTCGGAACAGGCTCAAACCCTTTCATGATCCCTTTGCCCGGCCACGATCTGAGCGGTGTGATCGCCTATCGCGATCTGGAAGATACCCAAAGGATGATGGACCTCGGCCCTGACAGCAAATGCGTAGTGATCGGTGGCGGTCTATTGGGGCTGGAAGCTGCTGCTGGCATGGCCGCCCGCGGCGTTGACGTGACGGTCGTGCATATCATGGGCCATCTGATGGAACGGCAGTTGGACGAGGCTGCGGGATACCTGTTGCGCAAAGCGCTGGTGGATAAAGGGATCACTGTGAAGTGCTCCGCGAACTCAAAAGAAATACTGGGTGCAGACGGCCATGTCAGGGCGCTTTTGCTGGATGACGGCACAGAACTGCCTTGTAACCTGCTTGTCATGGCTGTGGGCATTCGGCCTAACGTAAAGCTGGCGCAAGAGTGTGGTTTGGCTGTTGGTAAAGGCATTCACGTGGACGATCAGATGGTCACGTCGGATGCCAATGTGCTGGCCGTGGGTGAATGCGTTGAACATGACGGGGCGATCTTTGGGCTTGTTGCACCGCTTTACGAGCAAGCGAAAGTGGCCGCGCAAACGCTTCTGGGTGAAGATGCGCAGTTTGTGCAAAAGGAACTGTCCACAAAACTGAAGGTCACGGGTTGTGATCTCTTTAGCGCCGGCGATTTTGCCGATGGTGAGGGCCGCGAAGATATTGTCTTTCGTGATCCCGCGCGCGGTGTCTACCGCCGGTTGGTGATCGAAGGCAACGTGATCAAAGGCGCTGTCATGTACGGCGATACCGCCAACAGCAACTGGTTCTTTGGCCTGATCCGCGACAAGACCGACGTCAGCGACATGCGCGACACGCTGATCTTTGGACCTGCCTATCAAGGGGGGACCCCCCTGGACCCTTTAGCAGCTGTTGCAGCCTTACCGCGTGACGCGGAGATCTGTGGTTGCAACGGAATCTGTAAAGGACAAATCGAAGATGCTATCGCAGGCGGCGCCACTGATCTTAGCGCTGTGCGGGCAACGACCAAAGCATCCGGTTCATGCGGGACGTGCACGGGATTAGTTGAACAAGTGTTAGCCGTCAGCTTGGGCGATGATTTTGTTGTGCCCGCTGCCGCCGCTGTTTGCGGCTGCACGGATATGACGCATGAAGACGTGCGGCGCATGATCAAAAGTCAAAAGCTGACGTCGATGCCTGCCGTCTGGCAGGAATGCGGTTGGAAAACGTCTTGCGGTTGTCATGTGTGCCGCCCTGCGCTGAACTTTTATCTGCTGGCCGATTGGCCGCTGGAGTACCAAGACGACCCGCAATCGCGGTTCATCAATGAACGCAAGCACGCCAACATCCAGAAGGATGGCACGTTCAGCGTCGTGCCACGGATGTGGGGCGGCATCACCACGCCAAACGAATTGCGCGCCATCGCGGATGCTGCCGACAAATACATGGTGCCAACGGTTAAGGTCACGGGCGGGCAACGGATTGACCTGCTGGGCGTCAAAAGCGAGGACCTGCCAGATATCTGGGCTGATCTGAACGCCGCAGGGATGGTGTCTGGCCATGCATATTCCAAGGGACTGCGAACGGTCAAAACCTGCGTTGGCACAGACCATTGCCGCTTTGGCACGCAAGACAGCACCGGTTTGGGGATCAAGCTGGAAAAGGAACTGTGGGGCTCTTGGACGCCGCACAAGTTAAAGCTGGCCGTTTCGGGTTGCCCACGCAACTGTGCCGAAGCGACCTGCAAGGACATCGGTGTGATCTGCGTCGACAGCGGCTATCAGGTCAGCATTGGTGGCGCGGCAGGCATGGATGTCAAAGAGACCGAATTGCTTGTTCAGGTTCCAACTGAGGAAGGTGCGGTCGAGGTCATCAAGGCAGTAACGCAACTGTATCGTGAAAACGCGAAATACCTCGATCGCATCTATAAATGGATGGGCAAGGTCGGGCTTGATTGGATCAAAGAACGGATCGTTGATGATCTGCAATCGCGCGGTGAATTGGTCGCACGTTTCGAGTTGAGCCAATCAATCTATCGCAAAGACCCATGGGCAGAACATGCCCAGACCAAAGCTGATCGTTATCAGCCCTTGGCAAATCTTTCATTGGAGGCGGCGGAATGACCGATTGGATCGACATCGCCCCGCTTGATGATGTGCCAAAGCGCGGCGCTCGGATGGTCAAAACTGCGCTGGGATGCGTGGCTGTATTTCGCACGGCTGACGATGAGGTCTTCGCGCTGGACAACGCGTGCCCCCACAAAGCAGGGCCTTTGGCCGAAGGGATCGTCCACGGGAAATCCGTGACCTGCCCGCTGCACAATTGGGTCATTTCGCTGGAAACGGGGCAGGCACAAGGCGCAGATGAAGGCCAAGTGAACACTTATCCGGCGCGTATTGAAAACGGGCGCATCCTGCTGGACAGAACGTTTTTGCGTGCACGGGCCGTCGCATGACTTTGACCCGGACAACCTGCCCCTATTGTGGCGTGGGCTGCGGGGTACTGGCTGGGGCTGATGGCACAATCAAAGGCGATCCCGATCACCCTGCAAACTTTGGGCGGCTTTGCTCAAAAGGGGCCGCATTGGGCGAAACAATCGATCTTGAAGGGCGGCTGTTGCGCCCCAAGGTGTATGGGCAGGACACGGATTGGGATACTGCGCTTAATCTTGTCGCGACACAGTTCAGCAAAGCCATTGCAGAACATGGGCCAGACAGCGTTGCCTTTTATGCATCCGGCCAGTTGCTCACCGAGGATTACTATGTTGCCAACAAGCTGATGAAAGGGTTCGTCGGTGCAGCTAACATCGATACCAATTCGCGGCTTTGCATGGCGTCGTCAGTTGCGGGGCACAAACGGGCCTTTGGCACGGACACAGTCCCCGGCACCTATGAAGATCTCGAAGAAGCGGATCTGATCGTCCTCGTCGGATCGAACCTCGCGTGGTGCCACCCAGTGCTTTACCAACGGATTGCTGCGGCCAAAGAGGCGCGGCCACAGATGCGCATCGTCAATATCGACCCGCGCCGCACGGCCACGACTGATCTGGCGGATACACATCTGCAGATTGCGCCCGATGGCGATGTGGCATTGTTCAACGGGTTGCTGGCGCATCTGGCAGACGCGCAAAAGCTGGATGTTGGGTACTTGGCAGACCATGTGAATGGCGTGGATGCGGCGATTGAAAACGCGTGCCAAACGGACGGCGTGCAGAGCGGACTGTCAGCACAGGAACGCACAGCCTTCTTCGATCTTTGGGCCATCACCAACAAAGTGGTGACCATCTACTCGCAAGGCGTAAACCAATCGGTCGGCGGCACTGACAAAGTCAACGCCATTCTCAACTGTCATTTGGCGACAGGCCGAATCGGCAAGCCCGGAATGGGCCCTTTCTCTGTCACCGGCCAACCCAATGCCATGGGCGGACGCGAGGTGGGCGGTCTTGCCAATATGCTTGCCAACCATCTTGAACTTGAAAACGCTGACCACCGTCATGCGGTGCAAGACTTCTGGGAAAGTCCCACGATTTGTACCGCTGCAGGGCTGAAGGCTGTCGATCTGTTTCATGCCTGCGCTGATGGGCGGATTAAAGCACTTTGGGTGATGTCGACCAATCCAGCAGTGTCGCTACCCGATGCAGATGGGGTTGCCGCCGCCATCGCCAACGTCCCTTTCGTCGTGACCTCCGACATCATGGAGAAGACCGACACCAATGATCTGGCGCATGTGCTTTTACCCGCAACGGGTTGGGGCGAAAAAGACGGCACCGTCACCAATTCTGAACGCCGCATCTCGCGGCAGAGGGCATTTTTGCCTGCACCGGCGCAGGCCCGACCGGATTGGCATATTATCAGCGATGTGGCGGGTCGTATGGGATTTACAAACGCGTTTCCCTATCAAAAGCCCGCAGATGTTTTTGCCGAATATGTAGCACTTGATGCGGCGGTTTCGCATTTCCCGCGGGATCTGGACCTGGGCATCTTTGCCGATGCCGATTACGCGACACTTATCCCGACACAGTGGCCCCAGAACGGTCGTCGCTACTTTGCGGATGGTCAATTTTACCATCCTGACGGCAAGGCCCGAATGATCCCGGTAAAAGCGCCCACGCTCTCAAAATCACGCTTTGCGTTGAATACGGGTCGCAACAGAGACCAATGGCACACGATGACACGGACCGGGAAATCTGCGCGCCTTGGCCCGCATCTTGCAGAGCCATATGTCGAGCTCAATCCAACCGATGCTGAGGCGATCGGTGCCTTGCCGGGTGCTTTGGTGAAGGTGGAAAGCATATATGGCCGAACGATCCTCCGGGCTTTGGTCACACCGCGCGTTGCCATAGGGCAGCTATTCGCGCCCATGCATTGGACCCGTCAACGCACGCAACATGGCACAATCAACAGCATCATTGCCCCCATCACCGATCCTTTTTCTGGTCAGCCCGCGCTAAAGTCGGGTGCTGTTAGTGTCGCCGTTTATAAGCCGAAATGGTGCGGATTTCTTGTTTGTCTTACGCAGCCCACCCCACAAACCCCCTATGCTGCGATCGCGAAGACGCAAAGCGGCTGGCAGGCAGAGCTGGCAAGCCGCAAAATACCAACCGACTGGGAAGCAGAATTGCGCAGGCTGTCTGGCCTGACGGATGGGGACGTCGCAATGCAAACTGACCCCGCTTCGGGCACAATCAGGATGGCCGTAACCCAAGCTGGCCGCATCACCGGGCTATTCTTTGCCTCTGCGACCCCTGTTGTGCTTTCGCGCACAACTATTGTCAGCTTGTTAGGCACAAACACGCCGCCATTGGTCGCCCTTGCCGGACAAAGCGGGTCTGATCAACCGGATGCGGGCGCTACTGTCTGCGCGTGCTTCAACGTCGGGCGCAATACCTTGCTTGCCGCGGCAGCAAACGGTGCGCGTAGTGTGGCAGCGCTGGGTGAAGCAACATGCGCTGGGACGAATTGCGGGTCGTGCAAGCCAGAATTGAGGGCACTTTTGGCAGAGGCAGAGTTTCCGATGGCCGCAGAATGAGCCTCGCGCCTTTTGTGCAGATCGTGGCCCGTGGCAAGGGGCGCGCCCGTTCCATGACCATGGCAGAGGCGCAAGAGGCAATGGCATTGATCCTCACAGGTGACGCCGCGCCAGAAGCTGTCGGCGCATTATTGATGGTCATGCGCCTACGCGGTGAAACACCTCAGGAGATCGCAGGCTTTACCGCCGCCTTACGCAACCATGTGCGCGGTCAACTACCGCAAGCCGACCTTGACTGGCCGTCTTACGCCGCAGGGCGCAGCAGGGGTGCGCCGCTGTTCTTGCTTGCCGCAAGGCTGGTTGGGCTGGCAGGCTATCGTGTGTCGATGCATGGCTGGAATTCACACCAATCGGCATCAGCATCCGTGCGTGAAGCGATGAATCTAGCAGGCCCGCAAGTTACTTACTCCGCTCTCGAAACGCTCAGCCCTGCGGCATTTAAACTGCTGGGCCTTAGGGATACATTTGGCTTGCGGTCCTGTTTCAACACAGTGCTCCGCATGTGGAATCCAGCGGGCGCTGCGGCGACTGTCCAAGGTGTGTTCCATCCGTCTTATCGCAGTTTGCAAGCAGAGGCGGCAGCGCTACTCGGGCAGCAAATCCTGAGTATCATCAAGGGGGGCGGCGGCGAATTTGAGCGTCACCCGTCAAAAGAAACCATCGTGTTTGGCCTTCGTGATGGCGCACATATTCAACAATCCGCGCCGCCTGTATTGCAAGATACGCGCCGCCTGCACGAGCCTGACTGCTACGTTGACCTGCATGGTCTTTGGCACGGGCATGTGCAGGATGCATTCGCCAGCGCGACAATCACTGGCACGGCCGCATTGGCGCTTTGGACGCTGAAAGCCGCGCCATCACTGGCAGCTGCCGAAGACATGGCACGCGATTTATGGGCCTCCCGCCATCAAACAGAAAGTCTCTCAGCATGAAAACCTTTCCTATGTTTCTGAAAATGGCGGGCCGCCGTGTTGTGATTGTCGGCGGCGGCGAACAGGCGGCACAAAAGGCGCGGTTGATACTGAAAACCGAAGCCGAGGTCGAAGTTTGGGCACCGACACTTGACCCCGAGTTGTTGGATCTCGCGAAGGCGGGCCGGATCATTCACCAGACCGCTCAGATATCGCCAAGCAGTTTTTCAGACACGGCGCTGGTGTTCATTGCAACTGGATGTCCCGGCATCGACATGGCGTTGCACACGATTGCCAAAGATGCGGGCGCAACTGTGAACGTCGTCGACCAGCCAGACCTGTGTGATGCCATCACGCCGTCCATCGTGGACCGCGACCCCGTGGTCGTGGCAATTGGCACGGAGGGCACGGCACCTGTCCTTGCGCGCCAGATCAAGACAAAGTTGGAAGAGGTGCTAGAGCCGCGCTTGGGCGATCTTGCGGCCCTCGCAGGGCGGCTACGTCACGCTACATCAGCGCGGCTGGCGCCGCGTGCGCGGCGTGATTTGTGGCGCTGGGTTTTCAATGACAGCCCACGCCAATTGTTCACTAGCGGCGCAGAGCGCGATGCGGCCAAATTGATCAAGACCGCGATTGAAACTGGTAACTTTGGCGCAACAAAGGACGGTAGCGTCAGCCTTGTCGGCGCGGGACCGGGATCGAAGGATTTGATCACCCTGCGCGGGGTCCAGCGCCTGCAAGAGGCAGATGTGATCTATTATGATCGGCTGCTTGATCCTGAAATCCTTGAACTTGCACGTCGTGACGCGGAACGTATCTACGTCGGAAAAGCGCCCCGGTGTCACAGCTGGCCACAAGAGAAGATCACGCAAACTCTGGTATCAGCGGCCAAGCGCGGGCAACGTGTGGTGCGTCTGAAATGCGGTGATCCCGGCGTATTCGGACGCAGCACCGAGGAAATGCACGCACTTAAAGCGGCAAACATACTATTTGAAATCGTCCCGGGTGTCACCGCAGCCTGCGCTGCGGCCGCTAGTCTCGGAGAAAGCCTGACCGATCGTGGCAATGTCGATACCTTGGTTTTGACTACGGGCCACCGTGAGAACGGCTATCGCGTACCGGATGCGATTGCGGACCTAAGGCCGGGGACTTGTGTGGCGCTTTATATGGCTGTTGGAGCAGCGCCCCAGATTATCAACCAGCTTAAGACGGATCACCCTGACACTGCACTCGAAGTCCAAGTCGTAGCCAAGGCACAGCGCCAAGGACAAATCACATTGACTTGCCAGATTTCAGAACTCGATTTGGCCTTGAAGACAAATGGTATTACCGGGGAGGCAATGCTCATGGTGCGCAGGCCACTAGCCGACCGGCCGACTGCTGCTGCTCCGGAGCCCCTAATAGCGAAAGGGGCCTAGTACCATTTGATGCTCTTTCATTAAGGCTACATCGTGGGTGTTCAAGCACCATGAAGCGAAAAATCAGTTTGGAAGAAATTTTCAAAGCCGTTTGGTAATGACCGCTTCCCTAACATGAATTTCCTTGAACAGAGGTGATCGCCGCATATGCGAAGATATGCTGCATCAGCGAAGCTTGAAATTTCAATGTCGGCTTGGTCCCGCAAACCAGTCATCACCTTACCGCATCCAGAACCCGGCGGATTTGATCTGGTTGCGCAGCGCTTTTTCGTTGCGTGGCGGGTTGTCGCGATCAAACAGCGCGCGCAGCTTGTGTCC
>Ga0316207_10003501_pt1 | contig 14487 bp, 14 predicted proteins | sample 6weekpyrite_MG_FD_204943 | JGI IMG/M metagenome (GOLD analysis project Ga0316207, IMG submission 204943) | Microbial mat bacterial communities from mineral coupon in-situ incubated in ocean water Damariscotta River, Maine, United States -... | ecosystem: Environmental > Aquatic > Marine >... | reverse complement strand
TCTAAGGATTCGTTCAATTTTTCCAGTTTCGAATTGTTGTCTCTGATCGTCTTTTCATAAACAGAAAACCGTTTTTTTATCCATTGTGAAATGATAAGTGAGATAAGGAAAGAGAAACAGATCAAGAGGACACCAAGACTTAACATATTTTTTTTGGCTTCTGCTTGTGATTTGATAATCTTTTCTTGTTCCTTACGTATGTCTTTAGCAATGTCACTGTCGAAGAATCCGGAGCCTATTATCCACTGTGTACCGGGTATCTGCTTGATAAAGCTTGTCTTTTGCTCCATTTTTTGAGACCTGTGATTGGGCATTTGATAAGAGACAAAACCGTTTGTCTTGTTCTTTATTGCATTTTTGAAACGGGGTGCCAACTCGTTTAAGTGAAGATCTTTAGACGTAAAAATATTAACCCCCTCTAAACTGCTATTGAGAGGATGCAGTAAGATGTCACCATCGTAGTTTATGATGAAGATATGTTCATGTTTTTGAGAGCTAATTGTTGAGATCTTTTTAAGAAGCAGTGCATCGGTCTCTTGTATGGCCGTATCCAAATATTCGCCAGACCCGAGATACCAGTGGTAATGGCCAAAGTCTTTGACAAAGGCAAGTTGTTTGTATTGTTTACCGGGAAGGCCATGGGGGCGTGTAAATGTATCCCATAAAAAACCCTCACCTTGAGATCTGCACAAGGCTATCTCCTCTTTAATCACTTCTCTTCCTGTGGCATCTTTTAAACCGATTATTGAACTGCCTTCAAGATGGCGAAGGTATTCAGGTGCCAAGACAAATACACCCTTGTAGTCCAGTATCCAGATGAAACTTTCACCATCATTCCACAAAAGGGGACGAAGTGCGTTTACAATGATCTTTTTCAGTTCATCTTCACCAAGGCTCTTATGGTATTTTTCGTACAAGTTAAGTGCAATGCTTCGGGCGTCATAAACACGTTGTCTGATACGGTCGTGCAGGCTTTCTTGTATGACGGATTTTTCATAAGTAATCAAGTCACTGGTACTTATGACTTTTTGCGATATTCGTTTTTTCTCTTTTTCAAGAATACTTTTTTCAACTGCGTTCAGACTATACTGGTAGGTCTTTTTATCTCCTTGAAGATTGGTGAAAAGTAAGATAAAAGTTATAGCTGGAATAATAAAAACAGGTCCCCAAATAAATATAGTGAACATGTTGTGATTATTTATTTTCATCTGTTTATTATATTCTCTAAACCCAAGTCTTAACTTAAAAATTTTGCTTTGTATATAGACTGAAGGTCGTTAAACCAGACTCAAACCAACCTTGCCTTTTTCAAAATCTATGGAAACAACTTCTATCTGCGGAAGAAACTGATTGATACAAAGTACCTCAAGCGGATGTGTGATGCGTTTTGCACTCATCTTTGAGATATGTATCATCCCGTCATTTTTCAGACCTATATCTATAAAGGCCCCAAAATCTGCAATATTTCTAACAACACCTGAAACAAAAGAACCTTCTTTTAACATCTTGATATCGGTTATACCTTCTTTAAAAGGAATGGCGGGCAGGTCTTCACGCGGATCAAATCCGGGTTTTTGAAGTTCTTTGATGATATCTTTTAAGGTCTCTTTTCCGACACGAAGTTCATCGGCCAAAGAAGGCAGGTCTATACCGCTTAGATCAAGACCGTCGAGCTTCTTGGCGACCTTATAAGACTCGGGATGTATGCCTGAATTATCAAAAACAGACTGACCTTCTTTGATGCGGATAAAACCTGCTGCCTGCTCATAAGCCTTTGCGCCAAGCCCCTTTACTTTGAGAAGTTGTGACTTTGATCTGAAGTTTCCATTTTTTTCTTTGTAGCTAAGAATATTGTGTGCGACCTTTTCGCCAATGCCTGCAACATACGAAAGCAAAGTGGCAGAAGCAGAGTTGATATCTACGCCAACGCGGTTTACAAGATCTTGGGTGATATTTGTCAGTTTTTTCTCAAGCAGTTTTTGGTCTACATCATGCTGGTACTGACCGATTCCCAAAGACTTTGGATCGATCTTTACTAGAGCCGCCATAGGATCGCGAAGTCGTTGCCCGATAGAGATAGCGCCGCGAATGATCACATCAAGGTCTGGATACTCCTGTGCGGCAAGCTTTGAAGCTGAATATACTGAGGCTCCCGCTTCGGATACGACAGTGTAGTCCAGCTTGGTATCTTGCTCTGCATTAAGCCTTGCAAAAAACTCTTGTGTCTCTCGTGAAGCCGTTCCGTTTCCAATAGCAACAGCCTGGATATCATACTTTTTGCAAAGGGTCAAGACGACTTTTTTTGCACCTTCATAATCATTTCTTGGTTCGGTCGGATAGATGACAGCGTGTTCTAAATAGGTCCCGTTATCATCTATTACCGCCAGTTTACAACCTGAGCGAAAAGCGGGATCAACACCCAGGATAACTCTTTTGGTTACCGGTGGCGTCATAAGAAGCTGGTTGAGGTTTTTGCCAAATACACCAATGGCTGCAAGATCAGCCTTCTCTTTTAACTCGGACTGAACTTCTCTTTCAATCGAAGGAAGAAGAAGACGTTTAAGGCCGTCTCTGTACGCCTCAAAAAGAAGTTTGTCTGAGCTTGCAGCATTGCGAGGGATCTTATAGGTCTGGATGTTTCCTTCTATGCGTGAGATATCAATACTGATCTTTACGGAGAGTTCTTTCTCTTTAACGGCACGCATGATCGCAAGGTATCTATGAGAAGGGATATAAGCGACTTTTTCCGAGTGTCCGGCCAGTTTTGTATAGGTCCCTTTTTCATTAAAGCCCTTGGCCTTTTTCACTTCCAAAAGGCCAAACCTGAGCATAGAACTTCTAATCGCCTCTCTTTCTCGCGGTTGATCTGCATATCTTTCGGCCAAGATATCTTGTGCACCTTTGATCGCTTCTTCTACGCCAGTGACCTTGCCCTTTACAAAATCCTTAGCCTTTAAAGTAAACTCGGCTTGTGAAAGTCTTGCCTCTTGTAAGATATTTGCAAGGGGGTTCAAACCCTTGGCAATTGCGGTAGCTGAACGTGAGCTTTTTTTCTCTTTAAAGGGTCGGTATATATCTTCTAGCACTCTTAGGGTATCGGCTTCGTTTATACTTTTTTTAAGGGATTCACTTAAGAGGGCACGCTCAGATATGAGTCTTTGTATCTCTGCTTTACGTTCAAGAAGTCTTTTCGAAGAGATATAAATCATCTCAAAGTCTCTAAGTATTTCATCTGAGGCACCACCGGTCATCTCTTTTCGGTATCTTGCAATAAAAGGGATAGTGGAACCCTCATCTAAAAGTTTTAAAATATTATTGATATGTTCTTTTTTCAGGGGAGTCTTTTGTTCCAATAAGTTGATTAAATGATTCATAAAAGAGATTATACTCTTTTAAAAATACAAAGAGAGCTTGGAGGTATTAAAAGATTGAAGATCTTGTATGGCTGGTCAAAAACTCCAGAATTTTTATACCTCTGTATGAGTTCCCCTTTTCATTAAGCCTTGGACTCCATACGACCACACAATATTTAGAAGGAAGTACCGCGACAATGCCTCCGCCTACGCCACTTTTACCCGGAAGCCCGACTTTAAATGCAAATTCGCCCGCCTCATCATAAAAACCGCACAGCAGCAAAATGGCATTCACACGTTTTGTCCTTGATGGGCTAAGAACTTCTTCCCCATTTAAAGGATTGATACCGTTTGAGCAAAGATACATCATGGATTGTGCCAACTCTTTGCATGTCATCTCAATAGAGCAGAGGCAAAAATAGAAATCCAAGACCGTATCAACATCATTTTTGATGTTTTCATAAGACTTCATAAAATTTACCATGGCTGCATTTCGAAATCCGTGCTCTTTTTCAGACAGGGCTATACGAGAACTGTAATTAATATCGTCTTTGCCAACAAGCTTTCTGACAAAGTCGAGAAATTCTTCTTTGGGATTTTTTAAACGTGATACAAGAACATCACAGATAAGAAGTGCCCCCGCATTGATAAAGGGGTTTCTAGGAATGCCGTGTTCTACTTCAAGCTGAGAGAGAGAATTAAAGGCATTACCCGAGGGTTCGACACCCACCCTTTCCCATAAAGCACCCCCTTCAAGGTTAAAGGCCATCGTCAGGGAAAGTACTTTGGCAATACTTTGGATAGAAAATCTCTCCTGTGAGTCGCCATAAAAATAATCGGTACCTTCTACGGTGATAAGATGAATTCCGAATTTATGAGGGTTAACATTATAGAGTTCAGGTATATAAGAGGCAACTTTTCCAAGGTTTTCTGTACGTTCAAGCTTGTCGGGTATCTTTGAAAAAAGCTTGTCAAAATCAAGTGATTCAAGAGGGAGCATCTTTTTTCCTATTGTTTTTTAGTGACGGCACCCTTGCATACAGGGTGATCCGCACTTGTCTGTCCATGGGCTTTAACATAATCTATACCCCATTGATACATCTCTGTTAAAACAGATTGAAGTTTTTTTCCTATGGGTGTAAGCGAGTAAACAACCTTGGGTGGAACCTCCGGGAAGACCTCTCTGTGAATAATATTTTTCTTTTCCAGTTCTTTGAGCTTTACGGTCAGGGTCTTTTGTGTGATCTCAGGTATGTCGCTGTGTAGATCTTTAAAACGTTTATCTGCTTCTAAAAGATGCCAGATGATCTGCATCTTCCATCTGTCATTAAAAATATCCAGTGTTATGGAAACAGAACAGTCATATTCTTTGTCGTTTATATAATGCACACACATCCTTTTGTTATCTCTGTTATTATATCATAAAGACAATAATGTTCTATTGCTTACCTAAAGTATCGTAAGGGATATTTAAGATAGTTGGTACTATAATTTTTGAGCTTTTTAAAAAGGAAGGTCTTTTTATGAATGACTTTATGTACTATAACCCAACCAAGATTGAGTTTGGTAAGGGAAAAGAAAAAGATATTGGCAGATATATCAAAGAGGCCGGCTACAGCAGTGTTCTATTGGTCTATGGAACAGGAAGTATTAAAAAAAGCAGTCTGTATGATGACACGGTCTCTTCATTAAAAGAACATGCAATCTCTTTTGAGGAACTGGACGGGGTTGTAAGTAACCCTCTTTTATCTCGGGTTCACGATGGCATTAAGATAGCCAAAGACAATAAACTCCAAGCCGTACTGGGTGTAGGTGGCGGTTCGGTTGCGGATTCTGTCAAAGCTATTGCAGCAGGGGCAAAATATGAAGGGGATGTGTGGGATTTTTTTATTAAAAAAGCCCAAATCATAGAGGCACTTCCTGTTTTTACGGTGATGACCTTAGCTGCGACGGCGAGCGAGATGAACGGGAACTCTGTTGTGATGAACGATAAGACAAAACAGAAGTACTCCATCGCCTCCGTTTTGGTAAATCCTGTACTTTCTGTGATAAACCCTGAATTGATGGCAACAGTATCCAAGGATTACTTAGCCTACTCGGCGGTAGATGCAATAGCACATGTCATAGAGATATATTTCACGGCCTCTTCTCATCCTAACTTTAACTCAAGACTTGTTGAGTCTATTATCAAGTCCGTTATGGAAACGACTGAAATACTGCTTGAAGATCCCCATAATTATGAGGCAAGGGGGGAGTTTGCGTGGGCGGCAACTCAGGCGCTTAATGGCCTGACACCGGCAGGAACAGAAGGCGGTTCTTTTCCTAACCATATGATAGAACATTCTCTCTCAGCCTTATATAATGTTGCGCATGGGGCAGGGCTTTCTGTTGTTATCCCTGCATGGATGAAATGGTATAAAGAACAGAACCTTCCTCAATTTGAACGATTTTCTAAAGAAGTTTTTGGCCTTTTTGGTGCAGACGCCGGAATACAGGCCCTTGAATCATGGTTTGCAAAAATCGGTTCTCCCGTCTCTTTGGCAGATGCCAACATACCAAAAGAAGGGATCACTGCTTTAGCTGAGAATGCAGCTGAAACATCTATACTTTGGGGCATGGGAGATGTCTATAATAAAGATATCATTATCGAGATACTGAATAAAGCATAAAAAGTTCAAAACAATAATAAAAAAAGGATAAAACAATGACAAATGAGTTTATGAAAGCGATGGATTTTAGACACGCGTGTAAGGTCTTTGATAAGACAAAAAAGATCTCCGATGAAGAGATAAAGTTTATTCTAGAAGCAGGACGCAAGTCCCCATCATCTTTTGGTATGGAAGCATGGAAATTTCTTGTTATCACCAATGAAGCGTTAAAGGCCAAGCTGAGACCTGCGTGTTGGGATCAGGTGCAAGTGACTTCGTGTTCTCATCTGGTTATTGTCCTTGCGGGAATAGAGAGTGTAAAGGTTGAAAGCGGTATTCCTAAACAGAGGTTTTCACGGCGTGAGATGCCCCAAGAGACTTTAGACTTTTATATGGGTCTGTATGCAAGTCATTTGGAAAAGGTGCTTAGTTCAGATGAAAACATCTACTCATGGACAGCAAGACAGACCTATATCGCAGCTGGAAATATGATGACGGCAGGAGCATACATAGGCATAGACTCATGTCCTATAGAAGGTTATGATAAAGCGAAGGTCGAAGAAATTTTGGGCCTTGATACAAGCAAATATCAACTTTCTGTTGTGATTCCTTTTGGGCACAGGCTTAATGAACAGTCCTCTCAGCAAAGAGAAGCTTTTGAAGGCGTAGTAGAGTTTATCTCCTAGCTTGTTAAACAGTGACGATGTAGCTGAATCTTAGGAGAGATAGGGCTTCAAAGCCCTGTATGTAGTTTATAAAGCAAGCTGTAAAGCTTGACTTCGTTTAAGAACTCTTCTTTTCCGCTTTGTCCTTTTTTTTGTAGGACTTTACGTTCTTCTTTACCTGCTGTTTTAACTCTTTTTTTAGAATTGCCTCAACCTGCTTCTTCACATATTTTTTTACTTTCTTTTTATCGATCATTTCACACCTCCGTTTTATAATTACTCTTAAGTCATGATAGATCACTCTTGCTTATTCTTTTATAAAACCACAAAAGTATCCGCATCTTTTGTATAATAGTCCCTTAAAACAGGAGAAAGATCATGAAAATCATCAATTTTGGCTCTATCAATATAGATCACGTATACTCAGTTGAACATTTTGTCCAACCTGGTGAAACGCTTAGAAGTAGAAGTTATAAGATATTTTCAGGAGGAAAAGGAGCAAACCAGTCTGTCGCTTTGGCCCGCGCGGGTGCCAAAGTGATACATGCCGGAAAGATCGGAGAAGATGGAACTTGGTTGAAAGTGAAACTTCAAAAAAGCGGTGTAGACACAAGCCTGATTGAAACAGTTGATGAACCTACGGGACATGCGCTTATCCAGGTTAATACACAAGGTGAGAATGCCATTATCATCCATGCCGGTGCGAACGAGGGTTTCTTAGACAGTGATATACAAAAAGTTCTTAACCTTTGTCAAGCCGGAGACTATCTTCTTTTGCAAAATGAGATAAATGCTCTGGATAAGATACTTCAAATGAGCAGGGACAGAGGACTTAATGTTATCTTTAATCCAGCTCCCATGAGCACAGAGGTTAAGAACTACCCTCTTGAATATGTAGATCTTTTTATTATCAATAAGATAGAAGGCGAGATGCTTACATCACAGAAGGATCCTCAAAAAATAGTAGATCAGATGCAAAGTCTTTACCCCCAGAGCAAAACAGTCTTGACCCTGGGAAAAGAAGGTGTGATTTACAAGGACAAAGACCAATCTGTAAAGATGCAGGCCCTGGAAGTAAAGACGGTAGATACTACGGGAGCGGGTGATACTTTTATCGGTTATTTTCTAGCAGAGTTGAGCAAGGGGAGGAAAATAGAAAAATGCCTGAAAACGGGTATTACAGCCTCTTCTATATGTGTAGGCCGTCAAGGTGCGGCAGACTCTATTCCACTCAGAGAAGAGGTGGAAAGACTGGATCACTAAAAGGACTTTTTTGAGGCACACGCTATGCAGTAGGGTGACTCAGGCAGAAGCAGCAAACGTTTGTAAGCTATCTCCTCTTCACATTCGCTGCATAGACCATAATCTTGTGTATCGACTTTTCTCAGTGCATATTCAAGTCTTTTTTGTCGTTTATAAGCCTGATCTAGGGTCTTTTCGCTGATAAGCTGATCATGCATTAACTCAAAGCGTGCGAGATCTCCCAAGGCACATTCAGGAGGAATCGGTTTGCATATCTCTTTAAGATCTTTGATCTCTTTTTCCAATAAGAAAAGATCTTGTATGATCTTTTCTTTGATATTTTCTTTCTGCTTTTGTGTCATGTTTTTACGGTTTTATGGAAGAGGTTGGATCTCTTTGTTTCCATATTTAGAAGCAGGAAGCATATTGAGAAGCTTGATACGGTTTTGCTCAGGATTTGCCTTATGCTTTTTGAGGTAATCTTCTACGACTTCAGTTGCATCGATAGCCTCATCCTTGTCATTTGTAAGACGTTTAACGTTTTGCGCTTTGATCTTATTGATAAGCTCGGGCTCTTCATCATAATTATAAGAAGCGACCGTATACATCTTGTCCATTTCAAGTGGAAGGTAGGTCTGAGTCTGTTTATCTAAAACAGATATATCGCTAATACGAGCGCCTTTTAGATCATAAGGGTTAAGAGAAAAATGAAGACCGCTCCAGCCGAACAACCATCCGCCTTTCCAATCATAAGAAGATTTGGACAATGAGCCATCGGCAGAGTCTTCAATAATACCTTTTATCTTAGAACCGCTCAGCTCACCTACGGAAATAAAAGGCCCTATAGGGATATAATGATAGATATCTTCCCTTCGAATCGGCCCTTTTTTTACCGTAGTTCCGTATCTAAAACCACGAATAAGTCCGATATCTGCACCTGATTGGACTCTAAACGCGTCGGTAAGAAAGTCATGCGAAGACCCTTCGATAACAGCAGCCATCTTGGTATCAGAGTAGTTACTTCTGTGCAGGGCTATCTCACTCTCTCCTATAATCTCATCAATCGCTCCTTTTAAAGGGCGTTTGCTAAAAGGGTTAATAAAGGCTTGAGCACTGTGTTTTTGAAGAAAAGGGGCGCGTATCTTTTCTATTAGGCTTTGTATCTTCCTGTTTGCAGGAATATTTCTATTGACCTTATGCATTTTAAACTTATGTCCAAGCAGTTTATGATCTTTGAGCAAGATGTTAAGTTCGCCTAAACGCGTCCCGTCTTGACCCTCTTCCATAAGCACTGTTCCATTGGGAAGTTGGATGGACTTACCTGTCTCTTCATGCATGTCTGATGAGAAGATAAAATCAACGCCTGAAGTCTCTTTTGCCAAGGCAATGTTCTTAGCCAAACCGAGTTCAGAAAGGACGACAAGAACATCAACCTGAGGACGAAGCTCATGAACATATTTTTTAAATTCCATACTTCCGTCAGAGAACGTAAGACCCTTTGTTATAGAGTCCCCAACAACCATGGGCCCGCGCTCAGAGCTAAACCCGATAAAACCTATCTTGATGCCTTTAACTGTCTGTATCTTGTAAGGCTCAGCTATAAGTTCGCCTGTCTTAGAGTCATATACATTTGAAATCAAAGGGTTCCATTTTGCCTTAGCGTCTTGGCCAAGAAAAAGTTCTTCAAAACGTTTTTTCCCATATACCCAGTCCCAGTTTCCCGGAGCATAATAGTTGATGCCAAACTCATTTAAGATATCAACAACGGCTTGCCCCTGGGTAAAAAGTGCCTCGGCAGAACCCTGGATAGTATCACCGGTATTGATAAGAATCATATCCTTATCGCGTTCACGCAGGTGGTTTACAATAGTGTAAAGCCGAGCCAAACCGCCTTCCATATAGCGTCTGTCGCCCTCTCTTAGATGTTCTCTAGGCAGTAAGTGACCGTGGATGTCGCCAATATGCGAAAAAGAGATAAAAATCTCTTTTTCTTTAGGGTCTTTTTGCATTTCAAAGTAAACAATACCTAAAACTGCAAGGACGATAAAAAGGGAAAATGCTATCAAAAAGTTTTTCATGAGGAGGTGCCTTTAGTATTTTTTATTTGTGTTTTCAATGAGGTCAGAGGGCGAAAGGTCCTGAATAAGTGAATTAAGGTGCTTAAGCGCAAAGAGTTTAAGCCCTTCGCCCTTTTCACTTTTAAGCTCATTAGAAAAACCGCTTTTAGAAAAGAGTATAAAGATATCAGCTTTCAGGTCAGCCTCTTTACATGACGCTTTAAGTTTGCGTAGATCAGATTTTTTCATCTTTGACTTGGAGATCTTCCACGCCCCCGCGATGACCTTGCCTGATTTTGTCTTCGCCAAGATATCTATCTCGTGGGTTTGATCCCAGTACGAACCGATCTTCTGAATAGGATCATCTTTAAAACTCTGCTTCACAAGGGAGATAATAAGTCTTTCATAGATGAAGTTTGAAAAACCCTGTTCTCTATTGGCTAAAGCATCTTTAAACTCTTTAAAGTCACCTTCTTTAATACCCTTGTAATAAGGTGAGATAGAAGCAAACCAAAAACGCATAAATGGAAGGGTGAAAAGAAGCTTGTCAGAGACCTCTTCTTTTTCATTTAGAGGCTTAGCCTGAGGTTTGTCTCTGTCCAGTAGATCGTTGTCCACAAGAAAGTCTATTGACTCTTCCCCCTGAGACCTGCCGACTTGAGCCTTCTTGAAAGCAGAATGTTCACGTCTATCTCCGGTGGCAAGCGCCGTAAGAAGAGAGTGGTAGATCTTGTTAGAGTGAGTGATCTTTGTAATATCAGCATGAATATAACGGTAGTTGGCCAGGAGTTTTTCTTCGATAACAGTGTCCAAAGACTTATCCATATCCACATTCCAACCCATCCCGCCAAAGACAGCAAAATACTCGATGGCATCTTCTATGTTTTTGGGCTGATTCTGATAACAAAACGAGCGGAATTGCTGCAAGATTGGCGGGAATTGTGACATGCTGTGGAGCCTTTTGTTTTAAGTAGTGCAATTATAGCTTAATAGTATTAGCTGGTATTGTTGTCCAAGAAATGTATAGATTCAAAACAGTAAAAAATCAAATGTGCAATAGGAGGATATAGCTTCTTAGTAGAACTACAAATATCACATAGCTTATTACTGAATGTAATGTTTTGATAATAGATGGGTTTTATCACATAACTTTAATAGTTGTTATGATTGCTTTGGCTATATTGTGAAGTGTTTTATCTGATTATAATGTTAAATATAAAAATTTATTATTTAGTGATGAAATAATTTTTTGGTTCTAGGGAACCGTATGAAAAAAATGTGTATTAGCTTGTGTTATCTACCTCGTTTACTGTTTTCTTCTAATTTACTTTCGCAAAGCGTAAAGAACTTAATAAATAAAGTGCCTGTTCATGAGCTGATTCCAATGTTGAAAAAGTGGCGATTCACTCACATATCAAAATGCGTTGATAGAGATATTATTCCTCTTCTTTTTCCTGTTTATAATGGTAATATTCATGGTTGAGATAGGTCGCTACATCATGTACTTCGTCATCAAACCACTGTTCATCGTTTGAATTTCGGCATGCGGAAACCATGCTTTTCATCTCTTTGAATGATTTAACCTTAGTCAGGTTCTCATCATCAAAGTCTTCAATATTGTGGCACTCCAGGCATTCAGAATCTTTAAAAGTTTCTGTGCATCCTCTTTTCCGCCTTAAAAGATAGAAACGGTCTTTTACTTTTTGCTATGAATGATTTGTGCCTCTTTTAAATCATCAAGAAATGACTCGACAGAGACATACCCTATACTTTCCCATATGCCTTCTTCCTTTGCCGGATCGATAAAAAAGGTCATAGGTGAAATATGGCTTGTAAATTTAGCTGGCAGCGGAGTGTGCTTATCTACGATGACAGAAACAAAGTTTTTAAGTGCTTTTTCAACCTTAGAATCGGCCAAGGTGTTCTCAACCATCCTGTCGCAGTAAGGACAAGGATCTTGGACGATAACAAGCATAAGAAGTTTTTTCTCTTTCTTGGCTTTGCTCAAAGCTGTTTGGTAGTCTTCGTCAAAACTAAGTGCAAAAGCGGCATCCTCTGCATTAGCAGCGAATAAAGCACAGACAAGAGACAGCAATATAACGAATATTTTCATTTTTATCCTTTGCGTTACTAACTATAAATAAAATAATTTCTTTTAAGTCAGATTTGGAGATCATGTTTAAAGCTATACATACATTATTAGCTAGAATTAGTCGGATCAGTCCGTCAGGTATTATAGCCTTTTAGTCGTAAAAAAGTATACAATAATGGCCTGGCACTTGTTATAATCAGCTTCTATAACTTATATTGATAATGCTGACGACATGTATGCGTTTGGTTGTGTGAAAAGAACAAGGACGAGAGGGAGTGTAAGGGAGTAAAAACAATATATGCTTTTTATAATGGCCCGGTTTGTACACAATCACCTACGGATATCCGAATGATAATAGCACATGGCTTTCCTGCTGAATAATCTTTTATTATCGCGGGGGATCTTGGTCTGGTCTGCGATTAGTCTTACCACGGTAGAAGGTGAGTTCTGATTTTACGGGTTTAGTAAGCCTCTATTTTATGTAAAGATATGAGTACTTAATTTTAATTCTTAATCCTATATAGAAATCTGCATTTATTAAGTATTTAAAATTATAGAAATACTGTTTCTTAGTTATTTATACTAGCATATTTACTATCTTGAAATTATTATTTAAAAAAGGATAGACTTGTAGATAGCTTACTTATAAAAAGAGAGGATCGGGTTATGGATAAGAATAGAGAAAAATGGTTTTTGGCTATTGCCTCAAATGATCTCATTGCCATTGATCATATGTTAGAAAAGGGTTATAAAGTCAATGTACTTAATGATGAGCAGCAAAGTGCTTTGCAGATAGTTGCGAAGAAGCTTTCTGCTTCTATCTTGGAGCTGGACTGGGATGCTGAAAAGCTTTTAAAAGAGATTTCTGCAACGCTTGTTATTCATGGAGCAAACCAAGAAGATCTTGGGCACGGTGGCGGGGATGCCTGTGATATTTCTCGTGCTATTACTATTCACACTATTAAATTAGCCACAAAAAAAGGAAGGCTGGAAAGTATAAACAAGATGATAGAAAATGGCGACATCTGGTTTCCCGAAAAACTGATCTCAGGCAAAGAGCAGTTTTTAAGAGCTGTTAACCGCAAAGACATATTTTCTATTGAAAAGATGTTTAATTATGACCTGATAGGTTTTCCGCCATCTCAGTAAAAGAGTATTTGACATATAAGTATAGAATATGTGTATAAACAACACTAAACCGTGGACTTAGTGGTCGATTGTGACCATACCGCTTTGGATAACGTTAAACAGAAGTGTACGTCTATCCTTGCGATACTGGTATATAAAGGTGTGTGCGGGAAGCGTTCTTAGCTGAACGTCATGGTAGTCTGTATTGGTGCATTTTCCCAGATAAAGAAAAGAGAAAATCAGCTTTATCTTATGATCTTCAAAGACCTCATTGGGCTGTGTCAAAAAGGTCAAACCGTATTTTTTGAGGTTGACTAAAGAGAGTATGTAAAACATAAAATCCTCAAATTTCGCATAAAAAGCATTAAGTAAAGAGATCTCGTGAAAAAAGTAGTAGTAGTTTTCAAGAAGTTCAGGTGACTGAATGGTGCGTGAAAGACGACTTTTGATATCATGTTTGTAAGAAAAATAGTTTGGATTTACAGCCATATAGATGTTTTCCCGTCTGCAGATCGCCTCTTGCAGTGCCGCATCAAAGGCATCACTCTCTTCAAAGCGTATATAAAAAAAGCGGCCGCTCTTTTTAAAGCGTGCTTCTACCGCGTCGATGTCGGGATCAGAGAAGTCGAGATAGAGTGTTGGAATATTGTTATCCATTACGTACTCACGTATGGTATTGGACAGATGCGTCTTGCCCGATCCTTCTTCTGCCATAATAATCGTGTTTTGTGTTATCACACGCTCGACAAGCTCAAGGTTGGCGATACTGTTTTTAAATTTTCCTATTTTTTGGTTCATAAGTTGTCCATTGATGCAAGTTGTTAAAAGCAATTATAGCTTATATCGCTTTTGAATACAGCATTGACTTTAGATAATAGGCGCAAGCCTTTGCTGGTCTAAGAGATGATCAAGTCGTGAGTTAGGGTCGTTGATGTTTTCTAAGTAACTTGTTCAGGTAATGTCTATAGATCAAAAGTGCATTTCTTGAATTATTTAAGTACAATAAAGATACGAAGGGTGTTTACATGAAAAAATCTTTTTTATTTATTCTTATTTCACTGGTACTTGTACTGATGTGCGGATGCGAAAACGGCAGCAAACGTACTCTCAAGGTCGGTATTATCAAATGGCCCGGATATGAACCGCTTGCCTTGGCCGCACAGATGGGCATGTATGATGAACCTATAAAGTTATTGCGATTTTCTTCTCCGGGAAAAGCGTACAGCGCTTTTAAAAGCGGGGCTATTGATGTTGTCGCTTCTACTGCGGACGAACTTTTAAAATACGCAGATTACGGGAATC
>Ga0316207_10003500_pt1 | contig 14487 bp, 14 predicted proteins | sample 6weekpyrite_MG_FD_204943 | JGI IMG/M metagenome (GOLD analysis project Ga0316207, IMG submission 204943) | Microbial mat bacterial communities from mineral coupon in-situ incubated in ocean water Damariscotta River, Maine, United States -... | ecosystem: Environmental > Aquatic > Marine >... | reverse complement strand
TGGTGCCATGTTTTCTTTTTCTGCCTCTAACCAGCGAGCTGCACACAAACACCAGCTATCACCGGGTCTTAATCCTGCAAATCCAAATTCAGGCATGGGTGTTGAAAGATCATTTCCCTTAAAACGTGAATACTCCAGAAATTCTCTCGAAACTTCAACGCATACAGTGTGCGAACCGACATCATCCTTGCAGGTGTTACAGTAACCATCTCTAAAATAACCCGTTACTGGCTGACTTCCGCACGCTTCCAGCGGTTCGCCCAGAACATTTACAGCTTCATCTTTTTCAAATTCATGCATGATTTTACATCTCTTAGCCACAGCAAAGAACATTGTAATATTAATCGAGCAGAGATTACCCTACTTTCCGAAACGACATTAAAGAAATACTAAAACATATAAAAAAGGCTGACATAAGTCAGCCTTTATATTCAATCGAACGATGGAATTATCGTGCGTTACTCCGCCAGCTGCGATTCCACGCTGTCCAGCATCCCGATTGTGTCAACCATGTCATCTGATGATGGCATATCATCCATATTGGCAACTGATTCACCGCGCAACTCCATCGATCCGCTTTCTGCGAATGATTCTGCTTCACGAGCCGCTTCGGCCATGTTACCTCTTGTTTCTTCAGCCAGATCAGCGCTCTGCTCTACTACATCTGCATCACGTCCCATGTCATCGAATGTCAGATCTGCATGTGGTGTATCAGATACATTCTCGTCAATCATTGCGTAAATTTCTGGGTCAACTCTATCGGCCGCAGGATGATGAGCAAACGCTGAAGTGCTGGCGAATGCAAGAATCAGTGATGTGGTTAATAGTGATTTTTTCATGTTTAAATTACCTCGTTTGTTGGTGTTACTTATATAACGCTACAAGATAAAAAAAGGTTCCAGTTAATTACCCAAATTAAAATGTGATGAACCACAAAGTTATACTCACGTTGTTTTACATACTGTTGAAACAGCAGAATATGCCTGCATATTCATAAGCGTTACATCCATATAATGATCGCGATCAAAACAATCATTCACGACATACCTTATAATTGTAAGCTGATAATCAGGAGCTTAAATGAATATCGCCAGACATATATGGCCTTTTAACAAGGACCCACATGTTCAGTTTGAAGCACTCGTCAAGCCACACCTGAACAAGCTATACAAACTTGCTTATAGACTCACTAATCAGCGTGATGATGCGGAAGATCTGGTGCAGGAAGTATTACTGACAGTATATCCACGACTAGAAGAAATGCAGACCCTTGAAAAACCTGGACCCTGGCTATCAAAAATACTTTATAGAAAATTTGTCGACCAGTACCGCAAGCAGAAGCGTTCTTTAATTGACTACACAGATGATGATCAGAGCATACACGACAGCCAGATTGATACGTCGCTGCAACCGGCAGAAAACCTCGACAATGCACAGACTCGGAGCATGCTTGGTCTGGCGCTTGAAAAACTCAATGAAGATCAACGCACCCTTATTATGCTGCATGATGTTGAGGGTTACACCCTGCAGGAAATTAGTGACATGCAGGACACGCCGATAGGTACACTCAAATCGCGTATTAATCGAGCCAGAACTAAATTACGTGAAACCATTCACAAAATGGAACCAAATGCACAGCTGCAACGTGTAGATAAAGTGGAAGGTGAATAAATTATGAATTGTACAGATATCACAAACAATATTGACGATTATATAGACGGGCAGCTTGACCATGCTGATACACTGGCATTTGAAGCACATCTGTCGAACTGCAGTGATTGCCAGGACCGTCTGGAAAATTCACAGCGCATGTTATCTGAACTAAAAATGATAGATGTTCCAGCCGCATCTAAAAATTTTGAGCAACGTGTATTTGCCGAGGTTCGACGCCAGCACTCACATAAAACACAGTATAAATTTGCCGCCGGATTTAGCACTGCTATTGCCGCAAGCTTTGCGCTATGGTTTACCGCCAGTACATTCTTCACAGAGCCTCTGGTTGAGGAACCATTAATGGTTTCAATATCGCTACATGAAGTGCGTACAGTAAGACTGATGATTGATGCTGATATGGCTATTAACCAGGCTCAACTGAATATTTCCCTGCCCGCTAACTTGCGGATCGATGGCTACCCGGAAAACACAGAATTATCCTGGCAAACAGATCTAAGTGAAGGGCAGAATATTCTTTCACTGCCATTAATTGCACTAGAACATGGTCAGGGCGAACTTGTTGCAAAACTTAATTATGGATCTAAAACAAAAGAGTTTCGTCTTTCTCTTAAAACCTCGGCTGATGGTGCATTACAGTATCAACTGCATGAAATGAAATCTGCTTAAATATTACAAAGAGATCAATTATGAATATTAAAACGCCTGTTAGCGCACTTGTTCTTGCCTTATCGCTTTCATCTATCGCACATGCATCAGCCAATGATGAGATTACAATTCGCATGATGCAAAATAATGAAACCTCTCAGGACTCCATAACTAAAGTTATCCCATTACCGGATAAAAACAGATACACGCAACAAATACAGAATCAGAATCAGCTACAGACTAAAAAACAGCAGGAAGACAACGACGTCTCATCTGATGAATTACAGCAACGTATCCGCGAACAGGAACAGATTCGTGAGGTGCAGGATATTCAGCTGCAAATTGAAAATCAGCATAATGAACAAACTCAGGATCATGCCCCACAGATAGAACATGAAATCCCTGAGACACCACAGGGCGCGGGTAATAATGCCTCACGCCCTTAGGCCAGGAATTCACAACATCTATCTTTTGATAACGAGTCACCATTCTAATGCAGATACTTAAATATTCATTTTTTTCTATGATGTTACTTCTATTGTTTTCGGCCAATGTTTTAGCATCGGCTGATGCAGATCTTGAGCAGGGTATATCGTTATTCAAAAGCGGGAAATATACGCAGGCTGTTGAAAAGTTTGAATCCGCCAAAGCTCAGGGCCTGAACACGATTGCACTGAACTACAATCTTGCCAGTAGCTATTTCAAACTCGAAAGATATGCAGATGCAAGAGAGCATTTTCAGCTGGTGGCAAAGTCGCCAGAAATGCATGATCTGGCAATGTATAACATTGGCCTGATTTCGCTTAAGCTGAATGATGTTACCGGGGCCCAACAGATCTTTACCCGGATCATCACAAATAACACAGACCCAAAACTCGTCTCTCTTTCCAGAAGCAAGCTGAATACAATACAGTCTACTGATAAAGTCTGGCGTATTTACTCTTCTCTGGATTATGGTCACGATAGCAATATCACATCCCTGCCATCAGAAACCTCACTGGATATATCTGATAATTTTTATAACCTGTTTCTATCAGTTAACCGCGTTATCGCCGGCAAACGAAAAGACGGCTGGTTGGCCGATGCCAGTTATTTTCGTCTGGATTTTTCTGATTCTAACGACTTTGATGAGTTTCAATATGCGGCGGGTATAAGCAAGGAGCAGAAGCTTGCATTGTGGAATACCCGTTTGCGTCTTGGTTTCAGCCAGAACAACTTCGCTGGTGATAATTATCAGTCAGCTTATAAGCTGGAAGCCAAAGGTAGCCGGGCTTTATCTAATAGACAACGCATCTATTTACGCTATCGCTATGAAGATATAAACAGTGATCAGGCGATTTATGACTATCTGGCTGGCTGGCGACAACAGGCTCGCATTGAGTACAGACAGTTTAATCCACAACGCCACTACTCAATTTATTATGAACTGGAATTAAACGATCGAAATGAGCTCGTCACTTCAAGCTACGCTTACGATTACTCACCAACACGGCAGACAATTCGTGGTCGATACACCTTTATTCCTGCTGCACAATGGAACCTGATCACTGATGTTTCTTTTAAACTAAGTGATTTTCCATCGTCCGTTTCTTTTAATCGTGACGACGAACAACTAAGGGCATCGATTGGACTGGATTACCTGTTTAGTAAAACCCTGCGACTCAAATCGAAACTGGAACATGTTAGCAATCGATCGAGTGTTGATATTTATGATTATGAAAAAACAAGAATCATGCTGGGCCTTAGCAAGCTATTCTAGTTAGCATTCGGCTAACGCCAGTGCGGGTTAAAGCCCCAGCGGATTATTTAGGTCAATATCATCCATAAACGGTTTGTTTCGATCGGAATGTGTCAGCTGATATACCAGGCCAATCCAGTTTCCCACCACTTCACCTGCCGTATCATGCCAGGTGTTATCTAGCTGATGCACAATCAGCTCTTCCGGAAATTCTGGCAGATCGGCATTCGTTTTCATTGCACCACGTAAACGATATTCATATTCACGCAGGATCGCCATTGCCTGAGTTGAAAAGTAATCATATGGAAATGGCGGATAGTCAGTGCGATGACCTTCAATATATAGCAACACCTCGCGCTTGAATTCTTTTAGCAGTGAAATGGTATCGTATTCCGGGTGCCCCTGAAAAAACACACTGCGAAAACCATCTTCCGACGTCGCCAGATGCACACAGTCGTCATCACCAACGGCCAGCACCTTAAGCCCGGCCTGAGAAAACTGTTGCCAACTCACATCATTCCAGCGTGAATGCGGCACATCAAAGCGCGTATTAATATCAATCACCAGTGGATGAGATGTATCGATGACTTTATGTGCAAACACTCCCCATTTTTTTTCTGCTTGCGGCACCCTTTTTTGCGCATAGCGAAATTCAAGCACTGCATGAGTTGCCAGACAGGAACAGAGCGTTGATGTTACATTTTCATGTGCCCAGTCGGCGACTTCTATCAGCGGTTCCCAGAAAGCCTGCGCCTGTAAATCAGCACCTATCACATTCGCTCCAGTTATGATCAACGCATCAAGCCCCTGCTGCTTTATCTGCTCGAAGGTTTCATAATACTGATCAATATGCGTCTGCGCTTTTTCGCTACGGGGTAAGGCAGCCAGCGTAAAAGGGTGCATATAAAACTGTGCAATGGGGTTACTGTCACCAATCAATCGAAAAAACTGACGTTCTGTGGCTGCTAATGCAGCGTCCGGCATCATATTCAGTAAACCAACATGCAGTTCACGAATATCCTGATGAGTTGCCTCATCTGGCGCGAGAACTTTTATTCCCTCACCACGCAGGCGATTAAATGAAGGTAACTGATTGTGTGCAACTAATGGCATAAGGCTTAATCTATTAACTCTAGTTTTTCAATTCGTTCGGGCAATCAAAATGCGTGCTCATTTTACGACTGTCTTTCTATCGCGGTTTCAAGCAACTGTAAGAAATCTTCTTCATTTTTCACATTGCCAACCTCTTCCGAGGTAACGGTATAACCCTGCTGGGCAATCTCTTCATATCGCGGTATGCGCGAGTGAAACAGGCGAGGAAATATCCAGCGAGTAAATTCATCAGGGTCCATCTGGGCGGCATACTGTAACTTATTTTCTGCTAGATAAATGGCTAACTGCTCCTGCAAAAACTCGGCACGATAATACAGTGGCTTGGGCGCACTCTGCGCACGCGCAATCAGTTTTTCTTCTTCTGCCTTGTTCGTGACCTGTATGTAGAGAATTAGCGTATGTTCGGCCAGCGTTTCCAGCACACCCGGTTCATCCAGCTCACACAGGCTACCACCCACATCATTAACAAAATGCTCATAGCCGTAAATGTTCTGTGCTTTTTCAATAAAGCCGGGTACGTCGTACATTGTCGCAATTTCTCCATCACGATACTGCGCCTGACGCTTTACAAAATCATCCAGCTCCACACCACCCAGTTCAGGGTTACCCAGCTTACCGACAAAACTTAATACTGGCCCTAGATCATGTACCTTGATGTTGTTACGAATGTAGATCCAGTCATTGCGAAGCAGGTCTTTAAGAAAAGGCACCTGCATCGCCTGCTGCTTGATCATATCGAGAATCGATTCATCCAGATAACGCGTACCAATACGATAATCTCCAGAAAAATGAAACCACTGACTGTCCCTCAACATGGTGGACAGGTAGGTTTTACCGACCCCGGACATCCCCAGCAGGGTGACTTTTTTATGTTTCCAGGCACGAAATCCTTCAACCGTGAACTTCACTCAAATCTCTCCGACAGATAGTTTTGCATAATCAGGCTAGTTTAACCTCATTATATTGAAAATGATAAAGGGTATTTTGCTATATTTTTTAGATACTTACGCTCTAGCATAGCGCGTTTAACAGAAGCACTCCCCAATCTATCGCATTAGCGCTTAATTATATTCTTATAATTAAGCGTTTTATAACAGCGCTTCTTCTGGACCCAACAATGACAACAACAGTACGCCTACCTACATTCGCCGGTATTCTACTCCTATCACTGGTGCTTTTCATGGCCTCATCACAGTGCGCTAACGCCTGATTTTTGGCCCGATTGAAAACACAAATGTCACTGTAAGCAATGGACAATATTGTACCTGGTTTATCCGATGATATTAGCTCGATGACAGATAACATTGGCATTATGGCTGAACGTATTTTAATGATGGGCCAATAAGATTGGCGACATGTCTGATCGAATTGTGTACACAGAGATGCAGATGGTCTCAGCGATCAAGGACTGTGGCGTTTCTAGCCTCATCGCATCCCCAGCTGAAGGTACTTATGTAAATATCGGCACACCGATTGATATCACGTTATCAAGCCAGAAAACAGAATAGCAAGACATTGATTGCCTGCAGCCGACTAGCTGATTTAGTAACAGCAAACAAAATTTACACTTGTGTGAAAACAATGAGTGAAACCAGCAGTCGTGACTTCTCCAACACCGTAATGCTTAATCTGCAGTAGTCAGATAAAAAGATAGTTTCTTTCAGCGTGTGGATATGTGCGGGGTTTTCACAGCACCCACACAGATCCACCGCGCTTAATGACCGGCTCGACCAGTTACGGCACTAGGGTCAACTTCGTAGAGGGCAGGAAGCGAGTGCGCTATTCCCTTATGACAGTCGATACAGGTTTTACCCTGTTCCAGTCCCACACTGTGGCTGGCCATTGCACGACGCTGCTGCTCAACGAAATCCATTGATTCATAGTTATGGCAGTTACGACATTCTCTTGAGTCTGTTCTTTCCATTGCGCGCCAGACATTTTTAGCCAGCTGTAATCGTTTCGCTTCGAACTTTTCAGGTGTATCAATGGTGCCAAGCGCTTTATGAAACAGTTCATTACTCGCCTGAATTTTTCTCACCACTTTATGAATCCACGGTTTGGGCACGTGGCAATCCGGGCAGGTCGCTCTTACCCCTGTGCGATTCGAATAGTGAATGGTATCTTTATATTCCTGATAGACGTTATCTTCCATTTCATGGCAGCTAATACAGAAGGCTTCCGTATTTGTCGCTTCCATCGCCGTATTAAATCCACCCCAAAAAATAATCCCTGATACAAATCCGGCGACTAGCAGGCTGCCTAATGTTGCCGTACTGGGCCTGCGCAAGGCGGCTATAAACGATTTTATGCTCATTGTGAGTTCTCTTTATTATTAGTTTAATGATTGAACCGGTTGAAACTCATTCTGTACCAATGGTCTGGCATCTGCCTGTGGTACATGACACTGTGTGCAGAAATAACGTCTGGGTGCCACATTAGAAAGCGCCTGCCCATCTCGATCAGAAAAGTGTGTTTGCGAAATTTTTGTAGCACCAGCTTTCTGATAGTTGGCCCAGCTATGACAGGTTAAACATTTATTAAATTTAATATTAATCTGATAGCCTTTTATCTTATGAGGAATCAAGGGTGGCTGTTGTACATAATCCCTTGGGATCGGCCCTTTATCGTTTACATTTTTCTTAATTTCCACAGCATCTGATGACGTTTCCAGCGAGGTGGATTCACGCAATGACTTCACCTCTTCAGCCAGGACGAAAGTTGAATTCAATACCGACATACCTGATAGCAGTAAACCTGCTAAAACTGACTTTTTCATGAGCTGACTCCACTTTGAGACGTTTCTGATTTTTTAGTTATAAAACGTGGCCCCAGACTAAAAACATCCTGAGCACAAATATCAATACATTGACCACAGTTGGTACAATCACCAGACAGAATAACCGGACTGGAAAACGCGTCACCCTTTAAAGCCGGTTTAATCACCTGTGGTTCTGGGCATACGGCATAACAGTCCATACAGTCATTACAGTGCTCGCGTTGCACAGCATTCACTCTAATAAAACTGTATTCGCCTAATAAACTGTAAAACTTACCCATCGGGCATAAATGGCCACACCAGGCGCGTCGACTAATCAGTAAATCCAGAATAAATATTCCGAGAACAAAAACCCACGCCAGACCCATACCAAATACCAGTTCACGTTGAATCAGCGTGACGGGATTAATCAGCTCCCATGCCAGTGTCCCCGTAAATAAGGCAGCAAGCAGCACAGCCATTAAGATCAGGTTTCTATTATTCCTTGAAAGCGTCAAACGGGATTTTATATTCAGCTTACGCCGTAACCAGTCAGCCAGATCTGTGACAATATTTATCGGGCACACCCAGGAGCAATATACCCGCCCACCCAGCAGAAAATAGAGCACCGCAACCGTTACGGCTCCAATAGTCAAAGTATTTTCGGCCATCATTCCTGCCGCGAGTGTTTGCAAAAAAACAAACGGATCAGTCAAATGAATAGTATTAAATAAAACACTAGATGACATATTGCCTTTAATAATCCAGATTCCAAACAGTGGGCCCAGAAGAAAAACCGATAAAATACTCAACTGTGTCACACGGCGTAACAGTAACCACTTATAAGAACGCAGCCTGCTTTTACCAACCTCGACCTTTAATTTCTTATTCTGTTTTCTATTCACTGTCTGTATGTTGCTCACTGCCGCACCTATTTCTTAAGTCCCTGATTCAAACGATCCAGTGCACTTTTATTAAATGGTGTTTCATCTTCCTTTGTTTTATCAACTGGCTTAATTTCCAGGCCGGCACCTTCATAATCATAGCTCACACCTTCGGGCAGGTTATATTGATGCTCAGGATCAGGCGTTACCAGACTTTTACCCGCATTGTGTTTTTCCTGCCAGCCCAGTCGATAATGTTTACCTAACTCACCTTTAGCCAGGGTTAATGGCAGCACCTTGATGGCCGCTTCATCGAGAATACAGGCATGTTCACACTTGCCACAGCCGGTACAGTATTCAGAATGTACTAGCGGTGTAATTAAGGCATGTTTACCTGTACGTAAATTGTGTGAACGATTAAGCGTTATCGCCTTGCCCTGCACTGGGCAAACATTAAAACAGACCTCACAACGTAACCCCTGAAAGGCAATACAGGTTTCCTGATCCAGCAATACGGCCAGCCCCATACGCGCATCATCTATATTTTTTAACAATGGATCTAAAGCACCACTGGGGCACGCTTTAACGCAGGGAATATCTTCACACATTTCACAGGGAATGCTGCGTGCTTCAAAATACGGCGTGCCTAGAGCAACATCATCCATATACCTTGCCAGCTTTAATGTATCGTAGGGACAATCACGCACGCACAGACCACATCGTACACAGGCAGACTGAAATTCATTTTCATTAGCCGAAGCACCGGGCGGCCTGATTTTATCCGCAGGAAACGATCCGGCACTGCGGGAATAAATGCCCAGCCCCATCGAGAATAACGCCAGACCACCCGCCGCCCTGGAAATATTTTCCATAAAGCGTCGTCGCTGCTGCCTCGTTTTATTATCTGCTGATTCCATGTTTATCAGAACCTGTTAGTAATGTACGCCACTACCCGTGCTCATTTACGCTTTCAGAATCTTGATGGCGCACTTTTTGTAATCCGTTTCTTTAGACAAGGGATCAGTTGCATCCAGCGTGAGTTTATTAATCAGTCGACCGGCATCAAACCAGGGTACAAACACCAGTCCGACAGGTGGACGATTACGTCCGCGTGTTTCTACCTGCGCCTCTATCTCTCCACGACGAGAAACAATTCTTGCACTCATACCTCGACGCAGGCCACGCTTTTTAGCATCATCAGGATGCATAAAAACAACTGCATCCGGGAAAGCACGATACAACTCAGGTACACGACGCGTCATAGTGCCGGAATGCCAGTGCTCCAGCACACGACCCGTTGACAGCCATAAATCATATTCTGCATCGGGGCTTTCCGCGGCGGGTTCATAAGGTGCGGTAATAATATTGGCTCTGCCATCTTTGTTTCCATAGAAACGAATGCCTTCACCTTTTTTCACATAGGGGTCGTAACCTTCGGCATAACGCCATAACGTTTCCTTGCCATTGATCACCGGCCATCTCAAACCACGCACCTGATGATAAGTATCAAAATCTGCCAGCTCGTGTCCTTTCTTCGGCCCTTCATGCTGGAATCGACGATATTCTTCGAACAGGCCTTTCTGTGGGTAAAAGCCGAAAGCATCCATTTCATCATTTGCGTATTTATTGCCTCTATCATCCATTACAGTCTGTTTTTTAAACTGATTTACATAACCATTTTCAAACAGCACGTTGAATAAGGTCTTACCTTTATATTCAGGCGACTTTGCGAGTAAATCCGCAGGCCAGACTTCTTCCATCTTGAAGCGTTTTGCAAACTCCATTAACTGCCACAAATCTGATTTAGCTTCACCCGGTGCATTAACCTGCTGACGCCAGAACTGGGTACGCCTTTCCGCATTACCATAGGCTCCTTCTTTTTCTGTCCACATAGCCGTGGGCAATATCAGATCGGCTGCCATCGCCGTGACGGTTGGATAAGGATCGGATACCACGATAAAATTATCCGGATTACGATAACCCGGCAGTGTTTCTTCATTGAGATTGGCAGCAGCCTGCATATTGTTATTACACATAACCCAGTACGCATTTAACTTGCCATCTTTTAACATGCGGTTCTGTAATACTGCGTGATAACCCACTTTGCCGGGAACGGTGCCTTCAGGTAGTTCCCATATTTTTTCTGCCAGATCACGATGCTCTTTTTTATTCACCACATAATCTGCGGGCAGGCGGTGTGAAAAGGTGCCTACTTCACGCGCCGTACCACAGGCCGAAGGCTGCCCGGTCAATGAGAAAGGTCCATTACCGGGCTGTGAAATTTTTCCGGTTAAAAGATGCACGTTGTACATCAGCCCATTAGCCCATACACCTCGCGTATGTTGATTAAATCCCATTGTCCATAAAGAGGTAATTTTTTTGTCCGGATCAGCATAGAGTTTTGCCAGACGCAGTAAATTTTCTTTCGGCACACCACTGATTTCATGCGCATAATCTAATGTGTATGATTCAATACTCTTTGCGTACTCTGCAAATGTAATGTCTGATAATTTTCCACCCGTCCCGGTTTTAGCTTTTTCCAGAGGATGTTCTGGACGTAAGCCATAACCGATATCCGTAGGTGTCTTTTTGAAATTCGTATGCTTATCAATAAAGTCCTGGTTATAGGCTTTATTCTGAATAATATAATTCGCAATATAATTCAGAATCGCCAAATCGGTTTGCGGTGTAAACACCATGCCGTTATCCGCAAGATCAAAACAGCGATGTTCAAACGTCGATAAAACATGAACTTCACATCCCGGTTTGGTGAGTCGAGTATCGGTAATACGCGTCCATAAAATAGGATGCATCTCGGCCATATTGGAACCCCATAAAACAAAGGCATCTGCATGTTCCAGATCGTCGTAACAGCCCATGGGTTCATCTGAGCCAAAGCCACGAATAAAACCACCCACGGCCGAGGCCATACAGTGTCGCGCATTTGGATCAATATGATTTGAACGGAAACCCGCTTTCATTAATTTAGAAGCTGCGTAACCTTCAAATACAGTCCACTGTCCAGAACCAAACATACCCACAGTTGAGGTGAGTTGATCTGCTGGCTTGCCTTTATTGGCCTGCATATCATTGGCCATGGCCGCTTTCCATTTTTCTGCCATTACGTCGAAAGCTTCATCCCAGCTCACTTCAGTGAACTCGCCTTCCTTGTCATACTGACCATTGGTTTTTCGCAGCAGGGGTTTGGTTAGTCGATCCTTGCCATACATAATTTTCGAAAGAAAATAACCTTTAATACAGTTCAGGCCACGATTAACCGGCGCATCCGGGTCCCCCTGAGTTGCCACAATCCGGCCATTTTGTGTTCCCACCAGTACCGAACAGCCGGTTCCGCAAAATCGGCAGGGTGCTTTATCCCAGCGAATAGTATCTTCGGATGCCGCAAGCACTTCTTTCATTCCAGGTATTGTAATCCCTGCTGCTGTTGCCGTTGCTGCAATGGCATTTGTTTTCACAAATTCACGGCGTGTCATTTTTTGCTGACTCATGCTGACATCCTCTCTTCACCAGATTTTGATTTAGTTAATTCGTTATTTGCGGAGTGTTCGTCACTGAACTGATAGATCATGGCTGCTGACAGCACGCCTTGCAGTTCATGAAATTTCATAATTTTATCGGCCACCTGTTTTCGGCTTGCGTCTTCCACCGTTACAACCAGTCGACCATCTTTAGATACAGCATGTACTTCAACCCCCTGCTGACTGATGAGCAATTGTTTTATCTGCTCAAGATGTTGCTGCTGCGCATGTATTAACACGCCACAGATATTGTATTCAGACATGGTTTTTCTCCGAGGTATTTTTTATTGTTATGGACTGCGCGGGACACACATGCACACACTCACCACAACCGTTACATAAGCTTGTATCAAGTGTTATCTGGCTACGACCGGCAAGAGCAGGTTTAAAGCGAATCGCTCTGCTTTCACATATTTCGCCGCAGGAACGACAGACAATGCCATTTTTCGCGAAACACGTTTCATCGATAAAAGCCTGTTGCTGCCAGGGCAGTTGGTTATTCACTGCATTTAAATTCAGCGCGCCAGTCTCACAGGAATTGACACAGGCCTGACAGTAATCACAGCCCTGCTGTGCAAATGAAATTTCCGGGTAACCGGCTAAGCCTTTAACGATGAGATGGGAGGGGCATGCAGGCAGACATGCATGACAACGCGTACACACTTCTGTAAAGTCTGTTTCGTTGAGCGCCCAGGGTGGGCGTGTTAAAGAATCTGGCCGACTGTTTCCACGCAAAAAATTTCGTCGACTTAACGCATATCCATTCACTGCGATGACCTCGCCTTTGAGGTTGTTTTATTATTATTTTATTTACAACTTATCTGCAGACGAGTTAAGCATATTCCATCACTGAAACATTGAGCCATATCAATTAAGCGCGTGTTTAGTTAATTAACCTGGAACTCGGATCTATACCCATGAAAATGGAATGGTTTTATTTTTAATAAAATCAGACTGATTTGAGGCGAGTAATAATAAAAAACACGCCGATGAGCATCAGCGTGTGTAACTACATTAGTTAAGAACTAACTAATGTAATTTAATTTCAGGATGCACTGTAGCACGCAATGTATGCGCAATACTCAGCATCATGGTGCGATAAAAACCGAACAAAGCTAACTGGTGCAATTTATACAGAGATAGATACACCATGCGTGCAAAGAAACCTTCCACCATTACACTGCCGGTGACTCCTCCCATCAGGTTGCCCACGGTACTGTATTTGCCCAGCGACACAAGTGATCCGTAATCTTTATATTTAAACTCGGGCAATGGCTTGCCTTTTATTCGAGCACACATGGTTTTTACTAGTAGCGACGCCTGCTGATGCGCAGACTGTGCACGCGGTGGCACATAGCTTTTCATTTCGGGCCATTCACACTGTGCACAATCACCCAGTGCAAATATATTTTCATCTTCTGTGGTTTGCAGGGTTTGCTTTACCACCAGCTGATTAATACGATTAACTTCCAGTCCATCCAGCTCTTTTAGGAATTCTGGTGCTTTGATACCGGCCGCCCAGACTTTTATCACCGCTGGAATTATCCGCCCGGTATGTGTAATGAGTTTATCCTTTTCAACCTTCACCACACGCTCGTTGGTGATGACATCGATATTCAGTTTGCTTAGCTCAGCATGTGTCGCACTCGATAGCCTGGGTGGCAGGCCAGATAAAATACGCTCGGCGGCTTCAACGATATGAATTTTAATCTGTGCCGGATTAATCTGATCCAGCCCGTAAGCGGTAAAGAGTCTCGACACCTTATGCAATTGTGCAGACAATTCAATGCCCGTAGCCCCCGCACCTGCGATAACCACATCCAGCTGCCCTGGCTTTAATGGTGCAGACTGCGTATTCGCCTTAATGTATATTTCCATAAGCCTGGTTTGAAATGATTGCGCTTCACGCTTGGTATCGAGAAACATACAATGTTCTCTAACACCTTCAATACCAAAGTCATTACTCACCGAACCCACGGCCATAATCAACGAATCATACTGGAACTGTCTTTCAGGAATGATCTCCTCCCCATCATCACTGTAAGTGGGCGCAACGTAAACAATCTTTTCTTTTCTATCCAGTTTGTACATACGACCCAGGCGGTATTCAAAATAGTTACCCTTGGCCTGTGCCATATA